>Ga0228711_1006381_pt1 | contig 17548 bp, 8 predicted proteins | sample MedpolnodulmetaG_2_FD_177996 | JGI IMG/M metagenome (GOLD analysis project Ga0228711, IMG submission 177996) | Root nodule microbial communities from Medicago polymorpha collected in Santa Monica, California, United States - brown nodules | ecosystem: Host-associated > Plants > Roots > Nodule...
GACTGAACAAACCTACCATGGATCAATAAGAAGTGTGTTCTACTTACAGAGGACCACACTTCCACCTCCTTAGTATCCCACATTATCAATAGGCCTCCCGACGCTCCCTCAGAAGGACGAAAAGAGATGTTGAAAGAAGGGTTACCCCATAAGGAAGACACAATAGAAGAATCAAAAGTAGATAGCTTTGTTTCCTGCAAACACACAATCCACAGTACTTTCTCCCCTACCAACAACCTCACTTCTCTGCGCTTCCCAAACCCCTAGTATTCCAAGATAGCAGCTTCATCACCCTCACCCACCCGCTCCAAGGTCCACCAAAACTCACCTATGACCTCCCACACAAAACCGATCCACCGACTCCCTCATTCCTCGCAACCTCACCTGAAGTCGCCACCATACCCTCGCCATGTAACACCTCAAACCTGTTATGAATGGCTCCGGGAAAATCCAGCCCGATATCTCTACCAATACCTTTTACATCATCGTCCGCCACAACCTCAATCCCTCGCATTACCACCTAATGTTGCCAGTCATTATTGGCAGAAGAAGAAGATGTAGTTCCATCGAGTAGCCCTGGAGGAGCCCCCTCCATTGCCCGTTGCAAGCATAGTTCGCGTTGCCGCTTACGTTCTTGTTTCCTAATCGTTTTCAACACCTCTAAACGATCACTCCCAGACAGTCGAGCCACCTTTTTGAGGCAGTGCACATTATGATTGAGCACTCCTCCTACTTTCTGGCGACACTGACCGTCGTCGATCTCTACTATTTCGGCCTCTAGGAGCGGGTTAGACCCTCCTATCTTCGGGCTGACCAGAGACCCACTACTCGCCTCACCCAAATTTCGTGATTGAAGCCACTCCGTACTCCAAGGACCCGATGATGAGATAGAACGATTACCTCCCGGGGGAATGCTTCGCTTCTTGGCCTTCGAACGGTCTCCGACATCTGCATCCCCGGCTGACACATTCTGGCGATTTACGGGTATCCGTTTGAGATGACATACACTTTCTGATGGGGACAAAAGGGCATGACCTAGAACCCCCCCCCCCCCCCCCCAATTACAGGTTCAGAAGACACATGTTCCACCGTCGCAGCTTCGGAGTGGTGTGACGAGATGTCGTTCTCATCCGCTATTAACTCGTTAACAAGATTATCAACCAGAGTATCAACGTTATTATCCGCGTCCAGATCCCTCTCTTAATATTATTTCCTGTTTGGTTTAAAAAAATTTCCCTTATTCTCATTTATTCTATTAATTGTTTTTTGTTGAATAGATAATCAACTATTACTTGATTTTCATAAATATTTTTATGACAATTTATGACAATTAATAATTAAAATTGTAATAACATTTATGACAATTTATATTTTTGAGCAAAACATTTATGACATTTGACTAATTAACAATAAGGACGTTGGATGAGAATGGATCCTCTCAAATTTTTTCACTCATCTCTCTTATTTCTTGCTCATCACGATGTTCATTACCATCCTCAGAAATTTGAAAGGAAAAGTTTTGATGATTGTATTCTGAAATGTGTTATTTACACATAATATTTGGGATACTATTGAGACATCCTGTATGTATCTCTCACTAACCTTTCCTTTTTATATAGTTTGTTAGAAAATCTCTATTTTTAATACTTTTTCAAGTTAACAGTCATTATTTTATTGAGTTAAATCAATGTAGGTACCATCATTTTATGTGATATTCATTTTTAACTTATGAAATTTATATTCATTTAACCCAATATGAGAGAATATATTAGAAATAGTGTTCAAAAAAAAAAAGAGTTCTTAGCATTACTCTTTTATTTTACACATCGTATGTTTTTGTCGAACTTTGAAAAATTATGGATAGTCTACTCATCAACTAAAAACCAAATTCAGTGCAGTAAATTTATAAGTGGTACGTAATGATGACAAATTTGACAATTGTACCAAAACATTCCAAGTAATTAAGTAGCTAGTAAGTTATCGTTTACATATGGATTGTCGTTTTCTACTATGCAATTAACTACAATTACAACAAAAAATAGTAAATTGGGGGGAGTTTGCATGATTGATATCTGCGAGGAAAATAAAAAGGTTTTCCAAACAAAGGTTTGAAGGCGATTAGAATTCTTTGAATCCCCTCAATATCTTTGTCGGATTAGCGTATGTTCCTAGGCCATATACTACCTAGCTAAGGTTTATATTCACGTTGTCTAACAAAGTAAGGCTTACTCCATCTTAGGTTATAGGACCATCCAATGTCGTATTACTACTCTAAGGTTAGTATGGACTTATACTGGCATGAGCGATTAAGAACGTTATACCTAGTCATACAAGATGAATTCCTAATCTCTGAGTGAATGGTTAAAGTAAATTATATATAAGGATTGTGATTAGAAAGACGAAAGGAATTAAAAAGCATTAAGACCGATACATTTAAAATAAGTAAAATTTAGATAGTATTAATAAAGGATATTATCATGCACTCGTAAAAGAATCCAAGATATAATAGAGGTTTATCTATAAGTCATAATCTTAGGTGTTTAGCTACTCATGTAATTGAACACATAATCAAAGGTAAAAGAAAAAAGAACGTACATTAGATCAAATGGAATGGGGTTGGAAAACACGCATCTTTGATACTCTGGTCACCCTCTATAGCCTCATAACTATTAGGTTTCAAAATGAATATTTACGTGCAAAACATGCTTTAAATAGGCCAAAATCTGCATACAACATGCCCCCGGGGCGTGTGGAAGTATGTGCAGGACGCATGGAACCTAAATAGCAAAATGTTTTTTTTTCAAGTGCAGGCCGCTTGACCTTATGCCTGGTGCACATTAGGTAGGGAGTAAAATTTCCTCCTTATGATCCTAATGCGTGGGCACATATGATTGTTTGCGGGTGCATGGTCTTTATGATTTTTTCCTTATTATAGCCATTCTTCAAGTGTTTTTCCTCCTTTATATGATATTGGGACTTGGGGAAGAATTTCCCCAAATTGTTTTGTCTCCAAACCTTCGTTTAGGTGTCTTACTTAGCCGAATTACATGATTTGAACCATATACGACTCAAAAACACATGAGGATTTATGGTTAGGGAAGAAATAGAATTACAACAACTCAAACCACAACAATACAAAACATCTCCAAACCATGAGCAACTTACTCTAAAACCTCTATATTGTCTTCAAACTTAAACTATTGTTGTTCTCAAGTAACGAAATGACTGACGAGTTAATAATTAGTGTTTTTAATATATTATTTGAGTCTATTTTATTTAGATTTTATATGTTTTTATTTCCTTTTTAGAACTATTTTACTTCAATTGCAAGTTATTTAATTTCAGGAACAAATATTTGAAAGATTGAGTCTTGGAGCAAAAGAAAGGAGATTTGGAGCTGATTCAGGCTAAAAATATGAAGATTCTGTGCAAAAATACAGACACCGCTCGTGCCTTGAAGACACAGCCCGTGCCTCCAACATTTTAAGGCCAAAACACAAGTCAGAGAGTTGGCACGGCCCGTGCCACCCGCCACACGACCCGTGCCAACATCACAGCATCCCCTTTTGCTACTTTTGCTTCTTCGGCAAGCTGCCTATTTAGTTTACTTCGGATCTAAAGCTCATAGTTTCTTGTGGAACATTCTACTGATGTATTACTTGGGGCTTAAGTAGTTGTAGACTATAAATAGAGTAGCTAGCAAACATATCAATCCATCTTTTGTTCTCTGGAATTAATAGTGACAATTGTTTCTTTGAATAAAAGTTCTTCCTTTTTATTATTTTATTTTATGTTCTTCTTCTTCTTCTCTTCTATGTCTACGATGAACATGAGTGAGTAGACTCTTCTTATCTTGGGATTGTTGGATGAGTCTAATGACTTAATTCCTATCAAACCAAGCCTCGAACCCTAATTTTATGTAAATCTATTTTCTTATCTAAATTCACCGTTTTTATAATGAATTAACAAGTACCAAATTCATAAAGCGATAGCGGAGGGTTAGTACTTGTTAATCCATAATCACAAATATCAACGCGAAGCATCGAAAGAAGAAGTTATGATATAGGAACAAGTGAATTTTGACAAGGATTGTGAAACATGAGAATAGTCTAGCAAGCCTTGAGACAATAAAGTTTCGTTCTTCAAGGTATCCAATAGCAATCAACTATGAGAATAAGCGTGGTTGCTAGAGGAACACACTTACTGAAACCGAGAGGAGATGTGATAGGCTAAAGAGAAACTTGTCTTTAGAAAATAGGTCCCACATAAAGTTCTAGGTTTAGGGTTTGGTTTGTGAAGGATTTGCCATTATGATGAACTAATAATCCCAAGGCGCTTTTTATTATTATTTTCAAAACCGTTAAAAATCCCAACTTTACAATTTAACTCTCTTCTAATCATTCATAATAGTTAATTGAATTCAACAACTCCTTGTCGGAACGATACTCTTTATTACTACATCGGTAAACCGTGCACTTGCGGATTTACTGCATCAATGCCCAAAAGTAAGAATTTGCATAAATGTAATAATAACATACCTTTATGTGAGGGTACTCAAATAATCAGTATGTTCCACTTTCAACCTTGACTAACTTAGCACTTTTGCTCAAGCGGGACATACTTATAGAAGATAATCCATGCTTTCAACCACACTATATTCCCTATTCTCTTTCTCACTAATAAACTTAGGAAGTAGTGTTGGTCTTGACATTTTTCTGATCCAGTCGACATGTTAAAGCGTTTTACTATGAGTTTGAAGAATTTCTAAACAGTCGTTCAAAGTCATGTAAAATCACACTCACTTTAGATGTCTTACGAAGTTAAAATACGACTTAGGTTGAACTGGAGCACATTTAAGAAAGTAGGTTGATAAAAGAATTGAAGTTAGATACAAACTATTGATCCCTAAACATTAAAGTACTATCAATCTTCCATCTTCTTGCAAAAACAAGATGGTACTAGGAACTATTTATTAATTTTTGTTTTTGAAGTGGCCAAATTTTTAATTTCTTGGCTCTTGTTTATCTATTTATTTTTTGTGTAGACCAATTTTTGATGGTTTTAATTTATTTTTTTTCATTTTTAAGATAACCAAGTTCAAATAGTACCCCACCCTAAACTTAAAATGTTGTTGATTCTGACAAGCGACATCAAACTTAGTTTCAAACCAATACCAAGTACTTATTTCTCTATCTAACTCCAAAGAAATTAAACAGATAGAACATTGTGGGTTCGAAATTTGTGACATGGTTCGTCGCAAAAAACAAAGAAAATTGCATGGAAGTTCAAAGTGAGTTGGCAATGGATATAACATAATACTAAGGTTAGCTTGAAAAGGCTCAGAGTGCCAAACAACGTGTCTTATGTGTATGAAAATACGACCAATAATTTGTAGAAAACCAATGCAAGCCATGGATAAATAACATCAAACATAGACACTCAAATGTGAAAGAATTATGGTAAAAAGTGTAAAATAAATATCTGGCAATGGAATTTGGATTGATGGTAATATACAGTGATTCTACAAATTATGAAATGTTATATAATTGAAGGGAACACTTTAATTCATTTGAATCGTTCATCAAAGGGAATAATACTTAATCTTCACTATAGTACATAATAAGCTATTATTTCCATTCAATGTGAATTTTTAATATTTGATAGTGTGTTAGATTTAGTTGTTTATACATACATTGTCAAAATCTTGCAGTTATAGAGTGTTCATCTAATTATGAACTTGTGCATGATTTTATTACTATGCCAAAGAATTTTATACTAAAAAGAAAAGTATTACTAATGAAACCTGATAAAAAAAACACAATAGTAAAACTAGAGACAATATATGTGTGCAGCAAATTAATTTTGATGTACAAAACGAAGGAAATTAGGACCAACAATGGATTAATTTTAGTGGTAATTAAGGGATTTAGACTCTTTAAACAAGTGGTGAGACGTTCGATTAGGAATTGAGAAAATTCAGTTGGAAGGGAGAGTTCACCTTGTGTTTCCAATAGATTCCCCGTAAAAAATTAGTCACCACTAAACGAAGGTGGGATTTTATTTCAGGTCGAAAGTAGGAATTAGCAATATCGCAAATCGTTAAATCGCAATCAAAATCAAAGGATTTTATTGAAGGACTTTTGTAGAATCGATATAGGATAGCAAAATCGCAATCAAAATCGAGAATTCTACCAAAATTAAGATAATGCTAAATATATGTTATAAAATGCATATAGTCATAAATGACTCAAAGTTCAAAGTTCACAAAATATATGTACATAACTGACTCAAAGCCTAGATGTCAAATACTTTTTAGTAGTCATAATAATGCTAAACAACCTAAACAAAATAGCAAATCCTAGATGCCTGACAAAATACAAGTAAGTGGCTATTAAGTTTCAAGGCAAAGACTAGATGCCTAACAAAATACTTACAGGAAAAGCTTATATGCAATCATAAATCACGAAGAAATCGCCAATTATATGGATAATACTCCATCATATCAACACGTTCATCTTCATCAATCATTTCCCCATTAGAGAACCTGGTCATGGGAACAAATCGGGTCATTTGACAAACATATCAAAAAATGACCAAAATCTTTTAAAATCCCGCGATTACGGATTTCACGATTTTGATAGGATTTTACCTGTTTTTAGGCATAAATATATCATTAAAATCTACAACATTGCGGTCAATTTGGTTACGAAAAAAATATATCATCAAAATCAAGTGTTTGAATTATATTGTGATCGACAAAAATTAGATTCTACTACACTGAATGTTCCAAGCAAAAAAATAGTTATAATAATAAGATAAAAATCCTCTACATTCAATTCAATTCATAAAAAAGAGTAGTTATTATGGAATTAAATAGGATAGTAAACTTAACCCTCAGATTTATTATTCATGGACATAATCTTCTGTATTTTTCAACTGGCCAACGTGTATTTCCATGAACTTCAGCCATCAACTCCATATTTTCACACTAATTTGAAATCTTATATCACAAGTACTAGTGCAAGTTTCATACAAAAAAAAAAAAAAAAAAAAAATTTAAAAAATATATAAAAAAAAAATAAGAAAAATTTAAAAAAAAAAAAAAAAAAAAAAAAAGATTTAGACAGATCCAAAAGGTGAAAATAGATTAACATCACACTAAGAAAAATCTAAAATTTATTTCATATCTTATAAGCAAAATGTTCAATAATCCATGATGAGATTATCACTACAAGAATGTTCAATAAGACAAATTACATGACAACTTCAACTTTATCCACCAAAATAGTAGAATTTCATTCTCATTCAACACAAACATAATAAAATATAGATAATTAACATTGTTCCTTCACTTAAAAACAAAAAGAAACACTAATGGGCGGTTTCATCTGCATCATCATCCACTGGCAGCTCATTCAAATCGAAATCTCGAACAACATTTGACCCCAATTCATGAGTTGGTTCCTCATCTGGTTCATCTGTGTTGTTGTTCTCTTCATTATCATCATTGGAAGCTTCTGATTTTTGAATGACTAGGCCATTCGGAATCTTTAACCTCACCACAAACTTGTTCTTTTCATTGATTTTATCCTTCTCTCTCACAATTGTTTCATCAATACAATGTTTTACCACACCACCTTGATCTTTGATCTTCCCATTCCCACCCACATTGCGGCAAAGTTTGATCCTTCTCCTGACACGGTGATTCACATCAAGGTTGTTAGGTGATCGCTCTGACATATCCAGCATTGCTTCAGCAACATCAGCTTCAACATCAATAACATAATTCCAGGTCCGTTTCTTGGTCACATACCTCATTGGTGGCAAATACTTTCTCAAATCAATTGGTGGAAATTGATCTTGATCATAATTCTTACTACCCTTTTTCGATCCGTATGGGCTGTGCGATTTCATGTGCCCATTCAATGCATTGACAGATGAAAAAGCCTTGCTGCAAAGTTCACATGAATGGTTGATCTTAATACCATCAACATGTTTGTTTTTGTTGATTTTACCTAGATGAAAGTTGTTGCCACTATGGAATGCTTTGTGGCCGCCGAGGGCATTACCAGTGGTGAATTCTCTGTCACACAAATCACATTTGTGAAGTTTTGCACCATGATCAACAACACTCCTTTTTGGTTTGTGATGAGAGTGAGATGAAGAAGAAGAAGCAGAAGAAAAAAAATGCTTCATCTTGATGATCAAAGTATTAATGCAATAGAATTGAAAGGGTTTAGAAGCAAAAGAAACACTGATTCAGCGCCGCAGAGTGTGGGTGTTGAGGTGAGTGAAGGGAAAATGAATTGAAAGGGTTTGTATCGCTTATTAATAGGAGTTTTGCATTGGTTTCTAGAAAAAACAAACTAGGGTTTTTTTTATTGGAAAATGTGTGACACTTGTATAAATCTTGAGAGTGAAAGAGATGAGATCATGTTCAATTTAATATTTAATATTGAATGAATGAGAATCTCAATTTTCTTCATTTATTTATCTTCAATTTAATATTTATTCATATTTCTTTCAAAAAATATTTAGGTATGATATACATATACATAAATGGAAGATTGAGGTTGGGTAGTTTGACTAGTTTGAGATAAAGATTAAGATCGTTTGAGGTTTAAGATTCAAGTATGTCTATAATAAAAACAAACATGTTACATTTGTCAATAAAAAAAATGAACTAAAGATTAGTAGAACCTATTAATAAAGTTTTTATTAAAACGAGTCTCACTAATCTATCAAACTCATGCCCATCTCTCCCATAAATGAATAGTATATGGAGGTTAGATAGATGAAGTAAATTCGCACTCATTGAGTCAGTGTAGAAATATATAAGGTTCGCACATATCATTTTCTTTTGAACAATCCAAACATAACAACATTGTTTTTTATTTTCTTTTTCTTTCATCGAACTTCAACTTTTTTTTTTGAAAGATCATCAAACTTCAACCTCTTTCTTTATTTGAAAAACAAAATCAACTTTTCTCTTTTAGTATTTTATGACAAAATTTCTCTCTTAATCTTACTTCCCGTTTGGTCAAAAAAATCTTCCCATATTCTTATTTATTCTATAAAAATGAAATAATATATATTTTCGGTCAATATATAATCAACTTTTACCTGTTTCATAAATAAATAAATTGTATTTATTAATTACAATTAATTTTGTTACAAATTTATTTATGGCAATTGGATAGGAACGGATCCTCTCATATAATTAACTTTTAGGGACGTTGGATAAGAATGGATCCTCTCATATATAATTTTTTCTCTCATTTCTCTCGTATGTTATCAATGTCATCATTGAGTTTCATCAAATAAAATCTCACCATTGAATAGAAAAAGTTGAGATAAGTTATTAATAAAATAATTGAGAGTAAATAATTTAAGAGTGAAGACTCATTTTGATCTTTAACAAAAAAAATTAGACCGATTTTGGTCCCTCGAAATATAAATTAATATTTACATCTTTTAGTCATTCACAGAGTAATTGAACCTCCATCTAATTTTTTTTTTCACATGTAATGTTGTGATCAAATGTACCATGATATCATAGATGTGGTATGTGATTGAAAATTGTTGTTTTTGGATTTCTAAAATGTTGTATTTGGATTTCCAAATTTATTTTTTGAAAAAGAATATCTATCGAAGTTGTTACTAAGTTAAGTCACGACTAGGTCGCTCTCTTTAAGACGTTTTGAGGTACTGCCCAAAGTTGTGCAAGGCAGACTATCAACCACGCCGCCTCCAGGATAAAACAAGTCCAGCTACAACTGTGCGGTTAACTACTGCACTGTAGAAAATCGTTCGAGATTTACACCCTCAAATATGGTACTAAGACCACTATTTAATACTGAAACCACTTTAATATGGTATTGTTACCACTCTGTTATGGTACTGAGACCACTCAAATATGGTGTTACCACCATTCTAACTTTAATTTCTCAAAAAATATCAATATGGCACTACGACCACTCAAATATGGTGATACCACCATTTCAAATTTTTAATTTCTCATCAATTAGAAAAATATTGAAAGAATATTTATATACTGTTAAGATTATTCTTAATTCCGACGGGACATTATTGTTTCAAAAGGGACTATGATCTTAAAAGTACTCTTTATTCCAAAGGGACATACATTATCGAAGGGACTATGTGTTTAAGACCTTTCTTAATTCTGAAGGGACATTATACCGAATAGGAACTAAGGTCTTAAGAACACTCTTATTTCCGAACAGACAAAAAAAGGAGATTAAGAGAAGAATAGCTCGTCAACACAAGCTGGAGGGAGAAGAGAGAAAGAGTTCTCGACAACTCAATAGAAACTCTTTGATGTAATTTTTGAACTGAGTGGAGTCCTCTATTTATATAGAGATTTTGTAACTATTTTAGCAAAAATTGCGGCAATAGTTACTCTAATGGATGAAATCAAAAGGGAACTTATTCATTAATCAGTTCAACAACACTTGTGGATATGATCAAAAGAAACAATTCCACGCAAGTGGAGGAAACAAACTCATTGGATTTGAACGAAGGAAAGATAAAAAATTCAATTGAATTCTTTTTCTTATTCTTATCACAACCACCATAAGCTAAATTTATAGGACGTGATATTCACAAATCTATACTACATATAAAGAAAACTACCTTTTTCAACATTTTGGGTTGGGTTTTTCCTCCAAAAATACCCTCAATTTTCAATACAAATAACACATGTAACAAAAAGATAAGAATAAATTTAAATATTAAAACAAATGTAACAAACACGATATGAATATATATATATATATATATATATATATATGTGTGTGTGTGTGTGTGTGTGTGTGTGTGTGGTTTTTTTCCTTTATCATTTGAAAAGTGTAACAAACTATATGAGTGTATTTATACTTACTTTTCATTATCCCAGTTATACCCTTAAACAACTTTTTCTATAATATAGATTTCACTAAAAAAGAAAAAGAATTTAGATTATATTTTTTTGTTATATTGTAGGTATAATTGAAATATATAATCACAGTTAATTTGATTTGTTATAACTTGAAAGTAACAAAGATTTGTATTTTTAGTTTCAATCAAAATCAAAATTTCATAAAAAAACACCGTTCATAATTTTTAAACACTATTATTTTTATCATTATCAAGTATTTAAAATTAAATACCGGAATTTAAACACTACTAATGTGTGTATTTTATTTTATGTGGGATCCCACACTCTAATTTTTTAATTCACAAAACATTATATTAAAGTATAATTATTTGGTGTTTAATCTTCCAATTTTTCTTCCAACATCACACCAATATTCCAACAAAAACTAAATCGCTAGTCTTCTTCGTCAAACACGTGGACCACCATTTAAGCCCTCTCATCACTTGAATATTGTTAGGCTATATGATTTTTTCTTTGAAAGAAGCTTTATAGCACTTGTTTATGAATACATGGAACACTTGAAATACATTCTTGTGAATATGAAAAGCTTGATGAGACTTCAATCCCAAAATTATTGATATTCATTTGACCAACTTTGCAATAGAGAAAATATCTTCATGATGGAGGAGGTTATATACAACATAAATTTCAATATTAAAAAAAAATCAATTAATCTCAAAGTTGTTGGTTCTTTTAGATTAAATAAATATATACTTTAGTGGAGGATTGTGTGTTTTGAGGAAGAAGTTAAAACTTAGGTATTTAGATCAGATATAGGGACTAAATTATCTCTTTTCAATTATTAGTAGAAGCCATATTGTCCCTTAATTCGTTTACATAACATGTAGGCAATATCATGATCCAGTGGACTAACACATTGAACGAAAACATCACATATTAGTGAAAAAACAAATTTCTCGATGAAGGTTCAATTAGGGTATGTTCGGTTCAACAGATGGAAGGGGAGGAAAATGGAGGGGAGGAGATGTAATTTAATTAAATAGATGGAAGGGAAAAAATTTAATTAAAAATATGTTTGGTTCACAAGAAAAGGGAAGGGGTTTCAAAATTAATTTAATATGTTGTACCCTTAAATTGATTAAATAAATGATAAAAGAAAAGTTTGAATGCATATCTTGCTAAAATATTCATTCTAAAAAACAAGTTGGTGTATATTAGGAAATCACACACACACACATATATATATGACCAAAACAAAGTTAACTATTATCAATTATTAAACAATATCCACTACAAGAAGGATAAGAATAAAAATAAGGTGACTAACTCAAGAACAGACCGCCCTAACTAAAGTATGAGCAATCATGTAATTCACTTGTCTCCTAATAAACTTCACCTCAAAGTTGGAATAAATATTAGTGAATAAGCAATCTTGTTTTTTATTAGTTAACCTTAGTAGTTTTTATTAAAACGAGTCTCACTAATCTATCAAACTCATGTCCATCTCTCCCATAAATGAATAGTATATAGAGGTTAGATAGATGAAGCAAATCCACAATCATTAGTGAGTGTAGAAATATGAGTTTGATGTTGATTTCATGCTTGTAAGTGTTTTGATTGCCTTTTGATGTATGTTAGCTAATAGCAAGATTTGTGTAACGATTTTGGGTCATTAGGGATCAAAATTGGGGTTTTTGGGAAGATTTTTGTGTGTGTTCTCGAGAGGAACCCAAAAATTGGGTTCCCTGTTCCTGGTGAGCTCGCCTGGCGAGCTAGTATGTGTCATGACGAGTTGCTCAGAACAGAACCCATTGTTTTGGGCGTCCCGGGCAGTTAGGGGTCATTCCAGACATTTCGAAATGCTTCTTTTGATGTGTTTGATTGTTGTTTCCAATTAGAAACCTATTGGAACAACATTTGGATTGGATTAAAATGATTTTTCTGAAATTAAAATGAAACTTAGTTGAAAATGATCAAGAACGTAGAATTTTCCGAAACTTGTTTTTCTCAAATAAAATGATGGAGTTATGATTTGAATACTGTGGTAATGAATTAAGAATGATTATGTAAGGTATATATATGATATTTAAACTTGGTCTTGCTTTGAAAATGAATTGATTTTAAAATGTGATTAAAAATATACGAACTTTGAAAAGTTTGAGAAACAAAGGAACTTGAGAAACAAACATGTTGTGATTGATTAACATAGATGATAGATGAAATGTAGCAAATGTTTTATGGTATGGAATTACACTTTTGTTGAATAAAATTGAAAATGATCGATTTTATAAAAATAGACGAACTTTGTCAAAATGAAGTTTTTTGATCGTATAACTTGCAAATGGCTTTGCAATCATAATAATAAGATAGAATAAGAATGAATCAATGATTATTGGGTGTTTAATATGATGAATATCACGTTGTGGTTAGTTATCCGTCTTTTATGCAAAATATGATTGTGGATTGTTGTTGTTTCTTTGAAGTGGTAATTGTTGATGGTGATTATGATGAGGATCCTTTTCGTGATTTTAACTTGATGATATGATGATGACTCTTGTTGAATTATGACTTGTTGATTGTGTGGATGTAAATTCTTGATAATGCAAATGGTGGTGTTTGGTGAAGATATTATATGATGGTGTAGATTATATAATATAGTTTGGTGAATTGTGCATTGTCGAGTCTTTACTTGTAAATCCATGCATTCATAGTCACATCGAGACCTTTTGGTGAAGAATGTAATTGATAGTGTTTATTACATTAGTTGATGAAGAACGTAATTTGTGGTGTTTAATACATTATTGGATTCATAACGGTAAAATTATATTCAAAATCCTATTGGTACCGCATGCATGTAGAAGTGTCTAGGACATTGCATTCATTTGAATTTGGTGAATTGTGTCATACTTGAATACGTGACTTGGTGAATATGTACATTGGTGAAGTTTTGGTGAAGGTTGTAATGATGTGAATTTGTGGATTTGTATGTGGTGATTAATATGTTATGATGGTGGTGTGATAATATTCATGTGAAGTTGATATCTTAGGGTCGTTGAATATGTACATCTGTATTTATTTAACGCCTTGAATGCTTTATCCGATTATGTTTATTTTGTCGAATATTATCTAACCCTCAGTGGTCGTAGGGCTGACCACCGCGTCATTTCTTTGAATGACGTAGGTGATTTGCAGGATTGAGGTTATTGCTTTTTCTTTGATGCTTGAGGGCTAGCATGAATGCTTCCTCGTTTCATCTTTTCGCTTAAAGTCTAGATAGGCTCTGAGTAGGTGTCAGTCATTTATGTTTAATTGACTTTATTTGTTGCTTGATGTTTATTTGTGGAGATTATGATTATGTATTTGGAAACCGTATTGTGGTGATGAGATTTTGTTACTCATGTATGGAGGATTATTACATTCTATTTTGGATGTTTATATTAATTGTCTTCCGTTGTGAGATTTTGAAATTGAAAACGATGCATGTTTTGAGAAAATGAAGTTGTAGCATATTGAACTCTTGTCTTTATTTGAATTTATTGCATGATTATTGCATTCCTCATTTAGGGTGTTACAAAGTGTTATCAGAGCTATGTCGGTATAGTCCGAACCAAAACCGGGTGCTACACATTCTTTTCTCTCGCTTAGTTGTGGTGAGCGTTTGAATCTTGTTATGACTCCAATGTTGCTATGCATTCTTTTACCATCGGTGCAATATGACTAAATCCTGATGGAACCAAATGGATTTGAGGAAAGAACATGTTGACAAAAATCTAACTATGGTTCAAAATAAAATCAACCCCTTATTTTATTTTATTTATTAAATAAAAAATGTCTTTTGATGCTAATGATACTCTAAAATTATATAAATAATAATTAATACAATAATTAAATAATTATATAAATTGATTTAAAGATGTATTAAAGATATACTGCAACATTCCTATTTCCTAGCAAACGAAAATTAGGTTAATAAAAAACAAAAGAATACAAAAGTCGTGGGTACATAAACCTGACCCAGCAAGTCCACACAAAATTGTACTTCAACCTCAATGGTTGAAAAAGTCAATTAAAACAATATAAGTGGATCAAACCCTAATCGATCATAAAACAGACAACGAGAATAACCTAGCACACTCGCGCAAGGGCCTAAAACCAAGTTCCAAAAAAGATGATGCCCAAATGATTGAAGCACTAACCAGAAGTCTAAATGAATGATGTATGGGTCGACCTTTAATATGGAACGATAAAAAAATCACATTAATAACTAATGAACACAAGACATATGAATTACTTTGTTTGAAGCTTACTTTAAACTAGATTGTGAGAATCTCAATTGAAGTAATTGAGATATTGATGTAGAACCGAAAGCTAAATTTAACACGTCTTCAACAAAGAATTCATATGTAATTAAAATATAAACATTTAAAAGGGTAAGGAGAAGAAGAACACCACAATTAACAGTGGTTCCCTTGTTCGTCCTCACTAAGGGTACATCAACTCTTCTTCATAGAAAACTTCTCTATCAAAGACTTCCACTATGTTGAAAAATGTTTACAAATTGTTGTGATTACAAAAGATTCCTTTGATTCCCTAATCTTCAATCCTAAGCAATCACACTACCACCAATCTTCATGTCCTCTTGAAATCGGAGATCCTATATGTCTTCAAAACCCAAGCTTCCATGCAATCCCTTGAATTGCATCACCACAAATTCGTCTTTTCTATATGCAAATCTTGGACCCCCTTGAACCTTTTAGAAGATTAGAAGCAACCCAACAATTCCTCTTGAAGGTGAAAAGAGATCTTTCTTTTCCTTTAGACCCTTGATCCTCAATCAAGTTCCTTGAAAGAAACTGATGTACAACTCCTATTCCACCTTAGAAATATATGCCTCAAATTATACAAAGATCTTAGAAAACATGTTTAATCTCAAGAATAAGTAGAGAGTGAGTGTTGGAGACTCAAGAGTGATATTTTCAAATTGATTTGGTAAGTCAGTAGGTGTGTGTGAGAAGATATATATAGGCATGAGTGACAAGTGCAATTTTAGTGGCAAAAACAACAACGTGGTTCAAATTATACAAAGTATGAATCAATTCAGACACGTGAAAATTGGAAAATCTGAGGCTATAAAGATTGATACGATTCAAAGAACACATGAATCAAATCAAGGGTTTTCCAAATGATTATTGATACGATTCAAGAGTGAATAGGCAAGGGAATGAATCGAATCATTGAAGCCCAGATGAAGATTGAATAAAATCAAAGAACATTGATACGGATCAACCACAACAAACACAAGGGCAGGGAGCACAAATGAATCGAATCAAAGATTTTTAAAATATTTTAATTCAAATCAAAATGATACGAATCATGGTGCACATGAAACAATTCAAAAAGTCATTAACAACCAAGAACAAAACAGAGAACACCAATGAATCGAATCATGATTTGATTCATATAGCTTAAAAAGAAGTTTCAATTAAGACTTGACACCCAAGGCACTTCAGATGAAACTAGGATCATGGATGGCTAGGTACTTTAACATATGCTAACTACTATAAATAAGTAAACAATAAACATAATCCAAAATAATTAGAACCTAGCCTAATCAAACATCATCAAAACAAACCTTGAAGTACGTAGATTTTAACAAATCTAGAAATATCAGAGAATGAAAGAGTTTAAACACGAACTTGTTACCAAGAAAGTCTTTTAGAGAACCACCCTAACATATTAACCAACAAGCAATACATTCCTCGTGGGAAGCAAAGAATACCTATCTCGAGGGATTCGTAAGCGATCATGGGAGTATCTCCTACCACGAGAAAAACCAAATCACCCATGAGCAACCGACCACGAAGCAAGGTTACCAGTAGCGGGAAACCCACCTCCAGAAATAGTCAGGACACGGGGGGAACAAATGGACAATAACCAAGCAGAACACGAGCCATTAGTGAATGAAGCATATAACACCCATGATCAACGATTTGCACATATCAAAATTTTTCCGCGACAAAGAAGTCTGTATCGACGAAGATGAGAACAAACTCGACAAGAACTCGAAGGATTTAAGCAACCACAAAGAAGAACCATAACCTAACTTGAAAATAATTAGAACAGAGGTGTACGAAGCGACCATTGTGGCAGTGCGACGGTGTTTACAAACCCTTTAGAGTTGCAACCGCATAAAAGGGGTTAAACGGTCGTGAAGGGCGAGTATACCATCGATGCAATATGACTACATCCTGACGGAACCGAATGGATTTGAGGAAAGAAGATGTTGACAAAAATCTAACTTATTAAATAAAAAATGTCTTTTGATGATAATGATACTCTAAAATTATATAAATAATAATTAATACAATAATTAAATAATTATATAAATTGATTTAAATTTAATGTTTTTTATTTTTATTTGAGGGATTTAATGATTTGAGAAAAAAATCTAACACATTTGAGAAAACATAGTCTACTGACAATTTTTTTGGTGGTGACCGGAGTTCGAACCCCGAACCTTGAATATATTATAAATTGTCCATACCAACTGAGCTAAGCTCACGAGAACGACAATAACCTAATTAAAAAACTTTTAAAATTAACTAGTTTAAAATATACAAAGAGTTTGTACAAAAAAAAATATCAAAAGAG
>Ga0228711_1006383_pt1 | contig 17546 bp, 13 predicted proteins | sample MedpolnodulmetaG_2_FD_177996 | JGI IMG/M metagenome (GOLD analysis project Ga0228711, IMG submission 177996) | Root nodule microbial communities from Medicago polymorpha collected in Santa Monica, California, United States - brown nodules | ecosystem: Host-associated > Plants > Roots > Nodule...
AAAAAAAACAAAGCCAGTCAATACCAATGCAAAAGACTATCGGCTCAAGCACAAGCAAGTTCCAACATTGTTATTCATATATAACTTTACGAACTAATAGAGGGAAATATTCAAAAATGCCTATTCACTTGCCCAGTGTCAATCACTCACATTAGACTCTTGGTACAGTATCTTTTGCGGCATGCATTCTCCCTTTTTTAAATAGAACTGATGGGACTTTTGATTGTAGATTGGAAAATCTTATAGATGAAGCGTAACCGAGATACTATGAGAATGGTAATTGGAACACTACCAAGGGACACGATGGGTCCTAGAATGGACCACTTAGACCTGGTTTGGTTCTCCTTTAAGATCATATTAAGCGCACCATAAAATGCAATCAACATGGAGCAGATAGAGAAAAGAAGAAGCATAAGGCCAACCATCAACTTTATCGGCAAAACTTTGAGAAAATCTTTTGCAGTGTAATTTGATGTGTGAATCCCAATGATAACTAAGAGTGATGAGGCAGCAGCAATGATAGATAATGCATCTGCTAAGAGAAAAATATTAAACATATTGTAATGCAAGAAGATAGGTGACCCAGTATCTTGATTGACTCCACCCGGGATAGTGAAGACTGCAGCAAACATGATAGTAATGATGATATAAGCCACTCCCATATAAGATGTAGCTGTCTCTTTTGCCAATTTCTCTCCAGCTTTTAATAGCTCCTCATGGTTTTCCGTGAATAAGTCATAAGGCTTCTTACCATCTTTATTTTTTTTTTCCTTCAAAGACGGATGCACAATTTTCTCTACCGCCTGCATAAATTTCAAGAAAATGTAACATGATAGCTTCGCAAATAAGTACTAAATATGGTTAAAGCAAAAATCAGTGTAAAAGTATCATGTAACAGAATTAACATTCTATCTATGTTGCCACTCTAAAACCACATGATGGAATAAAAAAAACAGTACAAGATGTGCACAAATTATAAATAACTACTGCTACTACCTTTTTTTAATCATTATTTAATACCACTCTCTCCGGTCTTATTTATAAGAGAAAATTGAGTCGACGAAAATTGATATATTTGGACTGAATTTTAAACCTTTTGATGACCAAATTTTCTCTTATAAGCAAGTTCGAAGGGAGTAGTAAATAGTTCAAAACTCCACCGGATACACAAAGTTGATTCTCCTTTCCACTGACAACTAGACTTTTTCTATGCACTAATTAAGGAAATGGGCTGCTTATTAACCATAAAGAGCATATATATTTTGAAGAAATTCACCTTTAGTGTAGATAACATCTTAAATCACCCCAAGAATTGATTTAATTGTTGATGTAAGTCTTAGAGGTCAATGAATTCTATTTTTTTTGAGGGAAGGTCAATGATTTTATGTTTAAGCTTGTAGATGTACGTGCCATGATTATTTATTTATAGTATAAGACATTTCAGGCATGCTTAGTAAGACAAAAAAACTAACTTATAGTTTATAGCGGATAAACCTGTTGGACAAAAACAAAAAGTTTGCTAACAGTCAATTTATCACGAGTTTATAGCTCATTTTATTAGCTTATAACTTATTTTTCAAACTCTATTTTAAATAATATATTTAACGTTATGTTTCTTTTTATATATATATATATTATGTTACTTAAACAATATATCTTACATTTATAATTTTCGTTGTTAGTTTATAATATAAAATTTTATTGTTAGTTTTATAATTGAAATGAATAGATAGAAACATTATTATTAAGTTTTTTTATATAGTATAAAATTTAAATTAATATAAATATATATTAATTTCTGCTGAAAAAAATTAATTCATTAATAATAATATATAAAATACATTTTAAAATAATTTTTTTGATATCTAAATTTTAAGTATCTTAAAATTCCATAAAAAGAAATTATTATAAGTAATAATTGATATAAATTTTATCAAGAATTAACAATGTCCTTGTATGTCATATTACATTTATCAGTTAGTTAAATTGTTAATTTTATCAAACAATTCAATTAGCTTATCAGCTACCAATTATCTGATATAAGCTATCAGTCATCAACCATCAATTATAAACTATCAATTACCTTATCAGATATCTGTTATTTCTACCAAACAAAGTTTTAGTATGTCTAATGGAACTTTAAATGCAACTTAATCATGAGATCACATTAAACATAAGGGTAATATTCTTAAAGTAGCTTTACTATGAAGTTAGATAACAATAATGTATAAAGATTGTTATGTAAGTAGACTGATGACCACATTTAACAGATCATCGATATAAAATATTCAGTCATTGCATATATATAAATTTTTTGAGTAATATTTATATTGGATTGATCTGTCAGTGTTATGTAAGTGTCATAACTTATTTTCATAGTGATAACGATGTATTGATGATTATTAAGTGTCAAATCTACTTGATTTCACATATATATTTAGAGCAATTATTAACTTGTTTTTGCAAGTAATCCAATAAAATTTCCCCAATTTATTGTCAATATTAGGTATATTAATCACTACTGTGACTTATTTCCTTGCATTTATAGGTATATTAAAGCTCAAGAGATGATCGGAAGCGCTCCTATTTACCACAAATTTCCCCAATTGTATAATATTGAAGCGCTCCTCTATGTGCAAGAAGCACAACTCGACAAATTCCGGCAAGAACGATCACTTTCGATTCCAACTGCAAATGTAGCGTACTCCAATCAGGGTTCTCGTGGTGGTTCTCAGCAATTTCGTGGTAGGGGTCGCAACGCCCGTGGCTGTGGACGTGCACGTGGCATAACTTCAAGCACTGGTAACCGTCCTACATGTCAACTTTGTGGTAAATATGGATTGCTGTCATAGGTTTGATGAAACGTTTGTAGCAAGCAATTACAATGCTCAGGGTCATGGAACTCCTCCGAATCAAGGATCTTCTCACAATGGCTCTTTTGTTAACACTAAGGAACCAACCTCTACTTCTGGCCAAGCTACTGCTTTGATTAAAACTCATGATCAACCCCATGCTTATGCTCAGGATCTCCATATTCCTCTTGATCTTGACTCTCAGGCATGGTTTGTAGACTCAGGTGCTTCTCATCACCTTACCTCTAATAAATCTTTTTTACACAATAGTTTTCCTTATGAAGGTAAAAATCGTGTTCATATTGGCAATGGTCAGGGCTTAGCTATTGAGTCTATAGGTTCCTCTCAATTTGCATCTAAGTTAGTGCCAAATTCAGTTTAAAATCTTTACAATCTGCTTCATGTGCCTACCATTACACGTAATTTACTCTCTGTATCAAAGTTTGCCAAAGATAATCTAGTATATTTTGAGTTTCATGCTGATAAATGCTTTGTAAAATCCCAGGAATCTAAACAGGTCTTGCTTGAAGGATTCCTTGATAAGAGTGGACTCTATAAGTTCTCCAGTTTTCCTCTCAAATCCTCAAGATCAGCTATTCAAAGTCACCACACAAATATCTTTCTCATTGTAAATACTATCACTACTACTGCTTCTAATACAGATTCTTCTCTTAGTCTTGCTTCTCTTTGGCATTCTAGGTTAGGCCATTCTAATCAAAAAGTTGTATCTCATGTACTTACTCTTTGTAACATTCATTTGTCAAATAAAAGTACACTTGAGTTTTGTAATTCTTGTTGTTTAGGCAAATCTCAGAGACTGCATGCTCCTGCTTCTAACACTGTGTATTCTGCTCCTTTTGAGGTTATTCACACTGATTTATGGGGACCTTCTCCCTCCCCATCCAGTTGTGGATACTCATATTACATAGCCTTTGTTGATGCTTTTACAAAATATACAAAGATTTATTTCTGAAACACAAGTCAGAAGCTCTTTCCGCTTTTAAAATCTTTCAGGCACATGTTCACACACAATTTAATGCCAACATTAAATCTGTTCAGTCTGACTTTGGGGGAGAATTTCGTCCTTTCACAAAGTACCTAAATGAATTAGGCATTGTTAATAGGCTAACATGTCCTCACACATCACACCAAAATGGTACAATTGAACGAAAACATAGACAGATTGTCGAAATGGGTCTTACCTTATTAGCTCATGCCTCTATTCCTATCAAATTTTGGGATCACAGTTTTACCACATTTGTCTATCTCATAAACAGGTTACCATCATCAGCTTTAGTTCAGTTTTCTTCACCCTTTCATGCATTATTTAGGAGTATTCCTGACTAAAAAGCTTTAAAAGTATTTGGTTGTTCCTGTTTTCCTTTACTCAGACCTTACAATCAACATAAACTCCAGTTCAGAAGCTCTGAGTGTGTTTTCCTAAGTGTCTCACCCCAACATAAAGGTTTCAAGTGCCTTAGCAGTGATGGTCACATTTTTATCTCAAAAGATGTGAAATTTAATAAGAATAGGTTTCCTTATACAAGTTTGTTTGGTGTCACCACTGTTTCATCTGAGACTGATCGGTCACAGTCTCTACCCCTCTCTCCGGTCACCACCTCGACTAATTCTCATTCCTTATCTACACCAAATATTTCCCCTCTCACTGCTACCACTGATGATATGTCTTCTACCCCTCGAGGTTCATCTAGCTTTGACTCACCTACTGTCTCAACTTCTGACCATCAACCCTCTTCCTCTGCTACTATCTCTCCTAGTCTTGATACTACACTACCCAATAATAACCATCATTTCTCCTCCTTGCCTTTAAACACACATACCATGCTCACAAGATCCAAAACTGGTCATTCTAAGCCTAAAGATTTTATTGTTCATCTTGAACCTAGTTTAGTTAAACAGGCTCTCTCTCAACCTCACTGGCTTGAGACCATGAAAAGTGAACATAATGCTCTAATTGCAATAACACATGGACACTTACTTCATTGCCTTCACATAGAAAATCTATTGGTTGTAAGTGGGTCTATAGGGTCAAAGAAAATCCTGATGGAAGTGTCAATAAGTACAAAGCAAGACTAGTTGCCAAAGGCTTCCATCAACAACAGGGGTTTGATTACAATGAAACATTCTCTCATGTTATTAAACCACCCCCTATCAGAATTATGCTAACAATGCATTTCTGAATGGCACTCTGCTTGAAGAAGTTTATATGACTCAACCTCCTTGGTTTGAGCATCATGACAAGACTCTTGTGTGCAAGTTGAATAAAGCATTGTATGGCCTGAAATAGGCCCCTAGAACTTGGTATGAGAAGCTTCATCGAGCTCTTCTGCACTTTGGTTTCTTGCCTAGTAAGTATGATCATTCTCTATTTGTAAATCAACAAACCGGTGTGTGTCTTTTTGCATTGGTGTATGTTGATGATATACTCATCACTGTATCGTCATCTCCTCTGATTCATGATTTAATCACCAAGCTGCATAATAAGTTTTCTCTCAAGAAGCTGGGAAAACCTGAATATTTTCTGGGCATAGAAGTCAAGTATCAAGCAAATGGTTCTCTAATTCTCACTCAAACTAAGTACATCAGGGACTTAATTGCCAAATTAAACATGTCTGACTCTAAGGGAGTCACAACACCCATGTTCAGCCACTGCAAACTCAGCAAACATGATTCTGACACTATGCAGGATCCTACTCTCCATCGTTCTACTGTTGGTGCCCTTCAATATGTTACTATAACCCGGCCAGAAATTGCTTTCAGTGTTAACAAGGCCTACCAATTTATGGCTTCTCCTCTTGACAGTCATTGGAGCGTAGTAAAGCGTATTCTGCACTATCTTAGTGGCACTTCCACCTATGGTCTATTACTTATGCCGGCTGATCCTGCACATATCTTCACCTTAAGGGCTTACAGTGATTCTGACTGGGCTAGTGACCCAGATGATCGTAGATCAACCTCAGGATCATGCATCTATTTTGGATCCAATCTAGTTTCTTGGAGCTCCAAGAAGCATCCTTTAGGTGCACGGTCCAGTTTTGAAGCAGAATATAGAGGGCTAGCCCATGCCACCTCTGAGTTACTTTGGTTGGAATCTCTTCTGTCTGAACTTCAAGTGCCTCTGCAACCTCCCACTTTGCTATGTGATAATCTTAGTGTTGTCATGTTATCTCATAATCCAGTGCTCCATGCTCATACTGAACACATTGAATTAGATATTCATTTTGTACGTGAGAGTTGTGGCTAAGAAGATGCGCATTCGGCATGTCCCAGCAACTGCCCAAATTACAGACACTCTAACAAAGCCTCTCTGTACATCTGCATTTTAGGATCTACGTTCCAAGCTCAAAGTAGTTTGCTTCAACCCACCTTGATCTTGTGGGGGAGTATTAGCATATATATGTAGCATATTGAATATAAAAGAGTTGCTTGTAATTACTTTCAGTAAGTGCTTTTATTTAGGAAGTTAGAACTTCCTTCTCATAGTACATAGCTCTATATAATTAGCTTACTCATTGTATTGTAACTGTGATGGAGATTTAATTCAATACATATATAATAGACAAAGTCTATTTTCATTTCTCTACTATTCATGAACATCATTGATTATTCTTGTTCTGAATGCTTTTCTGACTTGATCAATCATAACACCATGCTTTGATTAAGATTGTCACTGAAAAATGCATTTTAGATCTAGATCTAGGATAATCATCTATTGAACATGCTAAATTTTAGTATTATATTTAGGTTTAACAATCATACACATTGTCGGATCATTAATGTTATCATATTGGATTAATCGTTTGAGGTATAAATAATAGTATTGAATGGTAACTAGGTATGTAATTGATCATGAGGATGCATAAGAAAGTAGTTAATGACCTATGTTGAAATATTTTATTATTTAACTATATTTCAATGTCATTATGTGGGTAAATATTATTATAATAATTATATTAGTTATTGTAGGAATATTGGTGTGATGTTGGAAGAAAAATTGGAAGATTAAACACCAAGTAATTATATTTTAATGTAATATTGTGAGAATTGAAAAAATAGTGTGGGGTCCCATATAAAATAGAACACACGCATTAGTAGTGTTTAAATTGCAGCATTTAATTTTAAATACTTGATAATGATAAAAATAATAGTAATTATTATTTTTATTCGTGAATACTACTTCCCATAAATTTAGCTTATCGTGAATAAGAATAAGAATTTCTTATCTTTCCTTCATTCAAATCAAATGAGTTTGGAAAACCCTAATTGACCATCACACTATAAAAAGTTATGGTCTCCAATACACTATACATGACAAGCTATATCTTCTCTCCATCTTAAGAGAACTTGAGTCACTGAGGTACCAGTTGAGGAAGAATCAAACTAGCCGCCGCTAACCGTTTATTGTTTTTCAAACTAGATCACTTCCTATCTCTGTTTCAATACAATCAACATCCTTTTAAACCCGATAAAAATTCAAAATTTAAGGATACTCAGATTAGTTTATGCAATTATGTATTTCCAACCTAAAAAAACTAGCCGCCGCTTCAATTAGGAGACGAATATGAGAATGAAAAGAAAAAAAAATCAAGAGTTAGTGTGAGAATGAAAAAGAAGAAAGTGAGAAAAAAAATTCGGCGACCAGGGAAAGAGTCTGAAAAATCCTTTGATGATAAAACTTCCCTACCCAAGTGATCCATCAAAGAGAAAACCATTTGGACATCCTATTTTTTTTTTTTATACACTTATTCAACAGTTCATATTATCTTTATTTTTCTCTTTTTATCACATAATCAATCTATAACATTTATCACATCATTCTCTCTATTTTTTTCGCTTTCAATATATATACACTCATATGGAGTCTACGCCAAACATTTTTCTTTAAATATATGTGTGTTTGAGGAGCGTGTGTGTGAAGCAAGAATCAAAATAAATCAAAAGAAAAATAGGGAAAGAAGAAAGAAATGAAAGAAGAACACCATAATCACAAAAGTGTCATAAGCCCGACTCAAATTTTTAATAAGAGTAAAGAACCTCTTGACGAGAACCAAATGGTTCAACCAATCATTTGAATTGGAAAACAACCATTAGAAGATATAAAAGTGGTGCAGTTTTGCAATCCATTAAAATAAATAATTGATTTTACATTATTTTTTAACATATTTTAAAATATCTAAATTTAACATTATTCTTGTGCATGACACAAGTTATTAATATACAAGAATTCAACCATACAATCTTCATTCAATAATATTAAAGTAGTCTATGACTTTGTTTAACATGCACAAGTAAAATAATTTTGTACTATGCAAGTGACTTTTTTATCATTGGATTAAAAAGTTACACCATTTTCATTTAAATTATTGATAAGGTTTATTGATGAGCAATGGTGAAAACTAATTTGTGCATGATGCAAAATTTGTCTCACTTAAGCATTATAGTATTGCCTGTCAATTGTAACCTAAAAAATTGGTGTATTTTTTTTAAGAGAAATTATACATAGACACCCTTTTTCCCTAAACCCTAGTATACACCCCTATTGTGGGATATCTTTGAATATAATATATGTTGAGATGAGATCACTGACCTTGAACCATTGAATTTCTCTTTGCATTTGTAGAGCAGCACCATATCTGCTATTACGATCAGATGAAGGACCTAAATGTGCTGCCAGGTGCAATAAATTATTCCCAAACGTGTCTATGGCATATCTTCTAAATGTCTCCTTCTCTGCCTCACGACCAAGCATGAGTTGAAACACTTTTTGTTTACGATACATAATTGCATAAGAAAATATGCCTCTATTGAAGGGATCCATAGCTGAAAGCAACTCATCTTTAACATCGCTCATGGAATTTATGAACTCGATTATTCCATTCTGGGCTGCATACAGTATGGCTTCATTCGCCGACACCTGTCTGAGCTGTAAATCATTAAATTGTCCAATTCTTTGGCATACGTACCATAATATTGCCAGAACTTCATAATGGGCGTATTTTGTACGATGGATTTTCCTTGTTCCTATAAAAAAAAAAGGACTTATAAGTGCCTGTGCTTGAGTCGTTGCAGAAAAAACAAATTAAAATAAGCGCAAGGAACACTAACTAACACACGCATTACAAATGAAATTATTTATTTTAAAAAATGATTATAGTTATGAATTTTTATTCAGAATTTATTTTAATTCCATTGTTCCAACAAACATACACTGCATTTAAAATGATTTTGTTTTAAAAATAATAATTATTACTTGCGAAAAGATGGGCACTCACGCACGTGCCCATCTTTTGACTCTTTTTATTACGTTAACGTTTGAAAATTATGAACCGTGTATTTTTTATGAAATTTTGATTTTAATTAAAACTAAAAATATAATTGTTTGTTGTTTTCAAGTTATAACAAACTAAACTACTCATGATTATCTATTTCAATGATATCAACGGTATAACAAAAAAATATAGTCTAAATTCTTTTTTTTAAGACACCAACAACAATCTTTATTATAAAAAAAGTTGTTTAAGGGTATAATTGGGATAATAAAAAAGTAAGTATAAATATGTTCATCTAATTTGTTACACTTTTTAAATGATAAAGGAAAAAAAATCAGACATACATATATTCATATCATGTTTGTTACATTTGTTTTAATATTTAAATTTATTCTTATTTATTTGTTACATGTGTTATTTGTATTGAAAATTAATGGTATTTTTGGAAAATAAAAAATCAGCCCAAAAATGCTGAAAAGAGTAGTTTTCTTTATATATAGTATAGATGATTTTTGGTCGGATGTGGAAGTGTGGCAGGTGTACAGTGCAAAAATTCACGGGCCTTGCAAGGCTCAGAGAGCAGTAAAAGCATTATGCTGTGAGGTATTCTTCTAAGATTACAAGACCAAATCAATAATGTTTGGACATACACATAAAAAAATTATCCTCAAAATATCCAATCATTTTTTTTATCAATTTCCTCTTTATTATATAGAAACACTATTTATTTGGTCTTGTGACCATATCAGAATTCCTCTTATGTTGTAGCGAAAAAATAAATATTGATGTGTTCGCATAAAGAAAAAGAGGTACGAAGGTTTTCTAAGGCTAAAAAAATAGGCAAATTCTACCATGCTGTTACATATTTGAAGGTTTTAGAAAATAAACTAAAAATCACTTGGTGAATTCTCAAATATTAAATTTTTTAAAAGTTCTCAAAAGGGAAATTAGAATAAAATTCTTTCACTTGGTGAACCAACACAACATGTCAGTGAGTATTTTGCTCATTTCTCCCGCCTTTTATAAAATAACACTAACTACCTTTTTGATTTATCATACAATCGTTTTCAACATTTTTTTTTTTTGAATTTTCTGTGCGTATTATGGGTAAATACATAAAAATTATGTATTTAACTCCTTAATTGTTTTTGGTCAAAAAAACTCCTTAAATGTAATTTAATCAAATAGGAAAGTTTCCAAAAGAAAAAACAAGTTTTTTAAAGAAGTTTTTTATTAAATATTAAAAAAAAGGTGATTTTAAGAAGAAAAAAAAGGTAGTTAGTGCTATGTTAATTCATTCTTAGTTTTTCTTCAAAAAAAGTTTTTTTTAAAAAAAAAAATTGTTTTTTAGTAATATTACGTGTTTTTCTCAAAAGTAACGAATTTAAATCCGTTTTTTTTAAGACGGCATCATAGATATGCTCCCAAAAACATATGTATAAATGAAAACAAAGTACAAGCTCCTCCTACCCAATTCCATACAATATTGATCCCGAAAGAGATGAGTTTATTCTCTCCTAGGGTTTGATGGAGCTTTGTTAAACATCAACCTTTGTGACTGATTTGTACTTGATAAGATTGGATCTTTAGGCTAATCTGATTGCTGGTGTGAGTTTCTCTTTTGTTCGATTATTACAAAGGATTCTAAGGAAGTGTTGAGACAAGGCCTCTCAATGATTGTGACTTGGCGAGTTAATTCATTTAAGGAAAGCTAATTGATGACAATGGAAGATTGTATGAATCCCTGTCTTGAGGTATTGGAGTCAAACTGGGTGGATCTGGCTATATTGATTACCATCAAATAGATGATATTGAGTTTACCAACAAAGCAGGGAGATCTGGAAGATTATGTCCAGTGGACATCAATGACAACGAATGATTTGGTTTCAATGCTTGTCAAAACAATTGAAGGGGCTACTGCCAGAATCAACTACAGGTGTCTCATACAAAATCTATATGATTAAAGACGTCATCGCAGGAAATAATTTCTTAAGGGTTGAATCAAAGAGTGGGTGCATCCCTTAATTGAAAGAATTATTCTCAACGATCATCAACTTAAATGGCGAGGAGGATTGTTTGGGATGTGGTCCAAAAAACTCTTGGCTATATAATTGTTGGACTGATTATCCCTTAAACCACCACTTAAAGATGGTTAAGTTGTTCCACTTTCACTATGGAAAATCTCAATAATAACAATTATGCATTAAGTATTGAATCGACAATTCAAGCTACTGATTTATCTTTATGATCAACAATTATGCATCAAGTATTGTGATGTGGTACACGACAGTTGACAAGAGTGACTTAAAGATGATAGAGCACAATGTGGAAGCAGAACCCAATTAAGAAGATGAACCTGCTTTGAAGAATTGAAGAGGTTCAAGGGCACAATGTAGACCTATCCAGGCTTGGATGATGGAAAATCATATGGTATTTTAGGTTACTTTTTTAGTTATTTTCTTTACATTAAACACAAATAAAAGGTCATTTAGAGGAGTTGTCCATGGTTTGGGACAATTTTGTATTGTTTTCATTCGGGTCATTGTAATTCCCTTTTATCCTAAATCATGCAACTTCATATATCGGTGTTTTGAGTTTTTTTTATTTTAGTGAGAAAACATGTAAATCGGCAGAGCAAGACATCTTATGAAGGATCAAGAGATATGAAGAATGAAAATCAATGATTTTTAGAAAGTTTTTGAAGATAATACAAATTGGGAAAAAGTCATCCCAAGTTCAAAGGTAATTCAAGACGGAAGAATGCTCGAAAAATGACAAAAAAAACTACAAAATTCGCACTCAGACGACTGCCTCATGCGCCCCTGCGCATGAAACAACCCTAAAGGCTACCTAATGCCCCTTGTGTGTCTGTCCATGCACCCATGAGCATGAGTTTGAAAAAAAAAAGTTTTAGCTTGTTTTCCAAGCTGGACCGAAGGAAGCATGAGTTTGTATAAAAAACCAGTTTTAGCTTGTTTTCCAAGCTGGATCAGAGGAAAAAACCTAGATCTTATCTCTTAAGCACTAAGTAATGATACACTATAAATAGAGACCCCCTACACAATTATATTCATTCATAAAGCTAGCAGTACAAGACAAGGGTCAAACATTAGAGCTTTAAGGCAAAGGGTTTTCTCCTCCTCTTGTTCTCTTTAGGTATGTTTATATATTGTTTTTTTAATGATTGATGAGTCAATAATTAGTGTTTTTAATAAATTAGCTTATGAAGTAAAGTAAATTTTTATTGGGAAAAATCCAAGTCCCACGTCAGATAGATAAGACTTTTGAGAAGAGTTTATAAAGATGAGGCAATCCTCAACTTACAAGCTGGTTTTGTAAGGATGAGTTAGGCCCCAAATTTCAACAATTTTTCATCAGAAATCAAATAAATTCTTATCCATGACTTTGGTAGTGTTTTGTGATTATGTTAAAGTGTTAACTACACTGTATTTGAAATTGAAACTGCAGGTTGTTAGGCCAACCAATTTGAATGTGTCGGGGATGGTAAATAATGAACAAGTTTATCGAGGGATCCGTGACTGTCTTTCAAAAACTTATAAAGAGGGTGGCATTAGAGGTCTCTATAGGGGAGTAGGTATGCATTTAAATCTGCTTGTGTTTGGAACTGTTAATTCAGCAGCAGTATTGTATTTCACAACTGTGTTGTTATTGTAGAACTCTTATGTTAATCATGGCCACAGCTCCGACACTCTTTGGAATATTCCCATACGGAGGTTTGAAATTCTACTTCTATGAGGAAATGAAGCGCCATGTACCTGAGGATTACAATAAAAGCATCATGGCGTTTTACATTACCTCACACCTTTAATAATCTGAACAATTTTATGCAGGGTTCTCGCTGCAGCTGCTAAGATATCTGGACAAGATAATGGAGGTATATTTCGATGGTGTTGGAATCCGAGGGAATGCTTGAATAGGAGGTGATGGTTGGTGCCTTGTGGAGAGGACTGTTTTGGTTGCTGCTATGAGGTTTTGGGGCTGACAGTTATTGGTTTTTGGTTTCTTGGCTTTCTGTTAGTATTTCTGCAGCATTACTGCTGCTGTTTTTTCTATCAGTTTTGCGGTTTTGGTTGGCCTATGCGCTTCTGCGTTTTGTTTTGCCGTTGTAGCCATCTTTGGCCTTTGTAATTCTCTTAAACCTTTAGCACTTCTTGTGCTTGGTTGTTATTAATATATGTTGTTTAAAAAAAAATCTATCATTTTGAATTCGCAGCCAAAATACACTCCCTAATTATATAAGCCTCGAAATATAATTTCCTTTTCCTAAATTTGTGCCTTCTAATGTTCACAATTTGTTTGGTGATATGCTGACTAAAACTCATTTAAATTGTTGTCTCAAATGTGTACTGGGCTCATCAACAAATAACATGGAGTGGCCATCAACACTTTATTATTTATACACATCTAAAATTAAATTTAAGTTTATAGATTTAACAGTGTAGCTATGGTTGTATAGTAGTAAAATCGTGTCTGATATCGTTTATTTATTCAATTAATATGGAGTTCAAATTCAGCACACTAGCTCTATTGTTAATGAAGTGCTAAACCAAAGGATTAGAACAAATTTTAGTACTGTTCAAAAAAAAGGAACAATTCTCACTAAATCAAGGCATGGTGATGGAACATTGCTTTACCTCTATATGCTAAAGGATCATTGCTTTTTCTTCATAAGACTCTATGGACTTTTCACACCTATCTCTAACACGTACTTGCAAGCTTTCAAATAGTGGGGTTATGCTCGCATAATCATAATTGATCTTGAACCATATGCCACAATTACTTGCAGCACAAGTTAACACAGCTTAAGCTAACTTTTAGTTAGAAAAACAGTTGTAACTACCTTCCTAATTTGTAGGAGAGTTAGTTATTATACTGTGAGATTAAGTACATAAGATTTACAAGATGTTTTATTGTCCATCATTGATTTTCCGAACAAATATAATTTTGACAGTTTATCATTTTAGAGTTATGAATCTGCAACATTTACATATATGTTCTTAGATAAATTGCATCAACATTATTAAAAAGAGTAGAAAATTGAGTGCAAATACAAATCGGTTTTAGTAATAAACATATTTTCTAAATTATAACTTGTTGTGAATTCGTTGTGAAAACCACACCAATAATAAACTTGATGCGTGGAGCAAATTAATACCAAGTAATCAAATCAAGCGGGTGACAAAAAATTAATTCAAACAAAAATAAACAGCAAGAGATAAAGGAAGAAGGAGAACACAAAAATCTGTTTACCCAGTTCGGTTTAATGATGACCTACTCTGGGGGAGAGAGCAGCTCTCTGTTCCACTATAATGATATGAGTTTCTTTACAAAGAGATATTGAGTTACAAGAATCAGTCTTCAAGCCTAATTCTACCCAAGTCTCAATCTCTTCCCGTGACCAAGAGACTCAATCCTAATAGTGTTTTGTTCAAGGTGAATCAAAACAATCCCAACCCTAGTGTTTGTTGCCAAGAGAAATTCTCTATAAACCCTAGTTTGTATGTTGGCTTCTAAACCCTGTTTCTACACACATAATCATCTGATACAAGGTTTATATTTATAGTGGAAAGCATCCCTCAAAAATTGAAACAGAACCGGCCCATGAAAAAGCCGTTTTATTTTTTCTGCTGTCACGCAATTCAGGCGCCGAATTATGCTGTTCGGGTGCCGATTTTTCACGTAGCCAAAAGGCTACTTCTGTAGGCACAATTCAGACCCCGAACTGCTCCATTCGGGCCCCGAATTTGACATTTCCAGGATGCATGTTTTTGAGTCATTTTCCAACAATTCTCCACCTTGACTCTAAAATAGTGATGATGCTAATTTAACTATCAAACACCATGTTGCTCTCTCCAACCTTCATATATGCTTCAATGAAGTTAGTCAAGTCCAAGCAATGCTTGAACCTTGATCCCAATAATGATTTGGTGAACATGTTTGCTGGATTTTCTTCCGATGCCACTTTCTCCACCATGATCTCCTTTGTCTCAATCATGTCTCTAACAAAGTGCAAACGAATGTCAATGTGTTTGTTCTCTCATGATATACCTGATGATTTGCCAAATGAATGACACTTTGGTTATCACAATGTATCTTCACACACCCTTGACTAATCCCCATTTCTCCAATCATACCTTTCAACCATATGGCTTCCTTGACCCCTTCAACAAGGGCAATGTACTCTGCTTGAGTTGTTGAAAGAGCTACCTTCCAAGTAACTGCTGTACCGAACAATGTAAACACAAATCCTGACAAAGATTTTCTAGTGTCTACATTACCTGCATAGTCCGCATCCACATATCCCTCCAAAGCATCCATTCCTGGTTGTGACCTTGTATACTTCAGACCACCTTTCAAAGACCCATTCAAATATCTCAGAACCCACTTCAAAGCTTGCCAGTGCATTTGACCTGGATTTTCCATAAAACGACTTATCACACTTATTGCATAGGATAAATCTGGTCTACTACAAACCATACCATACATGATGCTTCCAACCCCACTTGCATAGGGAGTACCCGCCATTTTGCTTTTCACTTCATCGGATTGAGGACACTACTTTATTGACAACTTTGTGTGATGACCAAGAGGAGTACCAACGACCTTAGAATCTTTCATTCTGAAACGCTCCACCACTTTCCTCAAGTAACCTTGCTGAGATAAGAACAGTTCACCTTTGTTTCGGTCCCTCATGATATCCATACCAAGTATCCTCTTTGCATTACCAAGATCCTTCATCTCAAATTCATCATTCAATCTTTTCTTGAGCTTCTGAATCTCTTGCCTGTCAGAACTTGCCATAAGAATATCATCTACATAAAGGAGAAGGTAGAGAATGACTTTCTCATTCTTTCTCATCATGTACACACAACTATCATAGTCGCTTCTCACAAAACCAGCCTTTACTAGGAACTCATCAAACTGACGATACCACTGCCTTGGACTTTGCTTCAACCGATACAAAGATTGCTTTAAAAAACATACTTTTGTATTATCTTCTACGAAACCTTCTGGTTGTTGCATATAGATAGTTTCTTCCAACTCTCCATGTAGAAATGCAGTCTTCACATCCATCTGTTCTAACTCAAGATCATACATGTTAACAATCATCATAAGTACCCTTATAGAACAATGTTTTACCACCGGTGAAAAGATTTCATTGTAATCAATCCCTTCCACCTGAGTAAAACCCTTTGCTACAAGTCTTGCTTTATACCTTGGTGCTTCGACCCCTGATATACCTTCTTTCTTCTTAAACACCCACTTGCTTCCCACTACCCTTTGATTCTTAGGTAATGAAACAAGTTTCCATGTCTGGTTCTTTTCCAATGAAAGCATTTCCTCATTCATTGCCTTCAGCCAGTCCTTGCTTTCGTTGCTTTCTAATGCTTCCCTGAAGTTCCTTGGTTCCGAGTCTTGCAATTCTTCAGCTGCATTCAAAGCATAACATATGAAGTCAGCATAACCGTATCTTTCAAGTGGCTTAATTTGTCTCATTTGCCTATCTCTTGCTAGCTGATAGTCAAGATCAATTATTTTTTGGCCGTCACTCTCATCAGGTACTGGAGTCTGATCCTCCCCTTCCCTTTCGTCAGTGGTAGCTCCACCTCAAACTGAAATTTTTGTATCCCCGTTTCTGAGCTTGTTTCCAGGTCTTTGCACTTCATCCTCATACAGGTCTCATCAAAAGTAACATCCCTGCTTATAATAAATTTTGATCCACCAGGTTCCATCTTCCACAGTTTGTAACCTTTCACACCTTCAGGATAACCAATGAAAATACACTTCACAACTCTAGCATCAAGTTTGTCCTGTCTGACATGAGCAAATGCTAAAGCTCCGAAAACTTTCAAATTAGAGTAGTCTGCCGGTCTCCCACTCCAAACCTCCATAGGTGTCTTGAGATCTATCCCTGTTGATGGACATCAATTAATCAAATATGCTGCAGTACTAACAGCTTCTCCCAAGAAACTCTTGGACAATCCAGCTCCTAACAACATACATCTCACACGCTCCAACAAGGTCATGTTCATTCTTTCAGCTAGACCATTCTGTTGAGGTGTGTATGTCACGGTTCTATGCCTCTTTATACCTCTTTTCCAGCAAAACTCATTAAACTACTCTGAAACAAACTCCAGGCCATTGTCAGTTCTCAACACTTTCAGTTTAGTTCCAATCTGATTTTCTACAAGTGTATGTCATTCTTTAAATTTTTCAAAAGCGTCACTTTTATTCTTCAGAATGTAAACCCATACTCTTCTAGAATAATCATCAATAATAGACATGAAATATGAACCTCCCCCATGAGTTTTAACTGATGCTGGACCCCAAAGATCCGAATGAACATACTCAAAAGGCCTACTAGATTTATGCACACCCACCC
>Ga0228711_1006384_pt1 | contig 17545 bp, 9 predicted proteins | sample MedpolnodulmetaG_2_FD_177996 | JGI IMG/M metagenome (GOLD analysis project Ga0228711, IMG submission 177996) | Root nodule microbial communities from Medicago polymorpha collected in Santa Monica, California, United States - brown nodules | ecosystem: Host-associated > Plants > Roots > Nodule...
TGGTTTATTAATTTTTTTTTTTTTTTTGGTACAATATAAATTTGTTTTCATATAAAAATGACAAATATCTCCATGAGCTTAGCCCAGTTGGTAGGATATTGCATATTATATGCAAGGGTCAGGGTTCGAATCAAGTGGTGTATGTAATATACTAAGCAAAGTTGTATGTAATACTAAGCCTATGAGACACCAAAGAAAAAAAAAGATTTAACTTCACATCAAAACATCTAAACATAATCTTCAGAGTATTTCAACTAAAAAAAAAATCTTTAAGAAATAGACACAAATTAATGGTGAATCAAGTGGTTAAATAGAAAATAGATTAAAAAGAAATGCAGTAACTTATATAATATTTTTTTCAAAGAGGAACTTATTTAAATTTACAGATAGGTCTATATCTATATTTTTAATAAGGTAGCAGTCTATCTCCTCAAGAAAGGAAAATAAAATAAGGTAGCGTCTATCTTATTTAAAAAGAAATTTTTTACGGCTTATTTAAAATTTTATTGCAAAAGAGATTTATATATAATCAAATGATTGGAGTCAAGTGATTAATAAGCTTTACGGATGAATTGTTAAGATGAATCCGATTTTAATTACTGGATAAAACCATTTTTGATCAAGGTATACTTACCTTATAGTTGAACTCCGAATTACCAATGTCCCTTTCTCCCTGGGAACCAGAGGGTTTACACCAAGAAAAACGAGATTTATATGTAAGTCTATATCTATAATGATGGGTGCTATGAACTAGGGATGGAGTTAGAAGGGGAACCAATAGAGGCAACAATTTCCCCAAGTTTTTCCAATTTTTTAAATACTAGTATGCAAATTATACATTTTTTTTTGTCTATATATTTGTTTTTTTTGAACTTTGAAACATTTGAATTTTAGGTTTAATTACACTAATTCTTAACTAAAATGTTTGACAACAAATAAGAAATGAAGTTTTGTCTGTAATTTACATATGTACACTAATCTTTAATTAGAATCTCAATTTATCATTTCTAGTTGTTATTTTGCTTTATGATTTTTGAATCATTACGTGTGATTATGTACGTGTGCTCTCAGGCATTACCAAACGATTTACTGCTCATAATCTTCCTACTTTTTCATTTTTTTTGTTTAATATTTTCTTTCTCCACTATTCCAAAATCATATTAGTCTCGTCATTCTCTAACAAGTCTCAACATCTTCATCTTTCTTATATCGTTGAAATTTTTTAAACTTTGGATATATGTTAACTTTAATTATATCTTATAATTTCTTGTATTTGTTATATGCATTTGAAAATTTATATTTCTTTACTAAATTATACTTTAAAACATGGTTCCCCCTACGTTTAATTTCTGACTCCGTCCTTGTATGAGCACTATATCTCTAACACCCACTTTTTTATTGGGTAAAACTCATGTGGATCTTACACTTTAGAAATGGATCTCTTGTAAAGTGTAAAGTGGTGAGCCCAATACGAGTTTTAGAGATGTAAGCGTGGTTAATTTAAGTCTTTTAGGAAAATGACGATTGGCACAAAATGACCGACCACTTTGTAAGGAAGTCTTGGTGGGTAAATATGGTGATAGAATTCTAAAGTTGGTGGATTGGGGGAATGTTTTGTAGCTGCCCAACTCATCGAGGTGGTGGAAGGGTATTGCTTCTCTTGAAGCTGTGATTGGGTCAAATTGGTTAAATTTCGAGGTTATAAGAAAAATGGGGATTGAAAGGTCAACTTTTTGGGTTGTTGGCCGATTTTAGATGCATCGATGGGGAAGATGAATAGGGCTGGCGTCTGGAAAATGGAGGAATGTTCTTGATAAATTCAACATACAAATTGTTGGAAGCATTGTTGTTTTCGAAAGAAAGTTGGGGTAGATTAAAGGACAAAGTTTTTGGGGTTTTATGGAAGAGTTTGACTCTGACTAAAGTGATAGGTTTTTCTTGGAAGTTGCTTCTTAATCAAATTCTAAATAGGAGAAATTTATTGTTACGTAAGGCCATATTTGACATTGGGTGGAGGAAAAATCTTCCCATATTTTTCTCCATTGCAATATTAATGTATCTGGTCTTTGGCGTTCAAATGGCTTGGTTTTTTGTTGATTACCTGTCATAACTTATTAATGTATATGGAAATATAATAAGGGAAACTAGGAACGAGAAAATCCAGAAGAGTTATTGGCTAATTTGGCACACACTTATTTGGATTCATTGGATAATTAGGAATAACAGATTATTCAAAGGTGTTTCAAGGAATGTCCTAGAGGTGGTTGAAGAAGAAAAATTGACGTCATGGAGATGACATTTAAGTAGTTTGAAAGTGAGCCTATGTTTGTTATATGATTGGCTTTGAGATTTGAGTGATTGTTTATAATGACAGTATCTCAATGTGCTTTGTGTTGGACATGATTACACTATTGGAGTTAGTTGGGGACACCTTTTTGTATTGTTGGCTGTTGGTTTGATTGGGTTGATGTCATGTGGTTTTGGGTGGCATATGGGCTTGTTGGGCTTGTTATGCCTTCTATGTGGAATTGTGTTATTTTTTTGTTGTTTAAGGGGATAGTTTTGGTCAGTTCAAGCGTGTTTCTGTCTGCCTTCTATTTCCTTTGGTTTAGCAGGTTGGTGTGTGTTTAGCCCTTGCATTGTAGGTTTTGGTGTGGTCGTCTTAGATTTGTTATGTATTTTGTTTGTGTGCATCAGTATATGCGAGGTTTATGTTTATTAAAACTTTGTCTGGTTAAAAAAAATTGTTGTGCTCATCAAAGCATGGCACCACCTTTATGTGGATGAGTTTTTACACAACGAGTTTTTTTGTTTTATGATGCGGTGTTGGTTTTGAGTCTGGTGCGGTTTCATTTTGTGTCCATGGGTATCTCTTACCTTGTTACTCTATTTGGTTCGTTGCTACTTTGAGGTGTTGCTTCTTATTATCTCTATTGATTCTTCAGTTTGATTGATCATCTGTTGATTGATTCTTATGTTTGGTTGCTTCTCTCCATATTGATTTTTCTGTTTAATTGTGTCATACCCCAAATTTTGACCACTTTTCTATGTTTTTACCCATTTTATTCGTACTTTTAAAGTTGGGAATTTTCGTTGTTTTAGACGAGTTTTCGACAGAGAGGTATTTTAAAATACCTCATTTTTTGGTTCCGAGAGGACAATTTTAAGTTTTTAGTTATGGTTTGGTTGTTATTATTATTCCGTTTTATTATCTAATTCTAGTGTTTAATTTATTTATTTTAATTCTCTCTTTTTTAGTTGATTGGTCCTTTTAGTCATTTTGTCCTCAAGGTTCTTGCTGCCCAAGTCAGGGGCACTTTGGTCCAATGAATTTTCAGTCTAACCCTAATTCAATACTATTTAAGCCATCAATCATTGGAGAGAGGGGACAGAGTCACTGACACAGCTGCAGCGGCACAAACACTAAACCCTTTTCTCTCTCTTAGTTTTTTGGATCAAAATCCCTTTTCTCTCCAATTTTTTTCAACAACACCAATACAATTTCGAAAATCATCATCCATCACTTTTCATTTTCATATCACTGTACCACTTCAAATCGAATTCAACTCTCACTGTTCATTCAATCACACAAGAAACATCGGAATCCGAGCCACACAAAGAAGCCAAAACCAAAACCGAATTCAAAGGAAGAGAAGAGGATCAGAACTGCAAAAAGAGATCAAACGAGAGAAGGACAGTAACGAACTAGATCGAGCACATCCTTGCAGATCCGAACCAAAACAGTGAGGTAAAGAAGGTATTTGTTCTTGTTTCTTTTTCTCCGAATATTCATTTGTAGATCTAGGATCTTTGGCGTATCTGTTGTGTTTTTTTAATTTGATATTTGGAATGAGGAAGAAAAGAGGGTTTGAAATATGTAAAAAGTTTTAAGTTTGGAGGAGTTTTGGAACTTCGGCACGGTGGTGCACCACCGGCCACCGTGCCGGAATCGTGAATCTCGCCTGAGAAGAAAGCAAGAAGAGAGAGAGTGGTTGGAAAAAAATGAATAAAAAACCAGCAGATTTTGTTTTATACTCTCACAACCGGTTCGGTTTTATCCTGAACCGATCCAGGTGAACCGAACCGGCCCAAGCTCTCTCCTCTTCATCTTGTTTTTAGCCCATTTACTCTTGTGATTTGTTTTTCTGCTTGCTGTTGGTATGCCCCCCTTTATGCTCATGCACCCCTGTTTCCTTTAAACATGTTCTTTTCTTGCATATTTGTTTTTCCTTTGCTTTTTTCCTTTTATTTTCTTAATCAAATGTTTAATCGATTTAATATTCATATCTAGACTTGAGTTTCTTGTAATTAAAATTTGACCAACTTCATCTTATTTTCTCTCATGCCTTGAGGCCTCTTCCTCCTTCTCAAAACTGTTTTCACAAATTATAAAATTAACCTAACTGACAAAAACAATTTTTGAGAGTAAACTACATTGGTTTTGATCCCACTTGTGGGTATGTAGGCAAAGGACCCAATCCTTCCAAATCAAATAAAAATAACCAAAAACATACTTCTTCTCCCTCCTTTCTTTCACTTAGATAATTAGGCAAGTATTTTTCAAAATAATTAAATTAGCACAAGATAAATTAGGCAAAAGGTTCCTACGGAGTACCGTAGTCGTGTAGGGGGCTTAACACCTTCCCTCCGCGAAATCAACCCCCGGATCCAAATTCTCTTAAGGGTTTTCTCTCTCTTTTTCCCTTCCCAAAAATAAAAGTAGAAAGTTCAAAGATCAAAGGTTCAAAACTAATCAATGGATTGATACCCGAAAATCAGGAGCACATATTGATTCTCTCTCTCTCTCTCTCTCTCTCTCTATATATATATATATATATATATATATATCTATTGTTTGTTTCGTTTGATTGATTATCTCCTTATTAATTCTTATGTTTGGTTGCTTTTCTCTCTATTGACTCTTCTTTTAGGTTTCCGCTCCCCTATCTCTAGACCATTATGTTTGATTGCTTCTCTCTCTCTCTCGGCTCTTCTGTTTGATTGCTTCTCTCTTAGTTTATATTTTTGGTTTTCCTTGGTTTAGTTTTGTTGGGTTTGATTTCGTTCTTTGGTTTGATGGTTCATCTATTTGGTTACTGCTTCTTATTTGATTGTTGCTCTTTTATTGGATGCACTTCTTAGCTGTGTTTAGTATTAATTGGTTTGACACAAGAAATTTTGACACAACGAATCATGCCACCACCATTGTCTGGATGAGTTTTGACACAAGAAGTTTAGTTTTTCGACGCGGTGTTGGTTTTAATTCCAATGCGGTTGCATTTTGTGTCCATGGGTATCTCTTACATTGTTACTCTATTTGGTTCGTTGCTAGTTTACTTTGTTGCTTCCGTTTATCTCTATTGATTCTTCAGTTTGATTGATCATCTCTTGATTGAATCTTCTTTTTTATTTCTCCTCTCCATATTGATTCTTCTATTTGACTTTCTCCCTATTGTTTCTTTCATTTGATTGATTATTGATAGTCGAATTAGACAAGTGTACCAAATCGTTTACCAATTAATAAAGTATAAGTAGAGTATCATATCCACATGAATTTTCATTTCATCCAAAAAATTCGCGTTACTTATTTGATTTAACAAAATTAAAATAAAAGAGTTGAAGGATAGAGATTGCAATTTTTATCTGTTTGCAACAGCGCAAGTTACCTATTTTTGATTGCAGAAAAGTAAGCAGCGATTAGGATTCTTTGAATTCCCTTATTCATTTGTTGGAATTAAATAACATTCATGTCGCGTTTTAGTTATCTTAAGTAGACTATCTAAGTGATGAGTCTGTCGAGACGTTGAAACCTAATCGGTTTGTCAAGTTGCACCTGCTGATCGCACGATGATCCTTACGTGCGGAGCCTTACTCTCTCGGTTGATTTTGATCTATCCCTCCAATGTTGAGTTGCACCTGCTGATCCACACTAAGGTTATACGCGCTCTATGATATAGGGTTATAAATCCTATAGGATTTGCCACCTTCGTAAGGATTATTAGTGTCTGGGTCTTACTCCCTCATTTTTGCTAAATCAAATATAAAAGCAAGATGTTGGACCCAATGTTTCAACATGTGGGTACGTTTTTAGTGTGCCCTATTTTTGTGCCATATTTAACGCGCTTTAATTATTTGAGGAATCCACGCCTTTATTCTTGTGGGCAAAGACACATGTTTTGACCAGAATCAGCTTTGTGTTCCTAAAGATGTGTCAACATTTTAGGAAACTTTGTGTTTATTTCCTAAAGATGTTCCAACATTTTAGGAAACTTGTTATTTGGTTCTGATTCTTATGAGTGGGTCTATTCATGGATCGACAATGTTTTTGAAGCCCAACAAGACGAAAAAGCCCATGCTGCTGAATGACTATATAAGGAATACTCAAACCCTAGTTTTATTCACCAATTCAATGTTATTGAATTGAGTCTTTTAGGATTTCATTGTAAGCCTTGTGCTTTATTTTGTGAGCCTCTCTTTGTATCATCTTGATGCACTAAGCAAGACCTGTACTTGAGTTGTATCAAAACCATCGATTGATAAAATAATATTTTTAGGGTTTTGAGTCTGTGTTAATTGTGAACCTCTCTTGTGTCTCCTTGATACAAGTTTAGGACTTTGTTTATTGAGTTGTAATTTTGTGAACTTCTCCTAAGCTCTGAAGTACAGAGTTAGTTTGTGTTTGAAGGTGTCTTTATCATATTGATTGTATCTATGAAATCACAGGGTCTGTGATTGAGTGGAAGTGAGATGGGATCTCAAATCTAGGAGTTCCTAGGTTGAAGTCAATACATGTAGTTGCTAGGTGAAAAGTTGTAAACTTGGAGTTTGCTGAGAACTTAGAACTAGGACTACACTAGTGGATTTCCTTCCTGGCTTGGTAGCCCCCAAAGTAGGTGTGTTTGTCACCGAACTGGGTTAACAAATTACCTGTGCCGTTTACGTTTCTGTCTTTTATATTTTCCTTGTTCTGTTTGTTTATCGTTAGTCTGATGTTGAAACATTATACTCGACATTCCAACGGTGTCTCAGTGTTGGAACATTACATACAACATCAGAAAACTAGCATGCCAGAATTTCAATCGGTATCAGAGCAGGCACCCTGTTCTACTATTGGGTGACCTCCAGAGAAGATAAATTCTGGACTCATGAACAGTTCTAAGGAAGAAGGTATATTTGGTGTTTTTTTATATGCCTATTGAGGGGGAGTATTACCTGAGGGGGAGTAGTATGCTTTACTGATCTGCCTCTGAGGGGAGGCATTATTTTTAACTAGCTTGATGATGTCATGATGCTAGTTTATGTGCTTAATGATTTAATGTGTGTGTGTGTGAGTTCTGGAGAACTGATGTCTTACCAGATGTTCTAACATCCTGATGATTTGAGAAATTTATTTTTCTCTGATGCATTCTATGCGTGAGTTTATTTCTCCCTGGGCTGATAAATGAACGAGAGTTTATTTCTCTGTGGAGTTTATTTCTCCTGAAATTATTATGTGAGACTAGGTTCCATATCTAAATCCTCTATTGCACACGCCTAAGTGCCTAAACTAGGATTGCATTACAAAGGAAATAAATTTAACCTAATAAAACTAAATAGGGAACAAAAAATAACTAAATAAACGACATTAAATTAAATAATTATCCAACAAAATTAATAGAGGTTCTTCTTAGAACTCTAGCCTAAAAAGATTTAGTTACTCATGGTAACTAAATGACTAATTACAAAAGAAATAAAAGTTACCTTAAAAACTTGGAGACGAGAGAGAAATTCCTCCTGAAAGCTCCTAGAATCCGCCTTCCTTTTGAACTGCTCCAGTTTTGAACGAGAAATTATGAATGAGGAAGGCGATATTATAGAGAATGTTTCCACCTGAACTTGGGTTAAAACTGCGGCTTTAAGGGCAAAAACGTCACAAAATTGCGACTTTTTCAGCAAAACAACATCCCTGGGACGCACAAAGCATCCCGAGGCGCATGTGCCTCAGAAGTAAACCGCCTACATGTGCATGGAGCATGATTACAGACTCAAATATAGAAAACATTACTAATATTCCAAAATCTTAGGCAATTGATCTAGTACTCATTTGTTTTGCTGGTAAAACCTATTAAAAACAACCGAAAAAATGTGTTTGGGCATCCTCACTATTTGAGATAGCTCTTATATGAGATCTAAGCCCATTTAAAGTGTTTATTTTTATTATGATTGGTTCTTGATTTAAGTTTGAGTTTATGTATTCCTACAAATAGTGAATATGAGTCTTTTGTATTCAATTGTTATTTGAGTTATGATATTCTATTGAAACTCTAGCCTCCTTTTTTATTATCTCTTCTCTCAGATTCTCCATATCATTAACAATGTTAACTACCTTGGAAGTAAGATGATTATTATGGATAGAAGATTTGAGAGAGAAAGAGCACAAAAGAAGTAAAAATATACATTGATTCTCATTGATTGATTATGGTCTATGTACATAGTATATATAAAGGATAGTGAGGAGCCCGATAAGCAATTCTAGATCTCACTTATTCTATGATAACTTGCTTTACAAGTAACTGTATACCCTAACTAACTTTCATAGAAAACAGGAAATGTACAGTTGTCAAATAACTAATTAAACTAGTTGACTTAGCTGTCAAGTAACCAACTAAACTAAGTAATCAATGGTTATCAAACTAATCATCCTCACTAATTGTTTTGTTCATGTAATAATGATTGTCAAGCTCAATTTCTCTAGAGACCAGATTGTTGTTGTCCTTCCAGAGAGCTCATATCGAAACTCAAAGAGACATAGGTCAGTTGTTGCTGCTTGCTTCAATGTTCCATGTCGTGATGTTCCATTTAAGTCGAGCATGTAAGTCCAGACTAAAGAATTTAGCACGGTTGTCTGCAGTGATGAATTGATTTCAATATTGTTGAACATCTTCGCAACCTCAAAGCATATACATAATGGTTTCAGGTTGAGATTGGCATCGGTGGCGTCACTGCAATTGTGAGTAATGAGCCGTGAGCAAGCTTCCATGAGGTTGGACAAATTCGAGAGGGAGCCTCCCAGTGCCAAACTGATCAATTTTTTTTATTAGAGAGAGAGAACAAGGGTTCTCCAATAGGGAATGAAATCTGTACAGTAGTCCTCAAGGGCACCATACCTGGAATCCAAGCTTCTCTCCAAAACAAAGTCCCATGCTCATTATCTATTTTGTCTAGGTGTATATGTGATTACGGTACACAGGTCAAATAATAGTCAATAAACTAGTATATTAAGCATCTTGGTTAATTAGAAAAACCATGCTTAAGCATATATTATTCGGCACTAGTTAAGAACAATAATTCCAAATTGTTTTCCCAAAAACGACGTTAACTAAATAATATAACAAACTTACTTTTTAAGTTTAAGGTGAAACATGAAAGCTGCATTTGAAATAAATGGTCTAGAATGGTACAAGTACAACAGATACAATATTTCTTACCTTGATGTAAAGCAAAACATTATAACAATCAAACAAACATACATGCATAATAACATGACCATGGATTGGGGTTGAGGGAATTGAATTCCTTCTCCGTATGTTATTCATAGAATTACTACAAGGGAACCTTTTTAGATGGAGATACTATTAGGAATGCCTCTGCAAGTCAATCCTTCCTCACTAGAAGGATAAAGCAAAGTATAAGGCATCTTAACCGGTCCATATCGATTCCTTAGAGTCTCATCATTGTTCCTTTGAGTGAGCTTTTGTTCAATTTCAGCCAACTTTGTTCCAAACCTCTTGAAAGCCTCTAATGGTTGTGAATCAGAAGTCCAAAGATCACCTTCAATTCTCTGTCCAAGGTATTGTTCATCAGAAGCATGTCGTGACAAGACCTCTATAATGGTCAAGTCAGTTAGGGTGTCATTCTTTGGTGTGATTGTTCTCAAATACGCCTTTTGATAGTTCGTAGAAAGCTCATCATACTCGGGAGATCCTTTCTTAGGCATTAATCTTCTGCTTTTAGTTGGTCGGTTAAGAATGTAACCTCCGTATGGATATTGTCCAAAATTAACAGCTGCATGAAGTGCTGAAGCAATCCATATGAGGGTAGTGCAAGAGTCAATCAACTCTGTGCGAGTTTGCATCTTAACCCACCATGTAGCATTTTTCAAGTCACCGTGACCAACCTCTACAACTTCTTTCCAAAATGCTTGGAGTTCAGAATCTTGTGCAATATTTGCATCTGACTTGTAGTAGAAATTGACATATTCTTCAACCCATGACTTAATAACAGCCCATATCTCTAATCCATCAGCAGCATAAGGGTAGTCCTCTATCAGAAGGCGAAGGCCGTGTGGGGAAGTAGGATCCTTAACAGCCACACCTCTATATAACAAGAAAGGAAGATATTATTAATATCAAAATAAAAACTTTTTATATCAATATATTATTAACGGAAAGTTTAAAATTGTGGCAAAATACAGTTGATGCGACCACAACCATTGATGTTTAGACATTAATAACCTGAATATCTGATCTTAGATTGAGGTTGCGAACAAATTTTCAATCCTCTTTTTAGCTATTGAATATATGTCTAGGATCTAATGTTTTGTAAGGTTACCTTTTGAGTAGATCATTAGGCAAACCTTGGTCAGTGAAAACCCAATCCTTATATAATACAGCAGACAATTCTAGAGAATAACTTCCCATCAAGAACGTCTTCTCAATAACACCCTCTGCATTGACCAAAATATTCCTTGCAAGTGCATTAATGTTCATTGTGTCACGATAGTGGGGAAGTAAAAGCTTATGAATAGGATGAACCACACTAAGATGCCTATTTGTTGCTATGATGAATGGCTCAACAACAGCATGAGTGTTCAACCTGTCACATATATAGATATTAATGTATAACTCATAGATATATAAAGTATGTTTGACTCTATAATCTTGTCAATTGAATTTATACCAATGGCTGATGAGTTGGTGATGGCAAGAGTCGTTTACAACAACGTAAGCCTTGGCAAGGAGCCAAATAGAAGCTTCAACACCGTCAGTTGCAGGAAAGTAAATATCACTAACAGGGCCAAAGCTATCAGCCTGTGGATGTGGGCTACTTAGCTCAATGGCCAACGGCTTCAAAGTTCCATCATTTTGTAAGAAAAGGAAGGTTCTCGTAGCATATGCCTTTGTATCAGCTGCATTTATTTTCCTCAGATATGGATATAACGAGTCGTGGTAATCAAGTATGTACAATTTGTTGGTTTGGATAGCCTATTAAAAAATATATAATTCATTCATTGCAATAATTTGAATGAAAATGAAACAATTTTACAGAACAATAACAAAATTATTTATTTTGAGTATTGATGTTAAATTTGGTAATTACTTGTTCAACTGTGATCCCACCCATGTTTTGTTGAAGATGTTCTTTGGTTATTGTGCTGGTATTATCACCGTAGAGTTGCCTATCTAGCTTGCTCTTTGGTGGAAATTCCTACATTAAAAATAATAAGGTTAACAATTAAAAAACTAGGATGAAAAATGGATACAATATTCTTATTTTAGTTTTGGTGTTTGCATAACAATTATATTAAACTATTAAGTTTACCTGAATTCTTTTGATAATGTGTGGATTCACACCAGCAATCATCTCTCTTGTAAATTCTTCATCAGTCATCCATCCAGATTGATTCACTTTTCAAAGTAAGAGAAATATAAAAGTTCTATGAAATTAATTTCTTTCCAAATTTTGCATGACTAAATATGTGTTTCTAATGGATACCTTTAATGACTTTAGGTGGTGGAAACTTTAGGGCCGATTCACCATCAGTTCGGAAGAGTTCCTTGAAAAATGGTATAGGGCTAAGTTTGCTAAGTGTACTAGTAGGTAATTTAATCCCACCATCATAAAATGATCGCACATCATCAAAGCTGTTAAATTCTGGCTTATTGAATTGTAATGTAATTGCAGATTGTAATTGAGGTATGACATTTTGAGATACTGATTTGAGTATGTAAACAAGAAAATCTGAAGACTTCAAGTGACCAAATGATTCATCTCTTGGAAGATAAATATACTCGCTCCGTCTCTCACTTTTAGGATCTGCTCAAATACAAAAATAGCAAAATATGCATTAGCAAGAGGAATGTCTTAAAATCATAAACAAATGAAAATTTGGATCAACATCCTTAAAATATAACATACTTAAAGTGTTTAAATAGAACATAACCTTTCTTAGCTGGTTTCCTGCCAGTTCTCCCCCTTCGTGGGTAAGGCAAGGTGTTGGATCCTCCAATAACGGGACGAGCTAAGCTAGCTTTTCTATCAGGATCACCCACATCATTGTAGACATCATAGTCATAGATCCTTTCCCATTCTTTACGCTCTCCTGTTCCATCTCCTCTCAATGTCTTCAATTCTTCTTGTCTATAGTAGACTAATGGAGGTGGTGTTTCACTTGGAAGATATGTCTATATTTATATTTACTTAATGGTGTCAAATTTTGGAAAATGTAAGATATTTAAGATGTAAGATAAATATGATATTTTTCATAATTACCTTGTTGGCAAAGAAAATGCGTTCAGTTTTGTACTTTCGACAATTGTAAATCCATGAGTTGCAAACAAAGTTGATGGTTCCATGGTTAGGAATATCTTCAAGTGTTAAACTTACAAGAAAGAATTCTCCTAGCATGAAATTCTCAATATAAAATGCTCCTGGAATTCCCATGTCACTATCCCATTGAAAATGAACTTTATATGCAGACTGTCCAGCTCCTAGAATCGGTGCAGAGGTAACAAAACCTTCAAGAAACGATCTCTTTCCCACTTTACCTTTTCCACTTTCTACAAGTATGTCGCAAGTTTGTTTTTCAATTTCAGTAAAGATTTATAAAAAAAAAAAGGTCCAAAGATAGACCATACAATTTTAGTAAACATTAACTTTATAAGAAAAAAATTAACAAACTCTTAAGACAACTTTTTAAAGAAATTATAGTAATTATAAAAAATGAAGAACATGTGTAATATTTTATCAAAGTTTAGTAAAAAAAATAGTAAAATCTATCTTTGAACCACATGTTTATATTTGACGTTCTCTAAACATTGAAACCAATTGTGAGTTTAAAATATGAGAACTTTTACTGTATACTCGCAAATTAAAGTGTGTCAGTATATTTGTATTAAAAAAATGAGATTTTATAACAATGAGTTATGAGTATACATCCATGTGGTGAGCATCATGTTTGTTGACAGTAGTGTGGGAGATTAAGAAGTAATTACCATCAGCACTAGTAGCACTAATCAACCTGAGAGCCACGGAAGAGCCCAAGATTGAAGCGTAGGTGTCAATTATAGAGCTAGTGAGATTACCAAGAACCTTGAATCCACCTGTGATATTTAAACCAGCGGTGAGGGCGTTGATATCCAACACATTCCTATGCATCAATATCACTGTCCCCTTCACCTTTTGGCTTCTGTTAAATGGATTTGTAAACATCTTTGCAATTTCTTCAGCAAATTTGTTTTGCACTTTCTGCCTTTCTGGCAAATGAAAGAAAACCTAGTGACTTGCAAGTTGCTATTCTAATTTTGTTCACACTCTCACTCATTATATATAGTAAGTGTTGCAAGTCATGGGGCTGCGCATCCTTAACACGTCAACTGCCTAGGTCAACCATCAATGCAACCTCAATGTTAATGTTAGAGATAACTGAACTGTGGTCAACGAATCAACATGAAAGTTGTGTTATTTTCGAACTTTGCTTTTAATTATAGCAGATTTGTTTTTCATTTGGAGGCCTAAAGGGGTGGTAATTTAGATAAATCTGGAGGCCTAAAGGGGGTGGTAATTTAGATAAAAAAAATGTAAAAATATTGGAGTCCTAAAGAAAGAGTGTAGACTATATATCTTATGTTTCGGTTCAACGGAAGAGATTATTGTTTAGGGTCTGATAAAATTATACAACTAGTAGAATTAGGTAAAGTCTTATGTACCTTGAAGTTTGGTTGAAGATATACCTTTTAGGCAAAATTTGTTTAATATTTAAAAATAAATTAATGTGCAAATATGACATACATTGATTGATTCGATGAGAAATACATATCCAATAAAATTACATAGGTATTATTGTGTTCACCTTAGAATTATTAGAATAATATACTGGCCACTTGAACATTAATTAATGGTGATTGTGATAGAGCGTTGAATTGTTGAGAATTAATGAACTAACGATAGCATAAGTAAATAAAAGGCAAATAGATAAATTGCAAGTAAAATAATAGTTTGATTGATTTTGTATGTTTAAATCTAAATTTACAAGTGATATTTATAGACAAAATGACATAACATGTAATTCTATTGTCCTCACATCATGGCTTACAAAATTAACACTAATCATTGTTTATCAACTAAACACATGGGTAATGTGCATTTTTAACTGTTGTTGCGTATACGTGGTGCCCTACGTTTTGGCCTTGATTCCCCTTTCATGGCATTTTTCATTGTTTTGTATTAATCCACATGTTTATTTAGATGTACCATTTTTCCTAACAAATCCACATGTTTATATTCATGATCAAAGTTAATGTATTAAAAACAAAAAATATTTATTATTGCTGGTCCTACGACAGTTTAATTTCAATAACTTACCGCGTTAGAAACCACACTGGAAACCATTGTTTTGGAACACGAAAAAGTCTGATCCAACTCATATCTAAATAATACATTAGTATTGAACCTAAAATTCTTGAAAAGGAGTATACTTTCAGTTTTCAAGCTAATACTATCAGATCAACTCAAGTGATTTACGTACATTTTAACTTAAATTTTAAAGCATTAAATATATGAATTCTCTCACTTATATAATGTTAGAAAATCTTTTTTCATGGAAATGTAGAACTCTTAACAACACATTTACAACCTTCTCTCTCATCTTTCCCAAACCTCATGTGTGTAAAGAGTATTGTCACTATCACACGAAATGTTTGTTATTTTGAAGGATAATTTTGCATACATAAGATTGGAGAGTGTATTTATTACAATTTAAAACTTTATGACATGGTAGCTACTAGCTTAAATGCAATACGTGTAGGGAAGAAGAAGACCCATAGAAGTCTACTCTTTTGTACTCCTCCATCAACTTAACAAAGACATGCGCTGATATCTGTTTATTTGGCCGTACACAAAAGTAATAAAGATTATGTTATATTATTATTAAAATTTATAACTTACGATAAGATATAGGTTTGATCAGACAGATGCAATAATTTTTCTACCCTTTAAAAACTATATTATTCAATGCGTATATCCACCACTAAGTCCTTGTATGAAAATGCATTTTAACATCTACATTTTCCCATAGTGTGAATGGGGAGACCTGAGACCATCATCAAGCATTTACTCAAACACACGGCTTGCACTGCTGGAGAAAGATGCTACTATTATCCTCAATTATTGTTAGTAATTATTCATATTACGCAGATTGAGATCCAATATCCCTCAACTTCATTATCACTAATAAACTACTTTAGTAACCAAACTAAATATATATATGCACCATGAAATACACACATCTCTAAGATTAGGCGTGTCGCGGTGTCCAACATGCGTTGGTGTTTGACATTCGTATGACAGTCATGGGACATATGTTGGACCAACTCAGTCTGGTTGATGTAGTAATTTACTGTATATCAAAAGTATTTTTATATCGTTTCCACAAGCGTTGTCACAAACCGTTCAACATTGATTATCATCTTAAGTTAGGGTTTGGTTGATTGTTTGTTTAAAAACTATTTGAACTAAAATGCGGTAAATAAACGGAGATTTGATAAGGCGTAAAACTGTTAGGAATAGAGTTCGTCGACCAAGCTTCACATATATTCTTATGACCACATATACGAATTCTAGCCTTTAATCGATATTATCACGTATCACCCGACAACACCATTCATGTCTAAATGATATTGTGATTTCAATCATATCGTTTAATCGACGATTTCTCAATCTATTAAACGATCTGATAACATTAAGCTTCGATACTTATGGTGATTAACAAAACACTACTCCTATGTTTAGAATTCTTGTTTTGATAGATTATTATTCTAACCCTAGATTCAAAAGTATTTTTCAATAGCATTTTAAATCAAACATAAACATGAATTGCAAGAATAATCTCAATATCAAATAAAGAGCTAGAATCATATATTAAAGGATCAAAAGGTTACATACTAGGCTTGATCAAGTACCTCTAATCCCAACAAAGGAGATTTAGTTACTCATTGTCATGATAACCTTGCAAGATTGAAGGAAAAGATGAGAATTCATTACAAACTTGTGATTTCTCAACAAATATTGAAGATCCACTTCCTATCACTCTCACTCTGTGTTTGTATCTCTATTTTGCCCTATCTCTCTCTAAAACTCTAACATGAAAATCTATCTGAAATGTCTGAGATGGCTTTTATACTTTTGTAGAAATTTAGGAACTCGCTAGGCAAGATAATGCTCGCCATGGCGAGCTGACCTTGCTTCACCAGTGGGTTTCTAACATGTCACCTGATGTCTAGAAACCGCCTTGACTTGCCATAGCGAGGCTATTGCTCGCTGCGGCGAGGCCCTGTTTTTCTGAAATCCTTGCTCGCCTTTTCCTTCGTTGCTGGTTCGCCATGGCGAGTTGGCTCGCCATGAGCTTCGCTGAGGCGTGCTTGAGGGCGAGTCACTTGGGTACCTTCTAGAACTCACTCGCCGCAGGCTCGCCATGGCGAGTGAGCTCGCCTTGAACTCGCTGTGGCAAGGCTTGCACTTGTGAAAATGATGACTTTCTGACTTCAGCTCGCCATGCCCTCACCTTTGGCTCGCTATGGCGAGCTAACCTTCGCACAAATGGGTAGAGTAAGGTACAAAATGCATACTAGGGCATTTGTTCACATTTTCTTGGCTTTTCCCTAGATAACTTGTAAAACAAGTAACAAAAGTGTCTAAAATATACTTTGTAATTAACTACTTTCTGACACTTATCACTTGTGTCCCAAAAATTTATTATTTTTATTTACTTCGACACTCCATGGATCGACGTCTGACATTTGTATGACACTTATACATCTGTCAAAAACTCAGACGAATATCCCAATTTTTTTTTTTGCTCCGACACACCTTGAACACATCTTGGAGCTATGTACAAGATTAAAGATGTGTGAAAGCAATATTGATCAATGAGGCGGTTAAAGAAATTAATTTTTTTTTTACCAAATATTAATATTCTTTGTTAAAGAAATACATTGCTCAATTTACATGTATATATTTTGATTCACGTTTTAGCTATTTTATATATCATACTAATATCTGATTTGATTATAATAAATTAATAAATATATATGTAGCGATGTCAATGTTTATGTTTTTTAATTTTTACATTGACAATGTTAATATGTCTGTGTCAATGTCTTGTGTCAGATGTTTGTGTCGGAATATATGCTCCATAGAGAGAGTGTGTTTATATATATATATATATATATATATATATATATATATATATATATATATATATATATATTTTTTTTATATATTATTTTAT
>Ga0228711_1006385_pt1 | contig 17543 bp, 9 predicted proteins | sample MedpolnodulmetaG_2_FD_177996 | JGI IMG/M metagenome (GOLD analysis project Ga0228711, IMG submission 177996) | Root nodule microbial communities from Medicago polymorpha collected in Santa Monica, California, United States - brown nodules | ecosystem: Host-associated > Plants > Roots > Nodule...
TTTTTTTTCTTTTTTTTTTTTTTTTTTTTTTTTTTTTTTTTTTTTTTTTTTTGTTTTTTTTTTTTTTTTGTTTTGCAGATGCTGTTTTGTTGATTAAGATTAAGATCCTAAAAGTACGAGAAGAGATGCATGGATTAAGTGAAGCTGAACTTTATAATAAAATGTGAATTTGATTGCACAAATTAATCATTGAGGGTTGAGAAAAATGGGTGTTGAATTACTTCAAATGTTAACCACTTCGGATTATGCATCCGTAATCTCTATGAACCTATTTGTGGCATTGCTATGTGCTTGTATTGTAATTGGTCATCTTCTTGAAGAGAATCGATGGGTGAATGAGTCTATCACTGCACTTTTGCTAGTAAGTCTTACTTATTTTGCCATTCATTTCTATTCTGTAAACCATTGAATTAAAAATCAAACGAGACATTAAACTAGCGAGACCTCATAATCATAGTTCAACACACTTTAACACTCATTAGACACGCACTTCTATGAGGGTTAAAGATGTGTCCAAGTAGTGATGATCAACGAAGGGCTTGAAGATATTAAATTTAATAACATCATTTTTATCTTTTTGATATAGTATATGGATGAATGAGGTGAAAAAGTGTAAACATTTTGTATAAGAACTTTTTTGTGGTGATCCTAAATGCTCAACTTAGATTTTTAGATATATATTTGCTCCATTTAATTTTTTTAGATAATTTAATAAATAAATAAATATATATATGTACCGTTGCGGGTGTCCTATACTTTTAAAATTAGCAGCGTCGGCGTGTCAGATGTTTGTGTCAGGGTTCATGTTTCATAGGCGAAAATATAGTTGAGCCACTAAAATAACCGAATCATAAACGGTGACAATTCACGGTTCAACCGGTTGAATCGTCTGGTGCGTTCGGTTTTTAAAACATTGGTGTGAAGTGTCAAAAAATGAGTGGTATGGTGGTGACTAAATTTCATCTGGATTTGCTTTGATCAGGGTCTATGCACTGGTGTGGTTATTTTGTGGATAAGTGGTGGTAAAAGCTCGCATCTACTAGTTTTTAGTGAAGATCTTTTTTTTATATATCTTCTACCTCCGATCATCTTTAATGCCGGGTAATTTTTTTGTACCATGCTCTATTTATGTTTGTTTGATTGAGGAACACTTGAAAGTCTTTGTTAAATCTTTTGAAAATGGTTTATGGTGTGTTCTGAATTTGTTTTTAGTTTATTTCAATATAAAGATTATATGGTAGGTTGTGGAAATAGTTTAACCATGTTCTCGGTTTCATTATAGAAATAGCTTATACATAAATGTAATTTATTTCAGGTTTCAGGTTAAAAAGAAGCGGTTTTTTGTTAACTTCATAACCATCATGTCGTTTGGTGCTGTTGGTACATTAATAAGTTGTAGCATCATAACTTTTGGTATGTCTTTCCTCTATATATGGATTCTAACCTTTATGATTTTGTTATGGAAAAATCTACATAGAGAAAACTCAGATGGTTACTTTAAGCAAACTATCCCTTATCCTTATGGGTAATTTTCTAATTCTGATCTGACTTAATATTTTGAAGCATTGTTTCAGGTGTATCACAAATTTTTAAGAGAATGGGTATTGGTACGCTTGATCTAGGGGAGGCTGTAGGTAATTACTGAAGTACATTATTCAATATCATCGATATATTTGTCAACTGTCAAATTCTGATTGTAACTCACTTCGTAAATAAAATTTCAGCAATTGGTGCAATATTTGCTGCAACAGATTCTGTGTGCACATTGCAGGTTTGTAACAATAATCTTTACTCTCTCTATGTTCCAAAGCAACTATAAGATGTCAATGCTAAGTATACTGAAGTTTTATATGATGATTGTGCAGGTGCTAAACCAGGATGAGACACCTTTACTATACAGTCTTGTATTTGGTGAAGGTGTTGTGAATGATGCTACTTCAGTAGTGCTTTTCAATGCAATCAAAAGTTTTGATCTTGAGCAACTTGACCATGGAATTGCTTTGCAATTTTTTGGCAACTTCTTGTATCTGTTTATAGCAAGTACCATGCTTGGAGTTTTGGTAACTGTCTTGCTCTCTTTGATTCTCTCAAGTACGAATGTGCATGTGGCTCTGGTGTGATGTGTCTTCATTGCCTTGCAGGGTGGTCTACTTAGTGCTTACATTATCAAAAAGCTCTATATTGGAAGGTATCATATTGGAATTCCAGAACTGTTTTTGCCATTTCCATTTTCATTCAGCAGGCGTTCTAATATTTATGATAGCATCCTATTGTTTTATATTTTATATATATTCAGTTTCTTCTAAGTAAAATCAATTATAATGAAACTCAGTTAGTAATGCTATTTAGAATTTAGAACAATTTTTGGGATATTAAACAAATTTGCCACTCAATGTAGGCACTCAACTGATCGTGAGGTTGCTCTCATGATGCTAATGGCATACCTTACCTACATTCTGGCTGAAGTACGTTCTAAAGAAGTAGCTTGAGTTTTGCATACTCCATCTAATCTCGTGTCTTACATAATATATCTACATGTTGTGCAGTTATGGTATCTGAGTGGCATTCTTACTGTATTCTTTTGTGGGATTGTAATGTCTCATTATACATGGCATAATGTGACTGAGAGCTCAAGAATCACTACTAAGTACATCTTCTAAACTCTTAAAGCTATATATGTATCTATTTGGGGTAGTAACACTGTCCAGATCGATATATAATTATATATTTAACTACTTTTTGTCTTACTTTTACAGACATGCTTTTGCAACCTTGTCATTTGTTGCCGAGACATTTCTATTCCTTTATGTTGGTATGGATGCATTGGACATTGAAAAATGGAGATTTGTTAGTGATAGGTATGCCATGTGTTCTCTTTAAGACTTCTTAATATTAATGAAAGATTGATGAATCTTGTGCCTACTAATCTTTGCAGACCTGGAACATCTGTTATTGTGAGTTCAGTATTATTAGCTCTAGTACTCATTGGAAGAGCAGCATTTGTTTTCCCCTTATCCTTTTTATCCAACTTGACTAAAAAGTCACAAAATGAGAAAATAAGCTTCAGGCAACAGGTATGCTTGGATTTCTGTCAACAGGTATTCTTTTTGAGGATTTCTTGAGCTGTAAGTAATCATTGGTACAAATTCTTTATTCTTTCTGATTTTAGGTGATCATCTGGTGGGCTGGTCTTATGAGAGGTGCTGTTTCAATGGCACTTGCCTATAATGAGGTGGGAGCAACTTCCCATCAAGAGCTGACTTATCATCTGTTACATTGCAAATCTTTTAGATAAATAATTTAATTGAGCGCTTAAAGCATTAAAACTTACCATAAAAGTCCTTATGTATAAGCTATTTTTATAACTAAAGATTAAATAAGTCAAAATGTTTTCATGTAAGTTATAAGCTATTTTCATAAGCTATTCTTGAAGCTTATGAGAGGGGTAACTTTGGCGCAACTGGTAAAGTTGTTGTCATGTGACTGGAAGGTCACGGGTTCAAGTCCTGGAAACAGCCTCTTGTGTAAAAAACAAGGTAAGGCTGCGTACAATACACCAAATGGTGAAACCCCTTCCCGGACCCTGCGTATGCGGGAGCTTTAGTGCACCAGGTTGCCCTTTTTATTCTTGAAGCTTATGAAAATAAGCTGAAAACAACTTATGGACGTGACATAAGCTGTTTTCATAAGCTCTAGCAAACATGCTTAAAAGTACTTATGGCAGTAATAAACTCAAATAAGTCAATCCAAACAGGTCAGATAGTGGCACCACCGCATCACTTGGTGTCCACAAATTTGAACATTAGACTGAGTCTCAAAGTTCATGTTTTAGAAACTAACACTCTTGTGGTATGCAGTTCACAATGTCTGGGCATACTCAACTACAATTCAATGCTATCATGATCACCAGTACCATCACTGTTGTGCTTGTCAGTACAATGGTAAGAGACCTGTTTCTTTCTTGTTTCCCTAATCTTATGTCACTGTTCATTTTTCTTTTTCATATTGAGCTTATCTAGTTATCGCTTTCTGCACTACTGTTTGGTAAACCATGGGAGATATTAAATTATAAATGACCTTATTGTCAATTAAATTGGGATTAATAAAGATCTTTGGACACTAGAGTTATTGCTAAAGTTGTAGTTTTTATGAAGAAGAGACTAGAGAGGTGTTGCGTGTCAAACGTGCGCCCCCAGCACATCAAATATTTTTGCATTTTTTATCATCAGTGTTGCACTTATGAGACTTAAAATTGTTTTTTTTTTTATTAACTGTATTTGAGAGTGATTGAAATAACTCGTTTATATGATTGAAAAACTAAACCTTTGGACTGGAGGTGGTGCAGGTGCTAACACAAGTTAATTACCATTTCTCAGGTGTTTGGAATGATGACTAAGCCACTAATAAGGTTTTTGATACCTCATGGTCACCCACCAAAACGGAAAAGGAGCTTGGCGAATCTTGAAGAATCTTCACCAAAATCAATCACTGTGCCATTCCTTGGAGGCAGCCAAGATTCAGAAGAAGTTGATAATGATAATGATACTGATGGCAATGATTCTCATGGTCCAAGCAGCATTCGTGACTTACTCACAACTCCAACACACACTGTTCATCGATTATGGCGTAAGTTTGATGATGCAATTATGCGTCCAGTTTTTGGCGGCAGGGGTTTTGTTCCTGTTGTTCCTACCTCCCCAACTGAAAGTGAAAGTAACTACCAATCGCAATGGGATTGAGAACAAAACCGAGAAAGATGTAATATGTATTGGAAAATGAAAACTTTTTTAAAACCAAACAGGAATATACAGTACAGTAGTATAAAAATCACAGTTAGTTAGGTCTAGCTCTATTTGTAGTGAGAAGGTGGCTGTATTTTACCGCAGGCTATATTTGAAATTTTGGCATTTTAAGAGACATCCAGAGTAGTGCACGGGAATACAATTAGAAGAGAAAAAAAAGGAAGAGGTGAGAAATGAGCGCGAAAAAATGGAAGAAAATATCGAATTCTTGAACTTTCTTATTGTAAGAGTGAATGTTACTTAGGTTACAAGAGAATATGAAACTCAAACTCAACATGCGGTCTGCAAGAAAAATATAAATTCTAGAAATTGTTTTACATAGTCTACTGACTACGTTTTACATAGTAGTTGTATTTTTTACATAGTTGTATTTTTTACTACGTTTTACTTTGTATTCGAGAATAAGTTGAAAAGGTTAAGAGCCACACACACTCCTCTAACCATAAGCAACCATGAAGACAAAGGACAGTCAAAATTTAATTCAGTCATATTGCTTCCAGAAATAAATTGCAAAGAGCACGACTGGTAGCCAATATAATAACTGTGCACCTCTACCTAAGATGGTTACCATGAATGACATGGCAAAAATATTGCAAATTTTCAGTTACAATTAGATTTTTTAAGCCAAGGTTACGGACGGCATTGATGACGGGTTTTGATCAGTGTTATACTAGCCCTTGTTTACTGAAGATGATATAATATGAAGTCGTTATTAAAAGCTCGCATTTCCTTAAGATCATACTACAAACAGAAAACAAGCATGACAGTATCTTCAGGTATAGTTATAATTGAGTGCCGAGTGCAGTCATATAGCCATTGAGATTTCGACACAAGCAAAAACACATAATTTAACAGTACATTTCAGAACATGCACATGCAAGAGATGAGAACAGTGCAATTTATTCTTCTAAAGCTTCGACATATCATCACGCACATTTCTAACTTCATGTATCCCGGAAGTTCATCCTTGCAAGCCAATAATACCTACAACAAATGGGGAACAGATAAGACTCATACAGTCAAAATAACAATTAGAAAATGAAGGGATGAAAACTGAATCTCAAATTTGGATAAATTGTTGAAACCTACGAGACAGTAACAAAATAAAGGTTCTCAGTAACAAATTCAAGGTTCTCCATGAATGTCAAAACTTTTCATTGTATAGTTGTTGATATTCCTCTAAAGATCATTTGAACCTTAATTTTTTGCATCACGACCGTTGTTTTTTATAATGCACAGGGAATGCTTAAAAAAACAGAATTTACTATCGAATGTGTGTGCTTACCACAAGCTACTCTGCCACCAGCATTTCCAGTAGTCTTGCTAAGCTCGTGACCACCTATACAGCAGTACCGAATGTTATGCAAAATATTATCATAAAATAAGAAGCCGTAACATGTGATGAAAGTGAAAAACAGTTGTGTCATATTACGCTAGAGCTAGGCTGATGCTAGCAACACTATTTTGAAAACACTCTTGAATTTGTGACTATCACTTTACAGGGCAATTAAATAGACTTTTTAAAATGCTAACCAATCACAAAAAGTGCTTCCAAAAGATTATGTTAAGATCCCTCAACAATAAATGGGACGATTGATGACTAAGATATGTTTGAGTACCTTTCCCAAGATCATCAGGATCGGCATGAACAACAACAGCCCTTCCTATGATTGAGTTTGGTCCAGTGAGAGGGATCTGTTAACATTTAGCAATTGATTAAAAGTTGAAACTCTCAGGTCTTGTTGTCAATTTAGAATAATTCATTAGAAATTAATAACATAATTCAAGAGATGAATAACATACCTGATTGTCAGTAATAGTGAAGCTTGCGGTTCCTGAGTTACACAACCAGAGGAAACCATTTTAAAATAAAAATCAAACAAGCACATTTCAAAGATAAACAGTCACAAAAAAATAAAATCAAGTGGCCTGGAAATGAAGATAACTAAAAGAACAGAGCCATACCATCATCACCAACAGTGACATTTCCTAAATCACCAGCATGTCGAGCCTCATCCTCAGGGGCACCGTGCTCCTTACCATTAGGATTGAAATGTGGTCCTGTAATAAAACAGATTCAAAAGATGAAGTTTTGTATTAAATTAAATAAATAATAGAAGTGCAGAAGTTTGAATTAAGTCTCTTCTAACACAATTCATTCTCGACTTGGAACTTCAAAGAGTATAACCTATAAAACGTATGCAAGGATAAAATCTCTCGAGCAAATGTTGCTCCACTTTATATTCATTCAAGCAAATTGAGGTTTAAAATATGTTCCGACTCATACTCAATAGTGCCTCAAGATATTAAAAATGAAACAAATTATTGTCCAAGGACTTTACCGGTTGACATGCAACCATTTGTGGTGTCCCCCAAGGCATGGATATGGAAGCCATGGAGGCCAGGCTTAAGACCAGAAAGATTTCCAGTCACAGTGGTTGGACCTACACAATTCACAATACATGTTAATCGATTTGGTTTAGCACACAGTAGAGTGGAACAAAAACTTAATCTTAATGGAGACAAACGCTGTTGAAACTTACCATTTCCCTCCTGAGCGAAGCTAATAGTACCAGAGACATCATTACTGTTACCGAGAACTGCCACAGCCTTCACCATTGTTCAATGTGATCTGAAGAACAAAACAGCTAGGTGATAAATATAATGCGCAAGACAAATAACATTTGTTAGATAAACAATAGAAAGTATCAAAAGCAGACTATTCAAAACAGATTGGTCGATTGAGTTTCACAGAAATCTAACAACAATAGCACCAAAAAAATCTTACAAAACATTAAAAAATTACAATCAAAATAAAATTTTGTTCAATTACTGAAGCATCTCGTGCAAATTGCAAATAATATAAGGAATTTGATGATTTAACTGGAAGTAAAATATGGTTATCAAGCCCAAAAGCAGAACTCCAAATTCAACACTGTTAAGTTAGTTAATCACTAGATAGATTCAGTCTAGTTAAGACCCAGCTTGATTTATAGCTTATAACAGAAGCGCTTATCATGATAAACGCTTAATACAAGTCATTTCTATAACAAAGATAAAATTAAATTATTTATTCATCATCTATAAGCTGTTATCATAAGCTATTTTGGAGAACTTGTGAAAATAAGTTGAAAATGGATTATGACTGAAAGTCGTAAGCTGTTTTCACACGTTCTCTGAAACAGACAGTACATAAACTCAGATAGGTCGATCCAAACAGATACTAGCTGACTCGGATTCTTCCAAATCCCAGGTAATTGAAAAATTAATAAATAAACAAAACAATTAAATTTTTGGAGAAAAAGATACAGATCCACAAGATAGCTTAGGTTTCTCGAATAATCAAATCAGGATGAAAGCAAGTGATTGATCAATCTTATAACAAAAAATTTAAAATAAAATAAAAAAACTACGAACGATCAATAGTAAATAAACAAAAAAAATAAAATAAGAGAGAACACGTGAAAATAAAAATGAAGAAATTAGGAATAGATTGATTGATGCATTCATACCTCAGGAAACCCCAGAGAGAAGAGAAGTGAAAAGGAATATGAATGATCTAGAAGTAAGTAAGTAGGTAAATGAAATGAATTAACGAAGCAGCTTGTTTGTTTATATGCGAGCAGGACACAACGAGCTCCACGCCTCTACTGTTCTTACATTCACCTACCCCCAACTGCCACCTCATCTAATCATTCATTAATTAGTACTAGCCCCTGAACCGTGCGATTTTCATACATAAGCATCACATGATTAAACGTATTATGTATAACATTTTAATAAAGACTGCAATGAACAAAATGCATCGAAGTTAGAACTCGTCATACAAAATCTAAACAATTAACTCATTAAATAGTTCAAAATACACATCAAAGAAAAAAAAGTTACTATATAAAGTTAGTATGAGAAACATATCAAGTGATTCAACCATATAAGCCTATAAGGTCACCTACATTTTCATTTTTCAAGACATATGTCATAGGAAAAAAGGGAAGAAATGGTTGAAAACCTCAAACTTTTGTGTTTAGATTGCGAAAGAGAAAGGAGAAAAAAGGGTTCGAAACCGTTGGGAAAAAAACTAAAAGGAATTCAAATCGGAAAAGTTCAAAAACAAAAAAAAATTATAACTATTGAAATTACTTATGTGATATAATTAACATAAGAAATGGAAAGAAAGACTCAAAATGAAAATTCTCAAAACTTATACCTTTTTATTCTTCTGATTCTAAAAATGAAGACTCAAAATGAATACTCATAAGAATTTGACCAACTTATCAATATTTATCTATCTATATTATAGAGTAACTCGAGTCTATGTTCTCCCACAAAAATCAATGAAAAGTCTAAAATATTTGTGAAAATTTCTATATAATAAAAATAAAAGAGTATCATTCAATAGGTACTTGAAGAATGTCACGATAACTCAAAACAAAAACTTTTATATACTAAAAATATTTAGCAACTGGTTTAATATAGTATTAAAATAAGAATTATATATTAATAAGTTGAATAGTGTACCTTAGATTAGTTAGAATGGGGGAGTTTTGGTGAGGTCACAAATCATCTAAATGCACCTTGGAATGCACGTATATAGAGAGAGATATAGATAGAGAAGATAGAATGTAGCAAGTAGATGGAAGGAAGGAAAAGAAAAACACAGGTAATTGAAGGAAATGAAATAATTGGCAGCGGAAGGAGTCACAAATCACAATTCCTTGGCCAATAACCCGTGTTGCACGTAGCAGATACATATGTGTTTGTATTTTTTTTTTTTGAGAAATTGCATGCATATATGTTGTTTTCAAGGATTTTGGCAGTTACATGTTTAAAAATATTTATGTCACACTAAATACTATAACTCTTTTTGTAACAAAAAAAAAAACTAAAACTCTTTCATTGAACTTTGAAAACCAAATGATATTTTTAGAGAAAACAAAAGTTAACGCACACAACCTTTCATAGTTGAGACTTCAAAATTCATTAACTTTTTGGCAGTTACATATAGTTTATGGAGTTGAATAATAAAAGAAAAATTCATATAGTTGTGACAATTAATCCAGCACTTTTATAATTAAAAGTAGAGTTATGAAGAGTGATGAAAAGAAAAAGAGAGAAAGCCATGTGGCATTAGTATGAAAGATTAGATAGAAAGGAGGAGTTTTGGTGAGGTGACACATAAAACAAAGTGTAGTTTAGAATCCATGTATATAAGATAGATAGATAGGCGTGATACCTAGAAGATGGGAACCGATTCATTTTTCATCTAGCAAGTGTATGTTTTCGATAAGAATGCGACATTGCCAAACACAATTTAATCATTAAATGTATGCTTATACTATTAAATACGCCTATTCGAATTCCACATCAATGAACCTACCAATTGAACTAAATTTGCAACCACATATCAGGCACGCAAGAGTTTATATAGGTGCAACGATCACTAAACTGATGATCAACATGATGTAAAACGATAAAAAAAATGGCTTGAAAATAATCATTTCAAACATTTATATATCAAAACTTTGATAATGGAACAAAATGGAGAAGATCTTGACTCATAATTAAGTATGCAACGTAGTATATAGGAAGTCAATGATGAATGGAGCTACTGCACGGATGTTCTATATATTATAGTCCATTCAGCTCAAATTTGTTTTTTTTTTCTTTTCAAAACCAATCGTATACATCATTATAATAATAAACTTAAAAAAAATGTGATCATATAGAAAGTTGATTAGAATATGCAACTGCAGTGTTTAAGAAGTTTAAAATCAAAATGAATAACATATAAGAATGTCATTCGTACACACTTATATAATTAGAGTGGTATCATGAATAAAAATTGATGCTGTTAAGTACTAAAAACAAGATATTACATAATGGTTGATAACCAATGTTTTAATTCAAAATACCCCTGCATAATTCAATCTGAGAATGGAAATTGAAGCACCAAAAAGAAATATCAAGTCTCCATCAAACTTAATAGACAAGCCTTCAAAAGTTTGCCACTAAACTCTAAGCACGGTCAATACTAAAACACAGCGTGTGATTCGACCCAGCCATTGGAGCACCAATAACAATTTTCACTCTCTCATCAATCCTGCGTGCAACAATCATCTATTTCCACTTCATTCCAATCTTGACGTGTTGGCATGGAAGTGATCCAAGATAGAGAATGCAATTCCACTTGTTACCACAATCATCGACCAATGTGAGCTCACACACCATATGCCAACATCTTAAAAAAAAAAAAGGAATCAATATCAAACATGGGTATAAGAAAGTATAGATTGCTATAATGATATTAATCAAAGAACTCACCAGAAATCCATAAGTATTTGATATGTAGCTATATTGTTTGTTGAAACAAAAAAAACTTTGCAAAACTAAAAGAAGAGCAATGTTATTTCAACAACTATTTCTTGTGACAACTTGTTGGACAACCAAATTTTACAAAGAAATTTAGATAGTGGCACAAAAATCAAATCAATTGAGAGAGAAAGTAGAATGATCATATGAGTATGAGAGATAAAGTTGTCATAAAAGTTATCAAAACATGGTTGGTCAAATATCATTTCTCCTAAAAGGAACATGCATGTGATGGTCATGTTTATAATGTACCCTTCAAACAGTGCAACACTAACCGTGTTTGTGCATCTCTTTCCATAATGAAGAGTACAATTGCTGCACGTAAAAAATAAGGAGGTAAGGAATAAGTGCATTCGGGTGTTTATATAGAGGGATAAATGGGTAAGTAAATGAAGTTGATTGGTTGAAGGATGTACATGAAAGGTCATGTTAAATGCGACTGAGATATAGTGGGTGGTTAGAAGATTGGCTTCGCAATTAATGCTGGATTAGGAGGGAAATTTGGCTGTGTTTAGGGCAAACTGCCAGCTCATCAAGTCTGACTTTTATAATAAAGGATGTCTTTATAAAATTTACCGATAAAAATAGCGGAGAACTGATAAGTTGTATGAACAATTATAAATAATGATCTATGAACCACATACATTTTTAGGGATGTTGATGAGTATCATTGATAGTATGATATTCGTTCTCGTCCCGTTGGACAAACATGATACATCGTGCGTTTCAATTTACGAAGGAACGAAATACATGACATAAAAGAAAACTAACCAAGTCACAAATAAAGAAATTACTAAACATAGAAGTCACAAATTTTTTCAAGAAAAAATTATCAGTTTCACCACATTTTACTTTCCTAAAGAACTAGAGCTTTAAAAGCATTATATTATGCTAACTACATTAATTAATTTCGAAACAGAAATAAGTCAAACACAAAGATTAAATTAATTCACACATAGAAATTAGAATAATTTGGGTTCATGTCTTTGTTACTGGTGAGAAAACAATCGTGTTTTGTGTTCCTGATTGACGATTTTTTGATGTTTCAGATTTGTTGAGATTTGTATGTCTCATAGCTTCATGTCTGCTTCCACTTTGGTAATAGAATATGGGGCAGAAATGACTGTTAATTTGTTGTTGTTCATCGCAACAAATAGTTGTTTGTGTGAACTTATTAGTTAGCGTGTTGACGATGGGATCCACTCCCCGCTTTGAAGATATGGTTTGATGCCCGTCGACTATACACCTCATTTTTTTCAATTTGATTTCGTGTTCGTGCGTGAGTGCGTTGGATTGTACGTGATGTATACTAATTTGTTTCGGATTGATTTATGCGATCATGAACCCTATTGGATTGTTTTGTTTTTCACATTTTTTGCTTTTACTAGGTTAGCCTTTATGTACCCGCAACTTTTATAATTAAAAATATATATGAAACATGAACTATTATTCGACAATTAATTGATAAAGAACTAGTAAAAAAATGCATTAATAAAAGGTTGGTAATTTAAACAATAAAATATTATTGTAAGTATGAGAAAGTAACTATTAATGATATTCTACATTAATTCTTGTAAGTTGTCTGTATTTTTAGAAGGGTAAATAGTGATGATATTTATATTAAAATTAAACTATACTTTTCGCCACCTAAGTTTTAAAATGTTGCGATTTTGGCCCTCTATTAAAAAAAATGGAAAAAGCGACCCCATGTTTAAGAAAATATGTTCTTTTGACCCCCTAACATAAGTGAAATATGATCTTTTGACTCCTTATCTTTTCAAAAAGTTGCGATTATGGCCCATATTTTGAGACATGTGGCGTCTTCTCAGGAATTTTGGGACGAAAGGGGCCAAAATTGTCATTTTTTTAACAGGAGTCAAAATCGCAACATTTTAAAACTTAGGGGGGCAAAAAATGCAATTTAGCCTTATATAAACTGCAGCTCTTAAAGAAAAATAAAATATGATTCTAATCTATTATTAACATTGTTTTTTTTACAACATCATAAAAATTGAGAACATTGTTTCTACAAAATATAATACACTTAAAGATGTAACCTATTCATCCAAGACTTTGTGACAACTCCACCTTATAATGGTATGTGAAAGGATTAAAAAAATTGAAACAAAAAACCTATTTTAGTTGTCAATCATCAAAAGTCAGAACGACTAGGTGCTTTGGAATTGTTAGTTTCTTGTTCCAATTCTTTGCGAGATTCATCCCATAGTTGTGTTTCAATACCCAACTTCCTAATCTCTGCAAGTCCACGTTCAACTGCACAAGAAATATGTTAAACAACAAACGCAAATCTAAAGTAAATAGATAAATATTAACTCACATTAAATTACGACAATCGATTGTAGACTGCGATCAATTATACCTAGATCAAGATTTTTTATTGTGCAATGTAAAAATTACAAAATACAAGTTATGTTTAAATAGCAAGATTTAATCTACAAATTTTATCCTTGCTCAACTAAAGAAGTGACTAGACTAAAAAAATACTAAAGAAGTGACTAAATAAGACAAAATTAAAATAGGTAAACATTGTCTTAATTTTCAACAAAAATTCGATATGGTGGAACCTATATTGTTATAGTGATTAAGATTTGAAGCAAACTAAAATATATAGGATGAATGAGATTGATAATACCATCAACTGCATCTTGTGAGGTAGGTGTCTTAGAGTTATGATTGATCCAATACTGCAATCGCTCATCCGCTATCTCTGGTTCTATTTCATGTCTTTTTGCTCTTCTCCATATATAAGTAAGCCATGCCTATACAAACATGATGGATAAGAATAAAGAACCAGTCAATAATCAAATGCAATTCAATTTGAACCTTTCTTAATGAACAACCTAAAAACTAGAATAACAACAAACTCATGGCGCAATTAATAAAATTAGGAATGATAGCTTACTTAAGTGATGTATTCATTTTTATATTTGTAGGAGATATAGTAAGGATAAAAGTAGAACGTGATTGAGGAGTAAAACAAAAATGAATATGTGTTTGTATGTACCTGCTTAAAAATTACATCTTGAGCCTCCTCCTGACTCAATTCTGGAAGTAAAAAATTACTTTCGAGTGAGTTATAACACGTCAGAATCATTGTCTTATTTTATGCTACTTATTTTTGTCAAGAATTTAATACTACTCTAGACAGTATTACGACTCCCCCAACATTTTATCTGTACACTTTACCACATGATGATAATGGAAAATGTAAACGGTAGCATGGAATACTTACGAAATGCATCACATTGTCCTTCAACCGGAAGCTTCAAGTCATCTGCAACAAAAAATAAATAAAGACAAAAGCCAATAAACAAATGCAACTCACTAAGTATCAATTTTAAAAATATGTACATACATATATATGAGATGAAAACTACATTGGAAAAATATAAAATTAGCATATGTATATTATAGAACTTTGCACCTGAAAACTCAGCTTTTAATAAACTTGGTCGCCTATGTTGAGCCAATGCAATTGCCAATGCTTCCTCTACCTATAAAAAAATTACAATGAAGAAATTGAGTTGGAAAAAAACTCTTTTGTTTTTCTTGGCAACTACCAATTACGACTGATAAATGAATACAATACACAAGGATTTTATTTTATTTATTTGCACATCGAGAAATTTTAAGAGAATACTAAATGTCATTATATTTTTCCAAAATCTTTCTTATCATTTGATAAAGTTATATGACCCTATTAGTAGAATTTGAGCTCAGATCATTCAATGTCGTCGGTGTAGTAACGTGAATTCTACTTTATAGTAGACATATGTTTTAACACATATAAGGTAAAGTTTAATTGGACCCTTATAACCATGCCAAGACACACTTCAAGATATTTATCTAACAAAGGATAAAAAAAAATGTGTACCAATTTACTGAAGAATGATAGCTCCATAAAAGCGTAAGGTATAAACCTTGGATCAAACATTACTATACATGTTAGAATTATAGAGGTATATGCCAAGCATCCAAACTTTGCGAGAGTTTTCTTCTTCAATAACTTAACATAAATCAACTCACATGGAGAACAATTGCCAAGAATGCTAGAATGTGTTCTATCGACGAGAAATATTGTAGCTGTAATGTACTTTCTCCTTAACTTGTAAGGAGGATTATGCCTAAACATCAAGGCTTTATAATCATTTGTATGATCAACAAAGGGTAACACATGTCTTAGAATTAAGCCTTGTGTTAAATTCAACTTATAATCACTTATAATGATTATTTAGGTAAGAAATGTCCACCACTTATAATCATTATTCGAGCCATGTCACTATCTAATGCAAGACCATCAACATCCTCTTGTGTAACCACTTATAACTATTATTTAGGTCATATCCTTATTCAACGCGAGACTTTCAACACTATGTAATTTTAACAAAGGTCGGGTTCACCGTTTCCTGTCATATTTTACCCTTGAGTCTTCGACTGTCCTATATCAAGATGACCTTTTTGATAAAGAGTACGCATTTTCTTGCAACACATACCTAACCGAAATTATATTGAGTTGGATGAAATGTACATTTTTAAGAATGAAATTAGGTTTGAAATTTGCATTGAATGTTTTTGTTGCTGCAACTTTGGAATTATTTGATAAGAGTACAAATATACTACACAACCTAATGTATAAAACCAAAAGGTTTGAGGAATGACAAATTTAAGGGGCAACTCATAAATCATTGATCCAATTGTTATGCTTAATGAGGAAAAAGAACCCTAAAAAGAGAAACTCAAGCCAATACCAACGCTGTCCATTTGATCAATAACTTGCACTCCAACTTTTTCTACTCCAGCTTGTAACTATGAAATCAACCATTTACAATGCAAGAAATTTTTGCGTGTAAGTTTTGACTTATAATCAATGAATTAATTCACTGTTTAAGAAGATCATAAGACTTTTATATCTTTTGCAAACAGCTCATGAAGTTCAAAATATTTCTCCCTTGTCCATCCAGGGATAATAGAATGTGAACACCATTGTCTCTCTCTACGTGGTTCATAGAGTACTTTTTCTTTGAACCTTAGGAGGATTGCAAAGCATAAGCAAGTTGTTACTAAAATCTTTCATTGTTTTCCTCAACAATTTTTGCTTATCTTCTTGAATGAAAAGAAGAAAAAACGGTAAATGATGGGAAAACGATCCATGGGAAAAGTTTGACCTTTGGTTTGATTAAAACTTCCATCGAGTCCTATAAGGACGACGAGAATACATTCATTACAAAGATATTATGCAAGATTTTGAGACCTAATGTTAGACTTATGAGTCTCACATTGAGAATAATTAGCTAAATATGTCTCTAACCTAAGAGGAAAATTTTTAAATTGGCCTTTCTCTTTGGGCTTATCCTCATAAGATGAATTATTTTGTAGAGAGGATTGACTATTTGGAAAAGACTATCCATAAAGGATTCTGACCGTTGGAGGGTTTTAACCAGATAAATTTAAATGAGAAGCCACCAAGTGTAGTGTCATGTATTTAAGAGTCTATGAGTATGTTGGCTCTTGAGCGATGCTGCATCATTAAGAGTCACACGCTAGAAAGTCTCACCTAAAACATGAGGCACATAATCTAATAATAACTAACATTTTTTTGAAGAATTTTGATTTTGTGAAATGTAGTTTACACTCAAATAAACATTTTACAACTTAACAACTCCATTTTCAATTGAAGATCATTGTGTTGTTTGAACCTCTCATGCATATCTTACATATTTTAGCAGCAGTTAAAGAATATATTACACTTGAAAATTTTCCATACGAGGGGTTGAGAAACGAGAAAATCCCATGACTAACTATCAAACGAATATAGGTAAAAATTATGACATTGATCTTTAAATATCTTTAAAGCAAATGTGCTAAAGAAAAAATAAATCATGAAGGAAGACCACATTAAACAAGAGTTGCACTTTTTGAGGCTCACACCTTTGATACCAAATCGAACTACTAGAGGAATATGAAGTAGTGTGTTCATTGATCTCGTTCAATAAAAAATGTAAAATTGATTATAAGGTTGTTTATCCCTATGTATATATAAATATCTAAATGCAACTAAACAGTAAAAAAAATATCTAACCGATGTCTAGCTAACTTAACCAATTGTCTCAATGAAGGACATGTATGCACATTTTTAAAATAAAGATTTAGTAGACACCTTTAAAGAAGTCAATTCCCGCAAGCCTTGCTCAACAAAAAGCATGTTCTCAATATTTCCCTCACCAGAAAGTTCATTCAAGTCACGTTGATATTCTATATCCTCTGAATCGAGACCTGCAGTGTAGTTCAAAAATTGAGACAAAATCAAGCACTCAAAATTATTTTAAATATCAACGTAAATAAGTTATATGT
>Ga0228711_1006387_pt1 | contig 17542 bp, 20 predicted proteins | sample MedpolnodulmetaG_2_FD_177996 | JGI IMG/M metagenome (GOLD analysis project Ga0228711, IMG submission 177996) | Root nodule microbial communities from Medicago polymorpha collected in Santa Monica, California, United States - brown nodules | ecosystem: Host-associated > Plants > Roots > Nodule...
CCGTTGACACTAGATGTAAGTCAAAACCAAATCCTAACCATTAAATATAATCAATCAAATGGTTTAAAATTTTCGATATGGTAAACACACTAAGAATTTTGTAGAGTAACCGTGAGTATTTTTTTTTCTTTTCCTTTTCAATCTTTCTCATCTTTTTTTGGGATGAAACAAATCCCTAAAACTACTAAAAACTCAAATCAATCATCGAATCATGGCACATAAAAGAGCTTAAAACTCCATAAATCAATCAACGATAGGACCTTTGATTATGTATTTCTAAATTCCAATTTATTTCTTCATGTAAATTCTAGCCAACTAATTATGTGAGAAAGCTGCTTTTGTATTACTCTTGTTAACCATTTATATCCAACCTATACACTGACAAAATTTCACAACGTATTCCTAAAAAAAAAAATCACAACGTAGTATTGAAGATGAGGTCCAGTTGACTCATCTTCAATTCGCGGATGACACTTTAATCATTGGTGAAAAGAGCTGGTTGAATGTTCGTACTATGAGGTCGGTGTTGCTATTATTTGAGGAGCTCTCGGGTCTTAAAGTCAACTTTAATAAAAGCATGTTGACGGGGTGAATATTTCGGCTTCGTGGTTGTCAGCGGCGGCGGTGTTGATGAATTGTCGAAGGGGTATCATTCCTTTTGTTTATTTGGGGTTGCCTATTGGAGGGGATTCTAGGAAAATCTCTTTTTGGAAACCTGTGATCGATCGCATTGTTTCCCGTCTGTCGTCGTGGAACCATAAGTTTCTATCTTTCGGCGGTCGCCTGGTCCTTTTGAAGTCAGTCTTGTCCTCTCTTCCGGTTTACTTTCTTTCCTTTTTCAAGGCCCCTACAGGTATAATCTCTTCTATTGAATCTATTTTTAAAAAAAAAATTTGGGGGGGCGGTGAGGATTTTAGGAAAATTGCTTGGATTAACTGGGAGTCGATTTGTACTCCAAAGGAGGAAGGGGGGTTGGGGGTTACGAGGGTTGGAGTATTTAATTCTTCATTATTGGGTAAATGGTGCTGGAGGATGTTGGTTGGCAAGGAGGGGCTGTGGTACCGGGTCTTGAAAGCCCGCTACGGGGAGAAGGGGGGGCATCTGAAAGAGGGAGGTAGAGATGGTTCGGCTTGGTGGCGGTCTATATGTAGGCTGCGCGAAGGGGTAGGCGAGGGGGTAGCCAATTGGTTTGATATTAACACTAAGAGGGTTGTCGGTAATGGTAGGAGAACCTTGTTCTGGCATGATATTTGGGTGGGGGAAGTTCCTTTAAAATTTAAATTTCCCCGCATTTTTGACTTGTCTGTTCATAAGGAGTGTTAGGTGGAGGAGATGAGGAGGATATTAGGGGCGGTTGATGGGAGGGAGAGGGTGTGGCGTAGGCGATTGTTGGCGTGGGAGGAGGAGAGTGTGCGGGAGTGTTCCTTGTTACTCTTGAACATTGTTTTGCAGGATTCTGTAGAAGATACTTGGAGGTGGTGTTTAGATCCCATCCATGGATACTCGGTGCGTGGGGTGTACCGCTTTCTCACAACTTCGGGCGACTTGGCAGATAGGTCTCAAGTTTTCGACGTCTGACATAAACTTTTACCTTCCAAGGTGTCAGTGTTCGTGTGGCGCCTTCTTCGTAACCGACTCCCTACCAAGGACAATTTGGTGCGGCAGAGGGTTCTTGTTCATTCAGATGCGGTGTGCGTGTCCGGGTGTGGGAGTAGTGAAACAGCAACACACCTTTTTATGGATTGCAACGTATTCGGGTCTCTTTGGTCTCACATTTGGCTTTGGTTGGGTATCTCCTCGGCATCATCAAGCGACCTTCATCAATACTTTATCCAATTCACTAACATGGCGGGATTGCCTAGATCCACACATATGTTTTTTAAAATTATCTGGTTTACTTCTGTTTGGGTAATTTGGAAGGAAAGGAATGACCGTGTGTTCAACAATAAGGCATCCGTTTCCTCAATACTCATTGAAAAGGTCAAAATGACATCTTTTTTGTGGCTGAAATCGAAACAGGCTACGTTTACCTTTAGCTATCATGATTGGTAGAATCAACCGCTCCTCTGTATGGGCGTCCACTTGTAACTGTTAATTTTTTCACCTGTTTTCGCATTTTGGCAGTTGTGCTCTATTTTAGCACACTATTGTACATACTCTTTCGTGATCCCCCTTTGCACGCCTTGTGCGAGGTAAATCACCGTTGTTAATATATAGCATTTTTGTTTGTTAAAAAAAGTATTGAAGAACCAGGACAATTATTAAGTTGAACCATTTTTTATTTAAAGAAAGAAATTTGGTTAGTAACTTTCCTTTCTGATCTATTGATCAATTATTTTAAAATAAACATGATTATTCGAAAATCATAATTTATGTTTGAAAGGCTTCATGTTGTGAGACTTTTGATTCATTTGTTTTTTCCTGGATAACATCTAAGGGGATGTATTGAATTGGGATTTCATGTGATTTTAAAAGACTTTTTTAAAATAAAAAAGTTTTGTGGTATTCAATCAAGACATTTATTGAATATAAATAAATTTTGAGATATTCAATCAAAACTTTTTGTTCAGGGCAACGAAATCCGGTGGTATTCAAATGAGATTTTGGCCGACTTATAAAATGTCTGTTGGTATTCAAAAGTATACAGATTTTAATGGATTCTTTTATGCAATGGATTTTGTGAGACTTTTTAGATAAAAATACACATAACATTTTCATTCAACAATCTCACAAATATCCTTGAGACTTTTAGAGACTCTCATAATTTTTGTTTTGTTCTTGTCTCATAGCACACTCATACCTTTTTCTTGTGAGACTCGCTCTTGTTATTCAACTGTTATTCCCTGTTCACCATGCTTGTTCTCTTGTACACGTTTACATTCATAGTAACTATTTGTAGATTTATAAGTTTTTCGTTCTATTTAAGTCAATTTTTTCTTCTAATTTATCATTTTGTTTTTTTAGCAGTTTGTTTTGTTGTTTGTATACCATACCTTGCGTTACTTTGCAACCTTTTGTTATTATTATTAGTAATATTAATATTTTTTATTTTGAGTAACTTGTTATTATTATAATTATTATTAGTAAATTCCATATTTTAAGTTAATAATTTTTTTCATTTACTCTTGTCATTTTGAATCTTTCTTAATAATCCATGTGATTCTCTCAAATCTTAAAATTTCATAAAGTCTATTGAAATCTTTACAAATCTATCTTATAAATCCATTAAAATCTTATGTTCAAAATCCTGATTGTAAGAAGTCATTTTAAAAAGTCTCTTAAAATCCCATAAAATCAATAGACTCACACAAAGTCCTTTAAAATCTGCAGGATTTTGTTTACCAAAATAATCTTTTAAAATCCCAATCCAATACAGATCTGTGGCAAAGAACAATCAAGGAAGAAGCATACGTTTTTGTTTTTGTTTGTGACTAATTTAAGGAAACAAGTTAAATGATCAAATCATTAACATTTATCACATGACACATTTTAAGTTTTATGTTTCCCAATTTTGAGCCATCAGATTAATTAGATTGAATGCTAGAATTTGGTGTAAGTCTTTCAACTTATACATAGTGTCAACGGATCCTGCCTCATATATATATATATATATATATATATATATATATATATAGGGGTGGCTAACATACACTCATCCCCAAAATACTAAGGTGCAAGTTAGCACGCTACACCCACTTATATTTTACTAAAGCACCATTTTATTTTTATTCTTATTAGTTTTAAATAGAACGGCAGTTTTGTAACTAAGGAAAAAAAAGTTTTCCTATTTTTCCGGCATAATTTCCGTGACTTCCAATTACCCATGTTTTTTTTAACCCGATTTATAACTTTAGCAGACATTTGCAAGAAAAAACAACAAACACTCCAGCTTTCCTTAAAAAAAAAAATACACTCCAATTTTTTTTTTTGTTGAAACAAACACTCCAGTTTATAAATATTAATTTTTTTGTTTAGAGAATTTATAAATATTAATACCAAAGAAAACATATCATGTAATAGGTACAAAATTTTAATGAAATAATATTTGGAATGATGAAAGTGGGTGTAAGTTAGTGAGGTGAGTGTAAATTATTTGTTAAAAGTTATAAAAATAAGTGTAAATAATCAAGTGGATGTAAGTTGCTAACTTGCACCTTAGTGTTTTGGGGTGGGTGTAAGTTTTTTTTGAAATGATGGGGTTGGGGTGGGTATAAGTTAGCAACACACACATGGGGAATATTAATGCACACACACTAAAATATTAGAAGGTGTGTATTATTAACATCGTACAACTTTTTGTTTTGGACTAAAATTCCAAACATCATTTTAAAAAACATGTTTCATTCAATGGGCAGTATAGTAATTTTGCTCTTATTTATTTATTCTCTCTCCTTAATATATGATTATCCCATCTGAACCAAACATTCTCTTCCCTCACGCCTCTCATGACCGTCGCCGACTACTCCTCACCTTGATGCCAGCACCCCTCTCTCCGCCCCAACCACTCTCTCTCATCCAACCTATCTCTCTCTCTCACCCAACCTCTCTCTCCCCCTCTGCTTTAATCTCTCCACCCTCGCCGTTGTGACGTTTTCCTCACTGTCGTCAGTCTCGTGGCGATGGCGGCGGTGAGATCCACTTTATCGAGTCCTCTGCCATCTCTTTAGACAACATTGAGTTGAGATCCACATAGATGTTGTCCCGATGATGAAACTAACAAATGAGCCATGGCGTGGGATCGAAGAGAGGTGAGGGTGAGCACGACAATAAACAACGGTGCTGAAGAGCAAGAGAGCGAGACGACAATGGTAGAATATTTAGAATAAGGAGCACTAATATGGTGACTCAGCTAGTTCTAGAAGTTATTATGACTCACCTTAATCTAGAAGGATCTAGAAGGTATATTGTTAGGGGATAATATTGAGTATGTTAGGGTGCACTATTCTTATTATAAGTATGCACAAGTCAATATAAGCATTGAATGCCTCATTATGATAATCAATGAAAAATATAATGACTTTCTTTTCTTTTGTTCTGAACCGGCCAAAAGGATCATTTGCCCATTTACTTAGGCCCAATACAATCCAAAGCCCAAACACCATGTTTGGCAACATTACTTGCGACACACCCCTTTCCCACAAGGTGGGCGCACGGAGCGAGCGAGACCGGTTCAAACGAACCACAACGTCTCTCTACACGTTCCCGCAATAAACTCTCTGGCGGTTACACTTCCCAGGATTTCGTAACCGCTAGAGCCAGGTGTGCCATTACAACGGCTCTGCAGCCCTCCACCTCTATGAATAGGGGACTCATAGCAGTCCCCAAGGTAGAATCTATCTCTTCCTCTAAACCCTCACTCTATGATCTCTACTTACTTGAGCATCGGAGTGCCTGCAGGTACACACCCCCCATCCGCTCCAAGAAGGCATTCTGACACATTCTCCCACCACTCAAACCAACGCATTCAAAGCACCGGCAATCACCTTTTGATCACGTACGATCAGTGGCACCGTCTGTGGGAACAATAAGCTCTCCCCGTTTTTATACTCAAAAACCAAAGCTTTCCGAAAAATTATCATGGCTGCCAACGGTGCCAATTCCCAGATACGAAGTGAGATTCGCATCCCTCAACGGGATGGCATGACATCTTCACCTACTCCTAGGGGTACACCCAGAGAGTAACCGATACAAATAATTCCTCTCCAAGAAAGGCCATTGCAAGGTCCTACCCGACCTACAGAGACACCTGAAGATGCCACGCCAATTGGTGCCCTCATCGGCAATCTGCTCCGCACGGTTCAATGACAGACGTCGTTAATCGAGGAACAGAACCGACGCCTGATGGATCTGGAGCAAGCACGCCCTCTAGTCTGAGCCAAACAGACTCCTTCCCCAGTACATAGCAGAAGAGGAAGGAGCCCTCGCAAGTCACGTTCCAGATCTCCGCGACATGCAGTAAGCGTCAGATCTTCGAGTTACACCAAGAGGTCAGTAAGAAGGAGATCACCCAGATGAACTCCTCCAAGGCGGTCTCCTCCCAGACGATCCCCTCCGAGGAGATCCCCACCTAGACGATCCCCTCCAAGGAGATCCCCGCCAAGACCTAACGGACGCTCTTGGTCTTCCTCTAGCTCTGAGGACACTCGCAATGCCTGGAATGACCGTAACGCTTATGGTCGATTTACTCGGCGCATCCGGGAAGCTCCTATCCTTTGTGGGATAGAAAAGCCTCCCTAGATGGACTCATACGACGGGACAACCGATTCAGACGAGCACATCGAGAACATTGAGGCAGTTCTCACATACAGATCGGTGCAGGGCGCCGTAAAATGCAAGCTCTTTGTCACTACGCTGCGACGAGGAGCCGTCACCTGGTTCAAGAACCTACAGAGAAACTCCATTGACTCATGGAGCGACATCTGTTACGAGTTCACGACCCACTTCACCGCTTAAAGGACGCAACCAAAAACGGTGGCATCCCTTGAAGCCATTGTTCAAGGAAAGAGCTAACCTCTCTGGGATTATATCGAGAGGTTCAACAAAGAAGTTGTTCAAGTAAGAGGTGCTGACGAGACAATGAAGCGGTACCTCATTGCCAAAGGTCTCCGCGAAGGCACAGGCGTGAAAAAAGTTGTCCGTTTGGATCACCCAAGGACTCTCTACGAGTTCCTAGCGATCACAAAGATCTACATAGCATATGAAGAAGAGCTGTACGCGAACAACCTCAACAAATCTAGGAAGGAGGAACCTGCTGCTGAATCCTCCAAAAAGCCCTTCCATGAGAAAAAGAGGGAAGGCAAAGTAACTCGTGAAGGCAAAAGACCCAACGGTCACTTCACCGAGTTTACGCCCTTGGCCATGTCCAGGGAGAAAATTCTCGTCGAGATTGCAGTGGCCGACCTAACAGAAGCTGGTGTTAAGCCACCAAAGGCTCCATCTCAGGAGAGGAAGGGAGTTGACAAAGCAAAATATTTTCGATTCCACAAATTCCACGAGCACATCACCGACGACTGCATCCACCTGAAGGATGCCATCGAACTCCTCATCCAACGAGGACGGCTCAAACAATTCATCAAGAACCCCGAGTCGGAAAGAAAGATCATCGAAGTCATCGACGATGGCACCGAGACTGGCAAAATAATCGCCATGTCCGTGGAGCACCTGGGCGATTTCCCTAACAACATGGAAATCACCCCCTACTCATGCACTTGGGAGCAGTTTCCCTCGGCCAACGTCATCACGGGAGGAACACTGAACATCTCCATGGGAAGCATGAAGAGAAAGTTTGAAGAGCTCATGAGTGTCAACTTGCTGGCCCCCTCCAACCATGGAGGAAGACCCCCTTTGACGTTCTACGACTCAGAACTACCCAGTGGGGCCTCAAATTCAGCCATTCCTTTGCTCGTACGAGCATCAATGGCTAACACCGATGTCCGTCGAGTCCTAATTGACACAGGGGCCTCATGCGACATCATGTACACCGGCATGTTCAAAACTCTTCAACTTACGGAGAAAAACCTTTCTCCATATGTTGGAAATGAACTTACGTGGAACTACTGGTCATCTTCGGCGAAAAGGAGGCCAGGAAAACAATAAGGATCCCATTCCTGGTGATCGATTGTCCTTCTCTCTATAATTGCATTATATGGAGAACCAGGCTCGCCCATTTGGGCACTGCATGTTCAACCGCTCATATGAAGTTGAAATACCATGCAAAAGATGGCATCATCGCCTCTCTCAACGAAGACATCGAAGCTGCAAGAAGATGTTTCCTCCAGGCTAACAAAGCCCATAACTCGGTTTCCCAATCCAACAAACCTGCTGAGGACAAAGGGAAAGCTGATGCGAGCACTCTGGATGCAAACTTGGTCGAACTTGACCCTAGGTTCACCAAGGAAGACCTTAAGCAACAAAAAAGGGAGAAGAAGGATCCGCTCAACGCGAAACTTCTTAGACCTATTCCTGACGGTGAATTCGAGCTGGTCCCTTTCGGGAACGACCTCTCGAAAAACTTTAAGACCGATAATGATCTTCCTGAACTTGTCAAAGCACAGCTGATTGCCTGTCTCAGGGAGAACACAAACCTATTCGCCTGGAGCGCAGCCGACATGCCCGGAATCGACCCTAACATCGCTTGTCACCAGCTGAAAGTGGATCCCAGAGTAAGCGTTGTAGCCCAGCGACGTAGAAAGCAGTCTCCTAAAAAATCAGAGACTGTAGAGAAAGCGGTAAAAGACCTCCTAGAGAAAATTTTTATTTCTGAGGCCAAATACATTACCTGACTCTCTAATGTTGTACTTGTCAAGAAATCTAATGGAAAATGGCGTATGTGTGTTGACTATACCGATCTTAATAGGGCCTACCCTAAAGACGCATATTCTCTTCCTAACATCGATAAACTCGTAGATAATTCCTCCAGCTACAAACTTTTATCCGTCATGGACGCCTATTCTGGGTACAACCAGATACCCACGACTGAAGAAGATAAAAAGAAAAAAGCTTTCATGACCGAATAAGGAAACTATTACTAGAATGTAATGCCCTTCCGTCTGCGAAATGCGGGGGCTACTTATCAACATATGATGAGCAAACTCTATGACAAGGCACTTCTGGGCGACATCCTTGAGGTCTACATGGATGACATGATTGTAAAACCCCAACAAGAGGTTGATCATGCCACCCATCTCAAGAGAGTGTTCGAACTCAACTCGAAAAAATGCACCTTCGGAGTACAAGCGGGCAAGTTCCTTGGTTTCTACCTAACCGAAAGAGGAATTGAGGCGAACCCAGATAAATGCCTAGTCTTTACTAAGCTGCCCACGCCCCACTCCAAGAAATGCATCCAAACACTCAATAGTATGCTGACTGCCCTCTCAAGATTCGTGGCTAAGTCCGCTCAACATGATCTCCCTTTCTTCAAGCTCTTACGAAAGGAGACGAAGTTCGAGTGGACAGACGAGTGCGAGAACGCCTTAAAACATCTCAAACAGACCCCCTCAGCACCTCTAGTTCTCTCACGACCCGAGCAAGGTGAAGTATTGTACCTGTACCTTTCTATTTCCTCTGACGCGGTAAGCGCCGTCCTCATCAGAGAAACAACAGAGGGGAAGAAACCAGTCTACTTCACCAGCAAAGCGTTGCTAGGGCCTGAGACGAGGTACCAAAAGATCGAAAAGGTGGCTCTCGCCCTCCTCACGACGGCTCAAAGGTTGAGGCAGTACTTCTTAGCTCATACGGTAATAGTCCAAACAGACCAGCCCATTAGACAAATCTTTGGTCGCCCCGATGTGGCTGGTCGGATGATGAAGTGGTCGCTCGAACTATCTGAGTTCGACATACACTACGAATCCAAAAAGGCACTGAAGGCGTAGGTGTTCGCAGACTTCCTTGCCGAGATGACCTTCCCGATGGAAGATAACACAGAAGAATGGACCGTCTTCGTAGACGGATCATCCAACTCCAAAGGAAGCGGAGCTGGAATAATCATAGAAAACAACAAAGGTATCCTTGTTGAAATTTCTCTTGGTTTATCTTTTCCCATAACCAATAACACTACAGAATATGAAGCCTTCTTGGCTGGCCTACGGACTGCCCAGGACCTGGGAGCCAAAAAAGTAAAAATCTTTACCAACTCTCAGTTGGTGGCCTCCCAAGTCACAGGCAAATTCCAGGTCAAAGAGGAGCACCTCCAACAATACGTCCAGTTGGTACTAGAGAAAATGAAAGAATTTGAAACTGTCGAGGTAACTCACATTCCCCGTGAACAGAACACCAGGGCAGATATTCTTTCGAAGCTCACTAGCACACGGACTGCAAGCGGAAACAAAACCGTCATACAAGAAGTCCTCAACAAACCAAGCGTTCAGAGGCAAAAGGCTCAGCTCCACGAAATCAAGTCAATTATTGGGATGGAGGATTGGAGAGGACCCATTTCTCGTTACATAGCGAACAGGGAACTCCCTTCCGATCCGCATGAAAGGACAAGGCTGAAACGAAGGGCTTGCTCATTCACTTTAGTGGAAGGAATCCTTTACAGCGGGGGTTTCATCACACCGTTTATCAAGTGTTTGGGATCTAACGAGACCCAAGAAGTCCTCGCTGACATCTACAACGTTATCTGCGGACAACACCTTGGTGCTAAAGCTCTCGCGAAAAAGGTCCAACGAGTAGGATACTATTGTCCTACCATGTTGAAAGATGCCCAAGACTACGTAAACCTTTGTGACAAATGTCAGCGACATAGGGACATTCACCTTGCACCCCCTGCTGAATTAACATCACTGGTTTTCCCTTGGCCTTTCGCATGGTGGGGCATTGACCTTCTGGGACCATTCCCTAAAGCCACCGGACAACTCAAATATTTGGTAGTTGCCGTCGACTACTCAACAAAGTGGATTGAGGCCGATCCATTGTCGAAGATCACAGCCAAAAACGTACTTCGTTTCTTCAAAAGGAACATCCTAGCAAGATTCGGAGTACCGGCCCTAGTGATATCCGACAATGGGTCTCAGTTCACAGGCCAAAGATTCCAGGACTACCTAAGGAAGATTGGAATCAAACAAAGTTTCACCTCCGTTGAACACCCTCAAGCTAACGGCCTCGCAGAAGCAGCGAACAGGGTCATTCTACGAGGAATACGAAGAAAGCTGGACGCAGCCAAAACTAAATGGGCTGAAGAGTTGCACACGGTCCACCGGGCCTACATAACTACTCCCCACTCCACTACTGGCAAGTCACCTTTTCGACTCACTTATGGGACAAAGGCGGTCATACCCATTGAGTTAACTGAACTTACTTGACGAACTGACGCCAACACTGACTTCCCGGCCAACACGGAAAATCTACATGAAGAGCTTGAATTTGTCGACGAAGTTAGGAGTGAAGCTGCCTTGCGAGAAACAGCACTAAAGCAAAAAATAGCCGCTCGCCACAACAAAAAGGTTATAAGGAAGGAATTCGAAGTAGGCGACCTCGTCCTCCGGCGAAACCAGAAGGAGTCTAAAGGGAAACTCGCAGCCAACTAGGAGGAACCCTACAGAGTCCGAATGAAAACCGAAATAGGGGCTTACGGACTCGAAGATATCCACAAATGCACAATTCCGAGAACGTGGAATGGCAAAAAACTCAAAATGTATTACACTTAGATGACAAACATCGCCAAACTACTCTAATGTATATACTCAGTTCAACACAACGAACTTCATGCTCTCCAGAAACGAGCAACTAAACGAAAGAGGAAAGTTGTGCCACTCCAAATCCAAAAAATTAAAAGATAAGAGAAATCTACACAACAGATTCTCCTACTCCTCAGTATGTACGCTAACAGCTGCGACATCACTACTCGGCATGTTAGGTAGAACCCCAGCTCGCGATGGGTGATTCACGCCTTAGTGCGTTGAACATAGATTGATTTCTTCGTTCATCCGTTGTTCTCCGTCTGAAACACAACTTTGGACACACATTCAGATAAACAATCTCTTGGATGTGAAATGCTTCTAACAAATACTCCGCGTAACAGTTAGAACTCTCACGCCCGGATTTTCCCTTGCAAAACAACGCAAAAGGTAAGACGTTCCAACAGAGCAACAAATACCTGGGAAAAGAAAGGGAAGGCTTTGATTTAAAACAACGAGTTAAAGTAACAAGGTCGCAGGCGGACATGCAAAACTCCCTAGTCATTAATTCATTTCATCAAAACAATGACTGCCGGGGGGTAGGCCATTCCACCTCAGCGAACTTACTTCATTTTAGAGGTTGCCTCGCTTGCCAAAAACGAGCACCAAGAAACAGTCAAAATACTAAGAGCATAACGAATTGCTACACTTTGTAGAAGCATACAAGTCAAACAGTTCGCTCTCAACAAATACTCAAAGTAGTATAAAAAGCTTCACGCAACGAGCACTCAATTCGAAACATTATACTTGAAAATAAAACAAACATTTTCAGACAAAGTATAATTAGAGAACAATCGAATTATATTGCAAGAGTGCTAAAACCACAAAGGTCGCACAATGTCATTACAAGCATGGTTGCTAAAGAAGAGTGATTAAAATTACAACGCCGCACCAGCCTGGGCTTCATCGACATGCCCAATATCTTCCTCAAGATCTGGAGGAGGAGTGATCACCCCATTTTTTACATTACTGAGAGGGTGAATTCCCTCGACATTCAAGTCAACATCGGGGTTCACCACCTTCAGCTGAGCCACTGCGCGATCAAAACCAAGTTTGACGGCGTCCACCAAGCTTCCTTCCATCTCACCAATCCTGTCCACAAGGTCAGCACGCCTCAAGATGGCTGTGTTTTCCGCCTCATCCTCCCTAGGGAGGTCTGCCTTCTTCAAAGCTTCCTCCAAGACACCTTCTCCTCAGCCAGCTTCCGGGAAGAGTCGGCCGCTTGCTCAAGGGCAGTCCGAGCTTCTGCCAAGTGCTTTTCCACAACAGCAAATTGGCGGTTACGCTCCTCAGCAACTGACCTCTTGCTCCTTGCCTCGTCCTCAAGATCAGCAACCTTAGCAGCCAGAGCATCCCTCTCTTGCGCCAATGCATTGACCCGGATTTCACTCTCAACAGAAGCGTTGTTCAGGGCCGCGGCGACCTCGAGAGCCCTCATAGTAGCAATAACTCCATCAGTTATTGCCTTGTTCCGGCCAGCTGGACCTAGGTCCTGAATAATCCTCAGCTCAGGGTCATCCAAGAAAAGGGTCGAATGAGGGCTGCATTGATCCGGCTCAGACCACACTTTCGGGAGCTGAAGAAATTCCCCCCTTTTAGAGCGAACAGGAACCGCCCGAATAGGCGTGATTGGCTCCTTAGAAGGCGTCCCCACCTTCTTCCTTTTCGCAGGCTCCTGCACCAGCTCTTCAGGAGGACCATCACCTTCCAAGTCCACCACAGGACTAGAGGTCGAGCCGAGGCCAGATCTGGTTATAAGGTGCTCTAGGGATTGGATGTTCTTACACCACTTCTTGGCGGTGACTAAGTCTTTCATTTTTCTTGCAAAACATAGAAAGGAAAGAACTCATCATATATGAAAGACAACACAGAAAAACAAGCTAATGAAGAGCAAATAAGAAGGAATAAACTACCAAGACACTCCTCGAAGTCTTCCGATGTCAACAACTCGTGGGTATTGATGAGGCGGGGCTCTGTTACTGGTGTCCCGTCTGCGTTCATCAATGGGTTTCCCCGTTTGTCAGTTTTAACTTTCCATGGGAGAGACCTAACAAACGCCCAAAGTTGTTGGCGGGTATCTGTCTCCTCCTCCGAAAGACTAGCAAATGTTCGACTGAAATCTCTTGGCTCATAGCCAAAGTGGTCTTGTGACCAGCACAAATGGAAAAGAGGGCGGCGTTCCTGAACACCATCCTTCGCCGCCTCCAGAAGAGTATCCAAAGACGCTTCACTCTTTGGTCTTAATAAGAAGAAGCGCTCTTTAAAACTCCGCACTTTTCTAGCAAATATCTCAAACATCTTTTGGGTCTGACGAAAAGAAACCCAGTCTGCACCTCGTTGTACGGTAAAAAAGGAAAAGAAGACATTCTTGGAAGCAGGAATTTGGAGATAGTCACACACCAATTCAAAGGCCCTCATAAAGGCATAAGAGTTCGGGTGGATTTGAGAAGGGGACAGCTTGGTCCAGCGGAGCATCTCTCGTTGGAAGTCAGAAAATGGGAGCCGAAAACCCATGTCTTTGAAAACCACTTCATACATGGGAATGGCGTGATTTTCGTACTTTGAGCACACTCGATCAGATGTGCTCAGAAGTACCAACTCCCAATCTTCTACTTCACCAATAGAGCCAAATGGAATCTCTCCCACTCCACCTATAGCAAATGACGACTCTGTTTCTAAGGGCTCTTCCCCCCGCCAAGAAGAGACAAGCGCGGCTGCTTCCTCATTCGCCATGGAGAACCTGAAAGAGCAAGGGAAAAAGTGAATCCAACATTCAAATCCACCCTTCCTTCACCCACCAGGTCGACCACGGCGAGGAAGGGATCCAGTACCCCCGCTAAAAGCCAGAGAGAGACAAACGACAAATCTGCTCCGATCATATCAAGGAGCCCGTTCCAAAGCAAGTAGGACTGAAGTTTACAGATTGAAACTACAACCTGTCGCCAATATTTTTCTAAAAAAACAGACAACAAATCCTAGAACTCCTTACACACGGCAGAAACTACCGTATTAAACGACAGAAACTACCGAGTTGGAGTAACTTCTACCCTAAAAAGCATGCATTTCTGCGGTTTCTTAAACAGGAAACTAAAGAAGCCAAGTATGAAATAAGGGAAAGGAGAATCATCAGAGCATTACCTGTTACGATGGATGAACTGGACTTGAAGTGAGAAGTTGAAGACTCGGAAATGCTTCGTCTTTAGAGGAACTCTTGGAAAATTCTCTAAGTTTCTGAGAAATTAAATGTTGTGATGTTCTAAACAAATGTTTGAACTATTTATACTCATTTCGTAAAACCTCCCAAAGGCCACGAAGCCCTAATCCGATGCAGCCCTTCACATGAAACTCTCCACTCAAATAGCATGCCTACGGTCCTGATTAAATCAAATCATCCATCCAAGGGATCTGATCATTCGTTGCAGTTCTCTAAACGTCATGATTAAATCAACGTTACTGATGACACCTTGGAAACACAAACCAAGAACACTCTGCAGACTATAGGTACTCAAGTACTGCAATAGCCTTTACACGTGTCAGTCAGAAACCAAAGGTCATGTCTCCTCAATCTTTCCCTCGAGACCTGGGCATTAATTGCGGAATGATAATCGACCAAACTTCCTGACGACGGAATATTTCCTTCCGACTTAAGTCAACCGAGCACTCACATGTCGGACATAGCCCACTCCATTGGCGAACTCGCTTGATCAGGGAACAAAGGGGGTTCGGAGGATAGCGAGCGCGTCCACAATCCTCACGACACTCTTAACCACCAATGCAAAGGGTTCCTAGATTCAGAGGCGTCTTCACATCCGTCAAACGAGATCGGCTTACTCTCGATCAGAGAGCACATAAAAACGAACTTCCTTTCCATGGCCAACCACGAACAAACCAAAGATTCCCACACTTAAGTCATCACTCCTCGACAGGAGCAACGACTTGGGGGGCTACTGTTCTAGACCGGCCAAAAGGTCCTTTGGCCCATTTACTTAGGCCCAATACAATCCAAAGCCCATACACCACGTTTGGCAACATTACTTGCGACACACCCCTTTCCCACAAGGGGGTGCACGGAGCGAGCGAGACCGGTTCAAACGAACCACAACGTCTCTCTGCATGTTCCCGCAATAAACTCTCTGGCAGTTACACTTCCCACGATTTCGTAACCGCTAGATCCAAGTGTGCCATTACAACGGCTCTGCAGCCCTCCACCTCTATAAATATGGGACTCATAGCAGTCCCCAAGGTAGAATCTATCTCTTCCTCTAAACCCTCACTCTCTGATCTCTACTTACTTGAGCTTCAGAGTGCCTGCAGGTACACCCCCTCATCCGCTCCAAGAAGGCATGCTTATGCATTTTACCACCGCATTCAAAGCACCGGCAGTCACCTTCTGATCAGATACGATCATCTTTTATCTCTAGTTTTCTCTCTTAATTTCTGGAGTGTGATCCCTACTCGAATTAGGTCGTATCATTTGGTACTTTCATTTTTGATCTCACACCCGCTGAACCAATTTCAAAGATGGTGATTCCTGTGTTTGATGAAGAAATTGATGCATATTGGTGGGTGCTTTGCACCGAAAAATACTTCAAGCGTTGGAACATACCAGACACGCAAAAGATGGATGTGGCTGCAATTGCAATGAAAGGTCCCGCTCTCCCTTTGTGGCGCCAGTGGTATCCTCGCCGCCTATGGATGAATATGGATGAATACACATCTGTTTTTATTTGGAAGTTTAAACCTGAATGACGCGTCATTTTACCGGTACCGGATGACAAAGAGGAACCGAAATTTCATGCGCAACCATTAACACAAGGTGGTGGTGTGCATACTCATAATGAGGCATACAATGCTTATATAGACTTGTGCATACTCATAATAAGTATAGTGCACCCTAACATACTCAATATTATCCCCTAACAATATACCTTCTAGATCCTTATAGATTAAGGTGAGTCATAATAACTTCTAGAACTAGCCGAGTCACCATAATAGTGTTCCTTATTCTAAATATCCTATCAGTTCTCAATTCTTTCTCTGATCTGTTTTTAATTTATTTTTTTGCTTGAACAATGAATAAAAAATGCCACTTAAGATGCAACTTTGTATCCATAATAAATCAATAAAGTGATCAATTAATTGCAAGGCGGAATTGTCGTGCTGCCCATTGAATGAAACACGTTTTTAAAAAGGATGTTTGGGTTTTTAGTCCAAAACAAAAAGGTGTACAATGCCAATACACACCTTCTAATTTTTGAGTGTGTGTGCATTAGCATTCCCCTATATATATATATATATTAAGATGAATACACTTTTCTCTCGTTTCATATTATTAAGATTAAGGTATGTTTACAATGAAGATAATATTACTTATTGCTTTAGTTTATGTTTTGATGATGTCTAAGATAGCTAGGTTTATTTGATGATGTTGATTAGCTTTAGCTTAGAAACTTGTTAAAGCACCTTAGCAAACCATGTCTCATAGTGTCATGTGATTCTTTGATGTCTTGTGTCTTGTCATGTATGGAAAATCCTTCCGTGTGTTGGAACAAAGGGTGTTTCACAATATCACCTCTTGAGTTTTGATGATAACAAGGTATTAAAAATTATCAATTGGATATGCTAAACATTTGTTCAAGTGTACCGGATCATAATCAAAGTACTATTCATAAAGATTATGATTGAACAAGTCAAAGAGCAAAGGAATTTTATTGAAGCTTAGAGCGTCTGAAGAAATGCATCTGAAGATATGCGTCTGGAAAAGCGAGTCTGAAGAAAGAGCTCCTAAAGACACGTCGTCAGAAGAAAGGTTATCAGAAGCCACTTCACCAGAGTTGACAAAGTACAGTGTACGAAGTGTACAACCACTAACTCTGCGCACGCCTCTGCAACCACCATCTCTGCAACTTGTCTCTACATCAAGACAAGAATAACAGTAACATTGCTGCAGACTTTGTTCCGTTTCAAATGGAATGAATTTGAAATTAGTTCTTCATATGACAATTATCAAATCAGGCAAAGGATCAATGGTGAAGAATCAAAGCTTCAAGCAAGACAAGTTGATGTAACAGCTAGTTCTCAACGTCTCTCAAATCCTCTATATATATGGATAAAGACTTGAAGAACAAAAATACAAGACACATATACAATAGACGAGAACAAAAGGCCAATACTCTCTATGCAAAACGTCGCAAACACATCAACAACTTGGAGAATTCTTACAATAGTCATATCTTAGAACTCTCAAGTGTCTAGAAAAACAGAGTCTGTTCTGTTCGTATTGTATTGTGAATACCTCTGATTGTATATCAAGTATTCAAAACCTTATTCAATTATTTGTAATTGTTAAGAGAAGTCTCTTTCAGTTG
>Ga0228711_1006389_pt1 | contig 17539 bp, 7 predicted proteins | sample MedpolnodulmetaG_2_FD_177996 | JGI IMG/M metagenome (GOLD analysis project Ga0228711, IMG submission 177996) | Root nodule microbial communities from Medicago polymorpha collected in Santa Monica, California, United States - brown nodules | ecosystem: Host-associated > Plants > Roots > Nodule...
CTTTTTCAAAAGGGGTGTTTTGAACTTTTTTCCCTTTTTCTCTTAAAAATTAAATGTTCAGTCGTGAAATAATTTAGCGAGTCAAAAGCTAATCAAACGGCCTTGACCTCCAAAAAATGACGCGACAACCAAGACTAGAGAATAAGAATGATACGATTCAAGCTAATTCTAATCGAATCAAGGCCTTAGAAATAAATATTTTGCTACACAAAAAGAAACTTGACACACAAGACACTTTGAGGAACCATAAAATCATGGATTGCTAGGTGATTTAACATGTGCTAAACATTATAGAAAAAATAATAAACATCATCAAATATTTCTAGCAACCTAATCAAACATCACCAAAACAAGAACTACACCAAGGACGACTTCAACAACAGTTCCCAATTTTATAGGGACCAAAAACATATTTAACCTTATATATATATATATATATATATATATATATATATGAAATAGATGACAGTTGATGAAGAAATCTTTGTCTTTGAATGCCTAAATGAATGTTGAGATATCATGGAGAGTTGGAGGTCAGTACTTCAGTCATTTAATTACATCAATGATGATCTTAGAGGAGTTTTATTCAATTGCAATAAGTTTGAATAAACTTTCCTTCTTTGAGATACTAGTCGTTGCATACATCGATAATGCTTTACTCGAGTTAGATGCTTGGTACAGGGGATCTCACTTTAGAGAATTGTACATTAGCATTGACTTCCACAGTTGACCTTAATCTTGGTGCAAAGCTTTGTCTTTATCTATGACACAATGCTCATCAAGGTCCAAGGATTCCAAAAACTTAGCGTAGATAGAAGCACGCGTCCAGAGCTTTGACCAATAGTTCAGAGCTTTAACTTCTCTTCCAAAGTTTTGACTTGGTGAAGGGACAATACTTCACTTGTACTTAGAATTTCTCGTACACTTAAATATACATTAGAGAATCCCAATTGTTCTAAAACATGATTCATACACTGCTTTGTTATCATCAAAACTTTAAAGGTTTTGTTCTATTAACCAATTTTTGTCTACAATCTCCCCTTTTTTGATGATGACAAACCCAACAATTTATTTATACTTTAGCATATTGTTGAACAATTTCTCAAAAAGATAGAGCTTGAACTTAGAGTGAGGTTTGTAAGTTCCCATTGAGTTAAATTTATCTATCCTCTAACTTCTAGTGCAAGGAACTTCTTAATTACTGATTTCGAAATTTCTCAGCTTTTTCATTCCCCTCTTAGAGCCGGCAGAGTGGTGACATCCACATAAGTTGTTTTGGCTTCCTCCTCAGGCTGACTGTGTTAAAATCAATATTGATGGAATAACTTTTGGATCTCCTTCGTGTAACTATTGGAGTCCTTTTTTAAGAGCTGAGATTCTCACTTTCTTGGAGGTTTTGTTCATAATATAGGTCATCATAATATAGGTCATGCCACCTCTTACATGGCTAAGCTTTGTGCTGCAATGTTTGCTAGAGAGAAGGCAGTGGAGCCTGACTGGATGCAAATTTGGATTAAGTGATTCCTTGATGGTTGTCATAGATTTCAATTTGCAATCTACTATCCCTTGGAGTTTAAGAGCTAGATAACAATTGTACTTACTCCGGTTTCAAATGTAAGCAACTTTTCACTTTTTAGATTCATTCAATAAATGATGTATATAATCTATATTATAAACCACATACATTATTTATTGAATGAACCTAAAAAGCGAAAAGTTTATTACATTTGAGACCGGAGGGAGTATTGCTTTAGTCAAAAGCCTATCTTGCATATCATAGGGAAGGTAATATGGTTGTTGATGCCATGGCAAAGAATGGTCAAAGCCGAGCTAATTATACTTCACCTTTTGTAATACCTCTATATAGGGATAGTTTAGAGTTACCCTTTCACAGGCTATCTTTTATGTATTTCTTTTTGTATGTGGTTCAGACACTCTACTGCTTTTAATGTTTTTCTTGCTCGATCAGGAAAGATAAAAAATTGTCAAAATATTTTTTATTTGTATTTGTGCTCAACTTAAACGATGGTAATTAGTTTTTTGAGAGTCTATTTGAGTATTTGCGAAGGAGGAATTAATACACACAATACAGATTCATACAATCCACCTGGCACTAGGTCGAGTGTGAGAATGGGTCCATCATTATTATCAAATCTCACAACACACGGTTGTATTAAATTAATATTGAATGATAATGAGACAAGTGTCCAATAATAATTGAGCAATGTACCATGCACTATAACCACAAGGCCATTCTTTCTGGAGTGTAAAGAGCTCAACGGCCTCCCAAAATGATAGGCCTCGAGAAAAAAATTATTGCTCAATTTCTCCACCCTTACTCAAAAAAAAAAAAAAATAAACATGTTTCATGTTTCAATTTCTAAGTAAAAAAATCATGATTCATGTTTCTATTTCTAAGTTAAAAAACACGTCTTTAGTAAAAATAATTGCTAATTTTGATTTCGGTGGCTAATAATCATTATACGAATGTTATTTTCAATTTAAATAGAAGATTAATTTTTTTTAAAAATTGTGCGATTTTTTTATTAGAGGCTTCTTTTTACTATGAGAGCCGAGCCTCCAGTTTGATAGGGAACGGCCCTGACTAACCAGATGCCATCACTATGCTCATCTTCCCAACTTCTCCAAATTCCAATTCCCACCTCATCTTTTTGCAATATAAACCTCACCCTCTTACTCTTTACACTCACCAATCAAACAAACCAAGAAAAAGAAGGAAACATTTCTCTTTACAAATTTTCTCTTAAGAAAAAAATGGCAAGCCTGAAGGTAGCATGTGTTGTTTTGATGATGTGCATGATTGTTGCACCTATGGCAGATGCTGCAACCTCATGTGGCCAAGTGAGTGGTGCTCTTGCTCCATGCATTGCATATCTTAAAGGTGGTCCTGGTACATCTGCAGCATGCTGTGGTGGAGTGAAGAGACTCAACCGTGCCGCCGCCTACCTGACCGTCAGGCAGCTTGCAACTGCTTGAAACAAGCAGCTGGTGCTATTTGTGGTTTGAATACATGGCGCAGCTTCTTCTCTACCAGGCAAATGTGGTATTAACATTCCTTACAAGATCACTACCTCCACCAACTGTGCTACGTGTGTTTATCTAACTTCAAACTTTCACATTTTTGTTCTCATTTTTCAAGTGGTCTAGTATTCATAACATATAATAACATAACATAACATATTGACAAATAATGTCCTTAATTTTGAAAATAGGAAATTAATTACTAAATAGTTTTTTTTGTTGGTAATATTTACAGCATCAAGGCTTGAAGATGATCTTACTGCTCCAAGATTATGGTAACTGCTCACTAGTATATTAGTGTGCCCATTTAATGCAATTAAGAATAAAAATTAGTGTGATGGAGGCTCATCTTATATGTGGTCCTAATCCTCTTGTACAAGACTTGTAACAATTTAATTGGGTTTTCTCCTGGTTATCTCATTACTCTTATTTTAATTTTAGTTTCTGAATTGTTGAGTATTCATCACGTTAATAATTAGTTGAAAAAAGAATGCAAGAATTTTATTCTTTCTTATATATAAACAAAGTGATTAGTAAAACTAGAAATGATATATGTACAGTCAATTTAGTACGACATTTTCTTCTTCCCTTTTCTTTTGAGACAAAAACAATGAGAAGGGAGGGAGGGAGAAAGTACATGTGTAAGTTATCCTAAAAATTAACATAAAATTGCAGTATAAATATCATTTCTCTAAAAAATAGTAATTTTGATGCCTTTTATAATTTTTTTTTAATGAATAAAAAGGGCCTAAAGCCTAAGAACAAAAAACTACAAACCACAGGGAAAGCACTTATGCAACAGAGTTTGCCACATCACTTCCTTTTATAAGTTCGAGATCTATCTACTAGTAAGACATAGGAAATAAAATTCGAGACAACATAAAAAACTCTCAAATGAAAGCGTCAACAAAAATCATCTTTAGCTTTAGCAACAGAGTTTGCCACATCACTTCCTTAAAAATAAGGAGTCAAATTTTCATATTAAAGTGTCTTTAAATGAGGTAATAGAAAATTCTAAGCAAATTAAAATTCTAGACAATTCAAATATTTTGATTGAATTCCCATCTTTTCTAAAAAGAATAAAAAAATGACTTGAAACAGTCTCTATTAAAAAATCTCTTTTCCTTTTTGATTGAATTCCCATCTTTTTGAGGCAGCATCCATTATGAATTGTAAAGCGGGAAAGGTCCCTTTTTTGTATTTGGTTCTCTCTATTAGTGGTAATCCTTGTTGGTTAGCACTTTGGAAACTTGTGTTGCATACTATTAAGTTTAGACTGTCCGGGTGAAAAAGTCGTTTTCTATCTTTCGGAGGCCGCTTGACTTTACTAAAATTCGTCCTGACCTCTCTGCCTGTCTATGCTCTTTCTTTCTTCAAAGCTTCGTCAGGTAAAATCTCTTCCATTGAATCTTTACTTAATATTTTTTTTTGGGGGTGGGAGTGAGGATCACAGAAAATACCTTGGATTTATCGAAATACTATTTGTCTTAGAAAGGAGTATGGCGGGTTGGAGGTAAGGCAATTGAGGGAGTTTAATTTATCTCTTCTAGGAAAGTGGTGTTGGAGATTGTTAGTTGATAGATGTGGTTTCTGGTATAGGGTGTTGGCTGCTAGGTATGGTGAGGAGGTATGAAGGTTGGAGGTTGGGGGCCGAAGTGGTTCTTATTGGTGGAGGTAGGTGGCTAGGATTAGGGACGATGTTGGTGAGAAGGGGGACGGTTGGTTTGTAGAGAGGGTGTCACGAAAGATGGAGGACGGGGCTAATACTTTCTTTTGGTATGTCAGGTGGTTAGGAGGTGTTCCTCTATGTCAGCATTTTAGTAGGTTGTTTGATCTAGCAGAGAACAAGTCGATTTCTGTTGCTACTTTGTTCTCTCTAGGTTGGGAGGAAGGGGGTAAAGCATGGCAGTGGAGGAGGAGGTTGTGGGCATGAGAGGATGAGATGGTAGAGGAGTGTAGGGTCTTGTTATCTAATGTTACTTTGCAGTCTCATGTTTCAGATACCTGGCAGTGGCATCCCGACATTGTGTGGGGTTACTCAGTTCGTACAGGTTACCAGCTGTTCACTTCTCAGGAACCCCCTATATTGGACGTTTCAAATAACCTGATATGACATGCTCAGGTGCCATTGAAGGTCTCCATCCTAGCTTGGCGTTTGCTTATTGACAGGTTTCCGACAAGAATTAATTTACTAAATCGTGGCATTATATATGTCGTAGACACCTATTGTTCGGTGGGTTGTGGACAGCTTGAAAGGGCTCAACATCTGTTTATTCATTGCAAATTTTTTGGCATAATATGGCAGCAGGTTCGATTTTGGATCGGTGTTGCAGGTGTAGATCATCACAGCCTTCGTGCACATTTTGTTCAGTTTACTAATTAATTGGGTGGCACAAGGGCACATCGATCATTTTACAATTACTATGGATTCTTTGTGTTTGACTAGTGTGGAATGAGCGTAATAATAGACTTTTTCATTATTCCTTACACTTCAAATACAGAGCTTATAGATAAGGTTAAGTTTCATTCATACTGGTGGTTGAAGGCTAATAATGCCGCTTTTGTTTTTAGTTGTCAACAGTGGTGGTCGGACCCGTTAACTTGTTTGGGTATCGGCTGACTGCTTATTTGTGTATTTGCTTGTCAGGAACTATGTATTTTGAACGTCTTCTTAGGCACGTCTTATGCTAGAGAGGCGCCTCTAATAGTATGAATATAAATTTCATTTTTGATTCTTAAAAAAAAAGAAAAGAGAATGACTTGAGATCCACAACATTAATCAATAATACACTTGACAAATTGAATTTTTATTCAATTGGATACAACTAGAAGAAGTACAAGACCCTACGTGAGGGGGTAAAGTAAAAGTGGTGCTCATTCCACAATCCTCTAAGTGGTACATCCTAGATGCATAACTAATCCTCCAAGTGACCAATCCTGGCCAGATGCATTGATCAAATTCCAAAACTCCAAAAACAAAGCTTCCACCCACACAAAAACTCTATCCGCCACTTAAATTTCAAGCTCCGATGCCCACTCTTCCATCTCTTTAATGCTATAACTCGGTTGGTTTAGGTGGTACATTAGCACCTTTTCTTTTTCTTTTGCTGGTGGAGGGGCTAGGTGGTCTAATGAAGAAAGCAGTGAGTTTGGGTTTCCTCAAAAGTTTCATTGTCGAAAGTCAAGAAGTATCACACCTACAATATGCAGACGACACTCTTTTTATATAGTTGAAATGGCTTCGAAATTTGATAATCAACTTCTACAATATTAGATTGTATGGGGTAAATGTTCAAGAAAAATTTCTCTCTCTAGCGGCATCATTTCTTAATTCTAAAAAGGGAACTCTTCATTTGTTAATCTTGGACTGTGATAACAGATCATTGATGAGTACAACCGCAAGTGCACGGTTCTACCGAAATAGTAAAAAGAGAGTATCGTTCCAACAGGAAGTTGTTCAACTTAATTAACTTTTAGAAGATGATTATAAGAAAGTCCAGTTGTAAAGATTGGATTTTTAATGGTTTAAAAGAATAATAATAAAAAGCGTCTTGGGATTATTGGTTCATCATAATAACAAACCCTTCACAAACAAACCCTAAACCTAAACTTTATATTCGACCTACTTTCTAAAGACAAGTTTCTCTTAAGCGTATCAAAGCTTCTTTTGAAGTCAGTGAGTGTGCTCCTCTGGCAACCACGCCTATTCTCATGGTTGATTGCTATTAGAATCCTTGAAGAACGAAACTTTATGTCTCAAGGGTTGCTAGACTATTCTCATGTTTCGCAACCCTTGTCTAATTTCACTTGTTCCAATATCAAAGCTCCGATGTCGCATTATGAATTGATATTTGTGATGATGAATTAACAAATGCTAACCCTCCGCTGTCGCATTATGAGTTTGGTATTTGTTAATTCATTATAAAAATGGTGAAATTAGATTAGAAAGTAGATTTATATAAAATTAGGGTTTATGACTTGGTTTGATTATGATTATGTCATTAGACTTATCCAACAATCCCAAGACAAGAGGAGTCTACTCACTCAAGTTCATCGTAGACATAGAAGAGAAGAAGAAGAACATAAAGTAAATAACAAGAAAATAAAGAAAGAACTTTTATTAAGAAATACAATTGTCACTATTGAATTCCAAGAACAAAAGATGAATTGTTGTGATAGCTAGCTACTCTATTTATAGTCCATAATGACTTAAGCCCTAAGAAATATAACACTAGAATGTTCCACAAGAAACCATGGGCTTTTAGGTCAGAAATAAACTAACAGGTAGCTTGTCCGGAAAGCAAAAAGCAGCAAAAGAGGCTTCTGGGGGTTGGCACGGCCGTGCCAAGCTTCTGACTTGGGGTAAATATATTTTTGTCTTCAATCTTCGTATTTTCAGCCCGAATCAGCTCCAAATCCTCTTTCTTTTGCTCCAAGACTCAATCTTTCAATTATTTGATCCTGAAATATAGTAACTTGCAATTCAAGTAAAATAGTTCTAAAAAGGAAATAATATTAAATAAAATAAACTCAAATCTAAATAAAACAGACTCAAATATTATATTAAAAACACTAATTATTGACTCATCAATCATCATATGACATTTTTTGTTATGTTTTTAGTAATTTTCTTTGTATCTGAAGACAAATAAGTTGAGAGATAGAGGAGTTGTGTAACACCCTATTTCCCATCGATAAATATTAAATAATAATAATGTATTTAATAATAAGAATGTTACACAAGTCGACATTATATATCAAAAATGCAATAAATATTTTCGTTAAAATAAATTCACCGTAGAGAATAAAACATTCACTGATCACAATAATAAATTCATGTGTGTCTTTCAATGATCATAAATAGAAAATAACAAAGTTTCCAAGATTCAACTCAAAATGTAATTAAAACTTAATCGTGGTCTCCAACCCTGGTATTACAAGAATCAGAGCTCGTAGCAACTACATTTTATTCAACTACTAATAGAAGAACTAAGCGGAGAATATCTTCCATCTCCACCTTCTAAAACGCCCCACAACTACTCTTCGTCAACTTGAGTGTATGTACTCAACATACAATCACCACAAAGGAAACAACACAACAAAATAAAGGGGTGAGAAATCCTGTCATAACATAATAACAGGGAAAACATGCACAACATTAAAGTATCATAAGAACAATATTCCATCATCGCAAGATTATCAACATTTATTATATCTGTCTCAACAAATCACATCACCCGTCTCATCATTTTCACACTTAAAACATTAAATACAAACATCGTCATTTAAATGCGTATGAACTCTTCCTATGACCTATACGAGTGTGGTACCACACCTATCGTCACCGTTTTTCTAGAGTTATGTTACTGGACTTCTTTCGTCATAGTTTGCAAGAGATATGTTACTGGACTTCTCAATTAGTGATGCAATCCACCAGTCTTAGACTCTAAATGAATGCAAAGGAACATATTCAACAAGTATTACACGAATACACATCAACAATTAGTCACATTTTAATACAAGACTCCTGCTAATATGCACGACTCTAATGCAAAAACACAATCGTATTCATAGATAAACATCATCACTCTCATCATCATAATAATATAGACAACGTCATTCTCATCATCATTATAATATAAACATCATCATTCTCATCATCATCATCATCATCATCATCATCATCATTATCATCATAATTTAAACACCATCTTTCTTATTTTTAATATATGTACACATCATCTTTTATCAACATCATTATATTATGAAAATCTTCATCCTCGTCATCATTATAAAATAGACATCATCATTTTCCATCGTATTTACTTATATATTTGTATATAATATTAGTCGTCATCACTCTTTGTCACAATCATAGGATTCCTCATCATTACTCTCTATCAGCCGTTTATATTACCACATTGTCTCTTCATTAATCCAACCCTTAAACAAGAGACTTCTAACAAACAAAGATTACAAAGAAAATTGTTTGAGTTCAACACTTGATATACAACCAGTTCACAAAATACAACACAGTTCAGATTCTAAGACTTATGAATTTCTAAGATATGAAAGTTGATAAGAAATTCTAAGTGTTTGATGCGTATACAATATTATGTTACATTTAGGTGGGATTTAAGTTTAGTGGGTCATTAGGGTTAGGGTTAAGGGGATGCAAAATTTAACAGGTTTTAGAGATAAGAGAAGAGATAAATTACTTAGATTATGGCAAACAATGAAACATGAATTTTGTTTTCATATGATTTGTTTGATAAAAAAAATGCAGGGCTGAGCCTAAGGGGGTGCAAGCAGCTCTACTGAACTGAGCCTCCAAAATTTGGGGTCCCAATTTTTTTATTTTATTTTTTATATATTGCATGTAAAATAATTATATATACGAAATATACGAAAGGCGTAACAAACATAACGGTAAAACCAAAGCGGCCTAGTGGTAGCATCACGATTCACGAGCTAAAATTGTCTTGGTCTTGGGTTCAACTCCCTCAACTCAAGTATTTTTTTTTCCTTTTTCTTCTAATTAACCCAAAAACCGTTTTTCTTTAATTAATTTTTCTTTTCTATTTTTCTCTTTTAACTATTTTTTTTAGTATGAGAGGCTTTTTTGACTTGGACATAATTTATTATGGATTTGAGGCTCCTCAATCTTCTCTCCAATTCAACCAAATTCTCCTTAACATATTTGATTGTATATTTAGAAATAAAAGCATGAACAACAATTGTCATAATTTTTCATTTGAAAGAACAATCATTATAATTATTCTCTAAAAAACATTATAAACCTTTTATTTTTGCCTTTGTACAAATTAAAGAAAATAACAACCTAGAAAATTGATAAAGATATTCGTTTGAAGTTGTATTTATATATTATTGATTAGAATATTGGTTTTTTATGTGTTAGTTACAATAATGACTTTTTTTTATCTTTACGGATCTTATTTTCAATTTAAATTGATAATTGCGTTTTAAAAAAAATATAATATTTTTATTTTATTAAGAGCCTATTTTTATATTAAAACTGAGTCTCTGGTTACCTAGGAACGGCTCAAATGTATAATGTTCCAAAATGATTTGATGGCTTAATAGTGTACTTAGCTTGGATGTGAATAAAACCAAGGTTCTTTTTTTATTTAATGATAAGAAGGTATGTTGTTGTTCTTTTTTTAAGGAAAAAAGTTATTGTATGTAGTTGTTATTGTCCTCATAAAAGTATAATAAAATATCATTTTGCTGAAAACTTTAATTTGTGTATCAACCATCAGCTATCAGCATCATACAAACTATAAACTAATAACTATGTCATCAGCTATCTGTTATTTTTATCAATCAGAGGCTTAAGAGACTTACGCGTCCCTTGATTTTTCTTACTCACATTAAGATGATTTCCCACGCTAATTTTTTTTTTCTTTAAAAAACTCAACTTAAAATAAGGAGTACTAGGATAACAAACCAAAAACATAATTCAAATAGTTCACTATGTAATTCATTAAACGACACACTAAACTATCCAATACATTGGTGCAAGAGGATAGGGCCATATAAGATGAGCCTCCATCACTCATTATTATTCTTAATAGAGTTAAATGGCACTCTCATATACTAGTGAGAACTGAGAAGTTTCCATAACTTTGGTGCTGCAATCATCTTCAAGCCCTGATGCTGTAAATATGACCAACAAAAAATAAAATGGTCAGCAACTATTGTCGTCACTCTTCAAAATAAACCAGTAAAGAAGCATTAGATGAATACTAGACCTCTTGAAAAATCAAAATACTATTTTTTAATATGTTATGTATACTAGACCACTTGAAACATGAGAATAAAAAAGTGAAAATTTGAAGTTAGATAAACATACGTAGCACAGTTGGTAGAGGTACTGATCTTGTATGGAATTCTAACACCACATTTGCCAGGAAGAGAAGAAGCTGCGCCTGTATTCAAACCAGAAATAGCACCAGCTGCTTGTTTCAAGCATTTGCAAGCTGCCTGACGGTCAGGTGTGGTGGCGGCGGCACCGTTAAGTCTCTTCACTCCACCACAGCATGCTGCAGATGGACCAGGACCACCTTTAAGATATCCAATGCATGGAGCAAGAGCACCAGTTACTGTTCCACATGAAATTGCAGCATCTGCCATAGGTGCAACAATCATGCACATCATCAAAACAACACATGCTACCTTCATGCTTGCCATTGTTTTCTCAAAGAAAATGTTTAAAGTGAAATGTGATTTTGTTTAGGGTTTAGGTTCTTTTCTTGGTTTGCTTTGTGAGTGTAATGTGTTAGGGGGGTTAGGGTTTATATAGAAAATGGGAGATGGAATTTAGAAAAGGTGGAAAGATGAGTTCCTTTCCAAAATGCACTCATAGGCTACGTCAGGAATTGGTGACCATGTTAGAATTTCTCGTATATTAAATGATGTTTGGTGCATGCTCCATAATTATTAGCCACTTGTCACAATATCATTCGATTTTTATTTAATACTACCGTGTATGCTGTTAGATTTAATGGTATGAATGTTTGACTATGGACTTTGTAGTGTGCTGTGTGTACTGGTTCTTCCCTTCCTTATTGCCTCATTTTATCATTTCAATACATTAATTCAACATCTCATTTTATCTATATTATCTTCTTATCAAATCACTAATTCATCGTATCTATCATAACACTCTATCTGATTTATTTCTCTCTCGCTTTATGTGTATACACTCATACAGATGTACACCACACATTTTCATTAATTCAATTTCGTTTTCTTTTATAAAATAAATTTTAGATAAATTTGACGTCAAGAGCTCATCAGAATTTTACTCAATGTCAAAGAGCGTTTATAAATGATTTTACAAATCATTTACAAAAGTGTTCATTGCATTATTAACGAAAGTTAATTCACAATATAGCAAATGAGTCAACTTCTTATTAACCGACTAAATTAAATTATGTTTTTTTTAGTGTAAGTTTATCATCTTCTCTTTATTTCCAAGTCCATTCAATTTCTTAAGACAAGTCCAGAAGTCTCTCTCTTTTAGGAAAATTGCATTTATTAAAAATAACAACCAAACCAAAATAAACAAAATAACAGTAAGAGCCAAAGGACTATAGTGTCAGATAAAAGATGTACTCCATGACTAAAAGAAGTACGTGATTAGACACAATTTTTTCTTAAAAGGGGCAAGTTCAACGATTTCATAGAAACGAAGTACAGAATTAAGCTTAAGGGATAAAAAAGGCTTTAATATGTGTTTCATCCTTGCAATTAGGGCGCATTTAAAAATTGGTCCCTGTAATCGCTAATCCTGACAAATTACCCTCGCAAAGTTTAATCATTTAAAATTTCATCCCTCATCCTAGTTAATCACTGCCACATCAGCTAATCAGTGAAATATGGCTTGAAATATGGCTTGAAAGTACAAAAATATCTCAGTTAACTCACGCAACGTGGTTTAACTAACACAGGGGTATTATAGTCATTTCAGTTGGGAATAAGCATATTTGGTTGGGTAAAGAGCATAATTCCTTAATTTTGGGTACTTAAATGGGTTATAATTTTTAATAGAAGTATCTACTAAATACTCAATCCTTACAACCCAAAATCTCAGACAAATTTAAACGGAACCCCTAATCAACTATCAATATCTTCATCTCATTACATTTCAATTTTTTAAGTGTGGATCTCGTTTAAGATTGAGGGTCTTAAGTGAGACCCCTTGTCTTATAAGATCTCGAAAAAGTTTATCGCCAATATAGGTACCTAATAAGTCTCTGGATCTTAAATGTTGAAGACCCTCTCATTAAATATATATGGTCTAAGGGTTCATCAAGGTCAGAGAAGACCTTAAGATTTAAAGAGCATTTACATAAGTATTACAAATTGACCATAAAAAAGGTCTTTATATCCAGGGACGAATCTCCTTTTGGGCCTAGTTGGACCCTGGCCCAAAAAAAACTTTTTTAATAGGTATATACCCATCATATGGTATAATGTTATTATTATATATTTTAGGGTTAAATATGTTTTTGATCCCTATAAATATATCAACTTTATCGTTTTAGTCCCTCTAATTTTTTTTTTGAACTTTTAGTCCCAATAAAATTTTCTATAACTACTTATGGTCTCTATTTTTAAGTTAATTTTTGTATTTTTTTTTAATGAAATTGTGCAGAAAAGTGTAAAATATTGTAAAAATCTCCAAAAAAAAATTAGAATTTTTTAACAAAACATAATTTAAATATGAATTTTTAACCGCAAAAAATATAAAAATTCATATTTAATTCATGATTTTCTTTAAAAATTCTATTTTTTTGGAGGTCCATGTGAACTTCTTGACTGACCCACTAGATAGAAGATCGACACTTAGGCCTGCAGATGTTATGGTGTACGGATGGGTATGAGAAAAACATGCATGTGTGAGCTTGACCGGGGTTTTAACACTTCTGGGATTACAGGCTGAGGCTTTTACGGTAGGACATGCGGCCCTAAAAGATGCATCAAGAAAAGTGGGTTAAACATGAGAAAGCGTATTATGACAATCAACATGATTTTGTTTTTTGAAGGAAAAATCAACATGCTTTTATACCAGTTACTTTTGACACTTTTGATTTCCTAACATCAGAGGTTAAGTTGACCTTCTACACGGAGTTCAAATGATCATGCACAACAATGTCATGACTCCTAGGTCATGAATGTTGTGTTTACGAGAATTGATTTAGCTATCCAAAAAGCATAGCGGTGCAGCTTATTGTCTGCTTGTCTTCTACTCCCTCCGTCCCTTAATACTTGACACAGTTAACCTTATTATGTATATCAATGCATAATTTTGAGCTTAAATATCTTGAATAATAAATTAGAAAAAATTATGAAAATTTGATATTTTGAAAATAGTCATTGAGACAAATCTAACGACATCTTATATGATATTATTTATCTTTGCATATTAGTAAAATAATATGGTCAAAATAAGTTAGATCAAAATTACACATTTTCAAATGGGTCATCTATTGCGGGACGGAAGGAGTACTAAAACACGTTTCTCTATATATAAAATAAATTTCACGAATCTAGAAGAAACTTTTTTTTCATTTCAATATAATATCAACTTTATGTAGTAAAAGCGAATTAAAAATGGATTTAATATTTTTTGAAGAAAAAACCATGGATTTAATTTTTTGATTAAAATAATGAAATATATTTTTTAAAATCGATCACATTTTAGATCAAATAAATTAATAATAGTATATCTAAACTTTGTCAAAAAAATAGTATATCTAAACTTATGCATGCACATGATTTATTTGGAAGGTTGCCGACCATACTGTTTGTCAGCAAAGTTCACCGTCAGTATTTTATAACCACGGCACCGAATTCATAATGCAGTATATAGTTGGGAACCTACCATGTTTTGCTACCCATTCAAATACAATCTTTAGCTATTTGGCTGACTGAATTTCAGTTTTTGTTTTGCAACATAGTAATCAGCTGTTCTCGTGATCTTAGCTCAGTTGGTCTGGACAATACATGATATAACTAGCTAGTTTCTAAGCCTATGTTTGGCAATACAGTAATTAGTTCCTAACCAATCATCAATTACATAAACCAACATCTACAAGGTAACATCTAAAAATCTAAAATAACTTTGTCAGAAAAAAATCTAAAATAATTATTGAAGATATAGATTAGCAGTTCATTAGTTCTAGTAGACATTAGTATAAATAACTTTTAACCAACTTATATTTCTAATAGTCCCTAATAAGTTAGAAGGTATTCTCAACATATCCGATTTGGGAGGGCCAATAAAGAAAAAAAAATCAAAGAGAAGAAAATAATTTCACAAAGACTAAAGAGAATAGTGTTACGCATGAAGAATTATTTTTATTTTTTTGAAGTAACGGCAAGGACAATGTTAAACTTGATTGGTAAGTCCCTTATAACAAAATTTCTTATCCTAACACTAAGAAGTGAATAGAAAATACACAAACCACTCATAATCAAACGAAAAAATATCCAATCATATGAGCAAATCATGCATACTAATGTAATGCTCCTCCACTTCTACTTCATATGCATGTCATACCATATTTCTAAATGTAGATAGTAGATTAGGTGTACATATTTAGCGTCTCAGTTGAATAAACACTTTATTGGTTGAATTCTCTGCTTCGTGCTTTCACTAGAACGATATATTCAGGTGTTTAGTAAGGGTTGTCCAACTTTTGAAGTATGTCGCAATATCGTGGGATCAACGTGAATCACTTAGGAGTTCTATGTTGAGGAAAATCAAAAAAAAAATAATTAATGTTCTAATGATAACAAGCTGTCTTTATACTATATATATATATATATATAAAGAAAATAGCATATTTTGACTCTTTAGAGTTGAGTTTTCTCTTTTTAAAATTACCTTCAACTTTTAATATAAATAATACATATAACAAATAGATAAGAGTAAATTCAAATATTATAATAAAAGTAAAACAAACGTGAGTTAGGAATATACATATCTAGTTTTTTCCTTTATTTTTTAAAAAGTGTAACAATGTAGATAAGTATATCTATACTTACTTTTTCTTATCCAATTATATCCTTAAACAATTACTTCTATAATAAAGAACGTTGTTGGTGTCATTAAAAAAATAAAAATTTAAATTATATTCTTTTGATATATTGTTGGTGTCAGTGAATGGATAATCATGGTTAGTTTAATTTTATTTTTCTTTAACATTATGGTCATCATTTGAAAGCAAAAAGCATTTATAGTTTTACTTTTACTTTTAATCAAAATCATAATTTCATAAAAAAAACAGTGTTTATAATTTTCAGACTTTAACGCAATAATATGAGCGTAAAGGCGGGCAAGTGAGTGTCCATCGTTTCGCTAGTTGAAATAAAAAGAATAATTTGTTTCTAGTAAAGAAATCAGGGAAAGAGACAACACAAAGAATTTATCGTGGTTCACCTCTCAATTTGGGATTACTTCCACCCCCTTTCACTTCCAAGGGATCTTTCCACTCTAATCAAATCTTGATTACTACAACAGTACGAAGACAACATTGCCCTAGATTTCCTTACGTCAGTCTTTCTAATATCAATCCAGAGATATACAACAACAAGTTGTTTACGAAAGAGAGTGTTTACACAAACTGTAGGAGCAGTAAATAGATATGAAGCTCAGTACACTTAAAGTCTTCTATGGGATTTTCACTATAATCACAACTGATTACAAATGCTCAAGGAAAAAATCAAGAGACTTTTTATGCTCAAGCACACAAGCAAGAGACTTCCAGATACTCAATCACAACTGAAAGAGGCTTCTAAGATTTTACAAATAAAAGAGTTTTCTTACACTTGATATAAATTAGAGGTGTAAACAATTATAGAACATAACAGACTTTAAAGACTTAGAATTTCTAATATATGAACTTAGTAAGAAATTCTTATGTGTTTTATGCGCTTTTGAGTTTGACAGAGTAAAGGCACAATGAAAATAGTAGAGTCTTGTTATTATTCTTCAAGTCTTCGGCTCTTTATATAGGCAAGAATTTTAAAGACATTGGAATGTTGTCTGATATATTTTTTGTCATTTGAAGAGACATTTGAAATCTATTGCTGCAAATAAAATGATCTGTTTCATTCATTTTGTCCTTGAATTTGACTAAGTACGTGATTTGGAAGAAGACAAATTGTACTATCTGAAAGTGACATTTCTTAGAAGAAGACAAAGATGACTAGACTTCTCAGTCCCTCAGAGTCTGGATACCTCAGAGTCTGGGTGACTCCAAGTCTAAGTGACTCAGAGCCTGAGTTTTCAGAGTCTGGTATCCACTTGCTTCAAAGTGACTTCTTTTCTTCTGATCCAAAGGGTTAACTTCTGGTTGACATTTCTTTAGATATTCTACCAAATCTTTTAGCTTTTCTTGTGCTTCTGATACTCTTATACATGTTTAGATCTTGTTAAAGTTTAATCTCTGATCCTGTATATTTAAACATGCATTAATATATCCAATTGTTTTTTAAAACTTTGTTATCATCAAAATTTAGAGCCACGAAATTCCAATAAGTTTGCCAAATAGCCCCCGGACTATACATGGCATTATGAGTTCGGTGAATATGAATTCGGTGAACTATGCTAGCTTTGCTGACAAACAGTATGGTCGGCAACCTCCAAATAAATCACGGACACGGTGCATGCATAAGTTCAGATATATTATTTATTTATTTGAGTAAACATATGATTTTTAACCTATTTTAAACCTTTGCTAAAAAAAACCTATTTTAAACCTTTTTCCTCAAAAAAAAAAACCTATTTTAAACCTTTAATAATAACCTATTTTTTCATTAATTGATTTTAAATAATTTAATTCATATTTTAATGCCCTTTTACTACATAAATTAGTTGATGATATATAGATAAAAAAAAAAAAAAAAAATTTTTCTTTTTAAAAAAAAAAAATATAAAAAAAAAAAAAAAAAAAAAAATATAAAT
>Ga0228711_1006391_pt1 | contig 17536 bp, 12 predicted proteins | sample MedpolnodulmetaG_2_FD_177996 | JGI IMG/M metagenome (GOLD analysis project Ga0228711, IMG submission 177996) | Root nodule microbial communities from Medicago polymorpha collected in Santa Monica, California, United States - brown nodules | ecosystem: Host-associated > Plants > Roots > Nodule...
CTCTTCAAAAAAAAAATGGTTTTTTTTTTTTTGAAAAAATTAATAAAATGGTTATTATTATTGCATTTGCATGCTTTATGATAAATATCGTAAAGTAGTGTAATTTAATGGTTATTATTATTGCATGCTTTATGAGATAAGTATCGTAAAGTAGTGTAATTTACTTGGTCAATATGAATTGTGTCCAATTTGGAAAGCTTTTTAATTTTTTTGACTCAATTATGAAATGGTTTTATCAATTTACTAGTTAATCTAAAATCTCTGGATTATTTTTCACTAACGTAAAGTCTCTTAGTTTTATTTTATTTTTTGAAAAAAGTCTCTTGAATATTACTCTTAATCTTGAGATAATTTTTTAATAATAATATTATATTTAAAATGCGTACGAATCTATTTTAATCAGATATCTTTTATGTGTAAATATAAATACTTATTTTTTAACTCGAGTAAGACTATACAATATATGACAAAACTCCTCTTAACATATATTCAAAACCTCTAATTAAATTAAAAGAGATCTCTCACGATCAGATTCAAGTAATGTTGGATAAATTAGGACCAATTTTTCTAATATCTAATCTTTATTAAAAGACTGACAACTTTAAATAAACGTCTCTTTTCAAATTTCAACCACTTTATTCATGAAAAATATTCAAACTCAAAAATCTAGTTTAAAAAAACTTAAATCACCGTCCTATAAACAAAAAAAATAAGTTGGTAATAAAATTGTATATTGTAGGACAAGTGATCTCTAAAGTAATAAAGAATAAAATTAATAATATAAAGAAAAAAGGTAATTTTGTATCAATAAAAAACCTTTTTCTTTTTGGACAAGAAACATATGACTTACTAGATTTTGTAGAATATTCTTGCCGGTAAAAATAAAACCATCAACGCCCATAATTTTTACTTTCCTTCATCAACTCAACTATATTATTTTTTCTATTTATTTCTCATTCATTATTATTCACGTCTCTAATTGCTTCTTCCATATACAAAATATTTTCGAACGTTTCAGACATAGTAAAGGATTCAATCAAAACGCCGCGTTTCGTTTCTCTCTTATTACTACTTGCACCGGTTTTTAGTTTCTTAGAATAAACGGGTCACGAAGCCCGACCCGTTTCACCGATCTTCTTCTCCGGCGATTCTGCACCGGAGAATAAAACGCGTTGACTCGCGATTCAGCGTGTTGACTCTTTTCTCTTATAGCGAAAAAGAAGAAGCGTGATGGTGAATTCAGAGTTGAAGAAGAAAAATAAGGGTTTTGGAGGGAAATGGGTCTGGGTTGTTATTCCTCTTATTGCTGCCATTGTTGCAATTTCCGTTTCTTCAAGAACTTCTTCAAAAATTTCTCTTTTTGGTGTCATTGGAAAAGCGTGTCAGTGTGCTATGGTATATTCAATTTCTCACTTCACTTTTCTTTCAGATCCATGCATACATGTTGTTCTTGTGTTTTGCATTTTAACTTGAATTGTGAAATTCTGAATCTCAATGCATTGTGTTGTTTATGTAAATTATGTTTTTTTAATCTTGATTTTGATAATTTATTTCAATTCTTGATGATTTATTGTAATGTTAAATTCTTGCTTTAAATTCTGCTTGAATTGTTTTCTGTGCATGCAGTTTGGATTGACTTATTTGAGCTTATCTACTGACATAAGCATTTGTGAGACTGTTTGAGAGAATAAATGAAAACAGATTATGACATGTTCATAAGCCGTTTTCAGCTTATTTTCATAAGTTCTCCAAAATAGCTTATTGTTTATATGAAAACAATGTTATTTTCGTCTTTTATTATAGAGGTGCTTGTATATAAGCGCTTATGCCATAAGCCGATCTAAATGATTTATGAAAGTAATGTGTTTGTCTGCAGTAGAAATGCAGAGATGTGTTTTGCATAAATTGTTTTCTGCGTTTTGCTGTGTTGTCAAATAGGTGCTATAGTGTAGTGGGATTATAACAAACCACTTATGTTCTGCGATTTTGTACACATTGTCAAATAACAGCCATAACACTACTGCGTGGTGGAATTTGAACAAAATACTATTTTTTTGTGATCCGCAATTGGTGTTGTGTGGCTAGAAATTTTGTCTGATCAATTTTTGTTGAATTAATAGTATAGAATTTATTTTTCTGTGACTGTTGCAGGGTACACCGAAGTATAGTGGTATGGTAGAGGATTGTTGTTGTGATTATGAAACTGTGGACAATCTTAATGAGGAAGTGTTGTACCCATCTCTCCAAGAGCTTGTGAAAACCCCATTCTTTCGGTATTTTAAGGTTTGCTTGTTGTCATTTCTTATGTCTACATTTTGTGTTTGCAGATCGATTAAAACATTAGGTTTACAAGAAACATTTTTATTGTATTTTCTATATTGAATTTAGTAGTATTTGATTTCTTTTACCTCTTTAGTGACGGGTAATGATTGGTAGTATCTGATTCATCCAACAACACAATTTAGAATTTGAATTCCGAGAGGCCTTTCTAGTAAAGGAGTTTTAGTAGAATTCTTTGTTCCAGCTTGTTTATTGATTATTTTTTAAGATTTTATTCATCACTGGACTATTCAAATTTGGATTTGGTGAACAATATGAGAAATCAGAAAGAACTCCATATGTTGTAAAAGCATTATAATCGAGTCAATGTGCTGCCATCTGCATTATCAACTGAACCTTGTGCCTTAGCTCAAACTAATCTAACCAGAATTATGGATTTTAAATATTTAACTTTCTACCATTGTTAAGTATGAAAATCAAAATTACAATGAATATTAATTAAATTGATATACAAAGTTTGAACTGTGAATGGTGTTGAGGATTACGCTTGCATGATGTGAGATCTGTTTTTGATGTACAAGGTGTATGAGTTTTCTTTTGGGTGTTCTGCCTATATACGGTGCCCTTTGCTATGTTGTTTCTGTCTTGCCAGTCTCTGTTTGTCTTCTGCAGAGACTTTGTTATTATAAATTTTGCCGTTAAAAAAAAAACATGAATAACTCTCGATGCACTAAATGTAGAAATGTTATTACTAAATTGTTTCTTATTTTCCCCTTCTGTCAACCCTCATGTGCTTCTTATGCGCTAAATATTAGTAGATGAAATCTGTGTAGGCTAAGCTATGGTGTGACTGCCCTTTTTGGCCTGATGATGGCATGTGCCGGTTGCGGGACTGCAGTGTATGTGAATGCCCAGAAAATGAATTCCCAGAGTCATTTAAGAAGCCTAAGCGCCTTCCGTTGAATGATCTTGTTTGTCAAGAAGGAAAACCTGAGGCAGCTGTTGACCGTACTTTGGATAGTAAAGCTTTCACAGGATGGCCAGAAATAGACAATCCATGGACAAATGATGATGAGACAGACGATGGTGCGCTACTCTGTCTGTCTACTAGTTCAAGTGTGAATATTTTTCTGTTTATAGTTGCAGTTATCGTAAGTAACGGAAATATTATATAGTATACCTTTTAAAGAGGTATTAGTAGCACAATGGAACTCACATGCAGTGTAAAATACTTCATCTTTACACTGTTTACATATCCAATTAAATCATTTTATAATGTTTAATTTTTTTTTTTAGAAAATAATTGTCTTTTTTTTTTTTGAGGGAAGAAAATAATTGTCTTAATGGTTGCATTTACAGATGAGATGACATATGTGAATCTTCAACTGAATCCTGAAAGATATACTGGTTACACCGGTACATCTGCAAGAAGGATATGGGATGCTGTCTACTCTGAGAACTGCCCCAAATGTAAGTCGTCTTCAGAAAGACAGGAAAATGTTGCACTTTTTTTAACAATCTAATATCTGGTTGGTCAATTGTGAAGTGAATATTAGTCTGTTCTTGACATTTATATCTTGATTGAAAGATATTTTGAAACGGATCAATATAATTATCGTAGAAGAGGAACTGAAACTGATGGCACGAGTATTATGTAAGGTGTGTATATTTTATAACTAGAAATGTCTGTCTTTTGTAGATCTTTCGCAAGAATCATGCCAAGAGGAAAAGATTTTGTATAAATTGATATCAGGTCTTCACTCCTCCATATCAGTACATATTGCTGCTGATTACCTACTTGAAGAAGCTAGCAATTTGGTAAATCTTGTTTTCCTCTTCTCTGAAGTAGCTGATTTCTGTTTCTAAATAAACATTTTTGTTGCTTTTGTGGAACCAATACAGTATAGCAGATTTAAGCATGTCGGTAGTCTTCTGTTATGCTTTTTATGTTCAATGTTAAAGTTATAATTTATTCAATTTTGTTTTGGTGTAATGGACCTTGTAAAGTGCTTTTTTCTTATGCACTAAAATAATTTGGCAACACTATAAATTGTTTCTCTAATACAAATCATTTTAACTTAAGAAGATACTGACTTCTTTCCTTCCTTTTTATTATTGCAGTGGGGCCAAAATCTTACTTTGATGTATGACCGAGTCCTTCAATACCCCGATCGTGTCAGAAATTTGTATTTCACTTTTCTCTTTGTCCTGCGAGCAGTAACCAAAGTGAGTATAATTTGCCTTGATTTTAATTGATTGATCTTGATATTATTTTTCTTCTAGAATTTACAGTTAAATGTATTATTGATGCAATATACATATCACTGTAGGCTGCAGATTATCTTGAGCATGCTGAGTACAACACGAGTAACCCTAATGAGGACCTTAAAACAGAATCCTTGATAAAACAGCTACTTTACAACCCCAAGCTTCAAGCTGCATGTCCAGTTCCATTTGATGAAGCCAAGTTGTGGAGAGGACAAAGTGGACCTGAGCTAAAACAAAAAATTCAACATCAATTCAGAAACATTAGGTATTAACTAAAACTAATGGGTGACACTGCTCTCATATTTTAACTAAATAATATCCTTTGTTGACTTGCACAGTGGACGTGTTTTATATGCTAATGAATGTGTAGGAAAGACCATAGATTAACAGATTTGTTCTATGGTTTGTAAAACGTTTTTTATATATATATATATATATGGGTTTTGCCTAAAGTAATTTTTGTCCTGTGGTATGTATTCTGCCTTATATTATCTGTGTTTTAGAATTTTATTTTCTCATTTTCTGAAAGTTGGTTTATCTGGAATTTTTAATTGCTTATTTAAACATATATTTATCTTTATTCTACAAAAAAACGCTCCTTGTATCTGCTATGTTATATTGCTGATTCAATTTACATTGTTTGACTCATGGCAATGGAATTATTTCTGTGGTATGCAGTGCGTTGATGGATTGTGTAGGATGTGAGAAGTGTCGATTATGGGGAAAGCTCCAGGTTCTTGGTCTTGGAACAGCATTAAAGATTCTCTTCTCTGATGATGGTCCAGAAAACATGGTTCAAACAGTAAGTACATCTGTTAGAGTGTTGTTTTTGCTTCCTTTATGCATATGCTACGTTAAATCAAATTGCTGCTGCATTGACCTTTAAATTTATTCTTCTGCCATTTAAATCCTGAAGTCAAACATACATATTTCTTAATTCCATTCACCTTTCCTTCTTCCAGACATATGAAATTGTAATCTAGTGGATTTTTATCTCTTATATCATTGTGAGGTTTGTAGTTCTTTCTGTGGCTAGTATCTGCATCATATGTTGCTAAAATTTCCTGTTGTTTGCATTAATACAATATATATAGTTGTTTTGTTTTTTCTTTCCATGTTTAAACCTTCAACACCCAATAGTTTTACAAAATCGTATGATGGTACGAACCTAAATCGAAGAGAACTAGAGGTTGAATTATTGATTACCAAAGTAGTTGTATTACAGAACGAAACCTCCTGTAAGGCTGTAACCCTGAGCAAAAGCTCCACAGAGAAGATACATTTCTCTTTCTGCTAAAATTATAAGGTTTCCAACTAAAAAGATACTAAATTCTCTCCTTTCCATTTTCTCTCCACTAACTGCCACATAAGCTATACTCTTCCAAACTCCCATGCTCAGCTCTTAAATGGGGCTTAGGCCCAACCCACTGTCCTTAGTTCCTCACAAAATAAGGATATGATAGTAGTAATTCGAACAAAAATGCATATTTATGTAGGTAAGAGAAATTTACTATACATTCTGTTTTCAAATGTTTTTATCTCTGCTTGCTACGAACAACTGAACTGAATTGACGTTGCATTTGATGGTCTTTCAGCTACAACTACAAAGGAATGAAGTAATCGCATTGATGAATCTTCTCAATAGACTGTCAGAATCTGTCAAATTCGTTCATGAAATGGGACCTACCGCCGAAAGAATCACGGAAGGACATCTTTTTGGCCATACAAAGCTTATTAGCTCCTTGAGAAAAATATGGTCCCGTATACTTCAAACTTAGAGGTGACAATAACATTCTCTCTTCTGAGTATTTGTAGGGTATTGTTGATTTACTTGTTTGATGTAGATAACTGAGCATTTCATGTTATTTCTGCAGGAAACAGTTGGTGTGACACTTAGGTTTTCTCTTACTCACATTACTACAAAGATTAGGCTTAGAAACCATGATCATGGTTTGAAATTTTCCGAGGATGTGAAAGTAATGTATGTAACATGTTCACAAAAATAAATAATAAATAATATTTGAATACAAAGATGAAAGTAATAGAAAATGTGTTATTTGGGAGTAGAATCCCACTAATTTTGTGGAACATTCTGTTACAAGATTTTGTTATGTACAAAGTACTTTTCACCAAAAGAAAACGGGAAGAATCACATTGAGCAACAATGCGCACAGATATGTAGTTCAATCAAGGGAAGTATACTTAAACAGGCTGATCTGTATTGTATCTGTAATGTTATTTATCTGTGTTATATATGTTTTAGGTCCCTACAAATATGTGAGCTTTCAACATTAGTTCCTACTTTAACTTTATTATATTTTAGTCCCCAACATTTTTGCTCTTTGCATGTTTGGTCATTTGCCGTCAATTTTGCGCTGACTGGACTAACAAAGGAAGTCATGTAAGCACCACATATGAAGCCTCCTCCCACTCTTCCTTTGTTTTTCAATTTATTTTCCCAATTTCATCAATCAAAACTCAAACCCCAAAATTGAAATATGTCTCTAAGCTGAACATGGATCTATTATTAGAGAGTGTAGAATTTCATTCTCATCTTTTATTACAAACTCGTAGGTTGAGTTTATTAGGAGACAAACAAATGAGGTTGCTTATAGTTTTGCTAGGGCGGCCACGTTTTTTCATGCTTGTATCCAAACTATTATTGCTAATGAAATGGAATAATTTCTTGTTGTAAAAAAAAACTATTATGAGTAATCTAGTTTTTTTTTTTTGGTAAAGTGGTCTAGTGACTAGAATTTCACCTTAAAGGTGAATAAGTGTATAATATGGGGTCTGAACTTGGCTTTTGCATGTATAATGTAATGTCCTTACCAGTTGAGTTATGCTTACAAGGACAATCTAGTATTGCCTTTAAATACTTACTAGAAGAAAATTATGCAGTTAAAAATGTAATTTGAAATTTTTCATATGTTAAATTGTGCATTTTAAATAAGTAGCAATATGTAATTTGTGAGTCTATATGACAATACCAAGAGTGCGCTAAAGGGGGTGAATAGCGCTTTTCAATTTTAAAAAAGTTTGCAAAAGCGTATGTTAAAATACGATTATGACTATCAGATTGTGCTTGATTATGATGATATGAATATAACAATGTAAAGAAATAAAGATTCAAATATGAATGAGAAGTTCATTGTCGAATCTTATTATACAATTCAACAATCAATAATCACAATCAAATCACAAAACTAAACTATCTTAAACCAAACCTATTAACAATAAATCACTAATAAAAAATGAACACAGGGTATATGAAGTAATTGTTTGAAGTTAATTTTCAACTTTGATTGTGAGAAAATTGAATCGGTGAAATCTCAAATAATAATCACTTCGCACAATGAATTCATATACACAAGTGTATAGAAAACACCTCTATCACGGTCTTCCACTATGATGAAAAATGTTTACAAGTGTATGATTACAAAGATTGTTTCGATTCCCTTATCTTTTGTGCAAGCAATCACACAAGATCCAATCTTCAAGACCTCTTGAAATTGGACACCTACAAGGTCTTCGAATCTGCAAGGTTCCACGCAATCCTTTGAACTTATACTCCTAAAAATCGTTTTTGCTATGTTCGAAGCTTTGATCCCTCTTGAACCTTGAGTAGTTAAGAAACAACCCTCAAGATCCTGTGGAGGTGAAAAGTGCCTTCTTTTCTTCAGGTCTTTGATCCACCACCAAGACCCTTGAGAGAAACAAATCTTACAAGTCCTATAACACCCTAACAATTTAGACCTCACACTCTACTAAGATCTTAGAAAAAGTGTTTAATATGAAGTTGTGTGTGTGTGTGTGTTTATATATATATATATATATATATATATAGAGAGAGAGAGAGAGAGAGAGGGAGGGAGGGAGGGAGGGAGGGTTTGGAGATTTTAGAGCCTATTTGCAAATTGTTTCAATGAATAAAAAAAAAAGTGTGGGTATGAGTATATATGTGTGTGAGTGCTGATTTTAGTCACAAAACAAAGTCCATGATATGAATCATAAAAACCATTATACAATTCAATAGGGTAAAATGAGAGAATCTGAAGATCATGAAGATTGATATGAATCACAAGATACAAATCAGACAATTTTCATATGAAGTTTGAATCGATTCAAACTTCCAAAGGCAAGAGTTTGAATCGTATCATGAAACCCAAATGAAGATTGATACAAATCAAAGAACGCTGATACATATCAACTAGGCCATAACCTTGGATAAAAGGCACAATTAAATCGCATCAAAGATTTAAGGAAAAACTTTGAATCGTATCAAAATGATGTGAGTCAAAATGTGTTTGAATCATATCAGATATCATTAAAGGACTAAGAACATGACACTAATGTAGAGAATCTGGGATCATAGATTAACTAGGGTGCTTTTACAATTGAGATATTTAAACATAAAACGTAAAGCATAAACAAAATCTAAATAAAAGCATCATCAAAACCTACCCTAATAGCCAATCCACATATTTCATTCCTATTTTTTATGCTCCTTGGTTACATAATGGGTTTGTATTATCGAGAGCAGGTCATCCCATTTTTGTGCGACAATATGCTCGATCGGATAGCCTCACAGACCAGAATAGTCATGGCTATAATTTTGAGATGGTGGAACAAATGTTTGATCCAGAGGTAAGAAACCTCATACTTAAAACCCCTTTAATTCAATCGGTACATGAGGATAAATTAATTTGGAAGGTGGAAAAAGATGGGCAATATTTAGCGCGATGTGCGTATAGACTTCGTGTTAATATTATTGTAGATAACTCCCATCTTCATAAGCCGGAGTGGATAGAACGATATTTGGAAGCTTGAACTCCTCTCAAAAGTGAAGAACTTTGTTTGGAAAGTATGTCGTAACTGTCTTCCAACGTGGGCGAGGATCACAAATAAAGGTATAAATTGTTTGACTACTTGTGTTGTTTGCAATCACAGCTATGAGGACGAAATTCACATTTTATTTGAATGGCCAACAATTGTTCAAGTGTGGCGTGAAGGTGAGATAAACACAAGAAGGGGGATTGAATTGTGTTAGCTTTTTCTTCTTTTTGAATTAAGTCCAGAGTCCAGAGTTTGATAGAGTTCAGAGTCTGGGACAATGTTCAGAGTCTAATACAGCGGCTATAAAAGATAAGAGAGAGAAAAAAGAAAGACACAAAACAATTATCCTGGTTTCTTCCACAATCTGGAAGTAGTCCAGTCCTCCTTGCACTTCCAAGGAGATTTTCACTATAATTCAAACTGATTACAAATGCTCAAGCACACAAGCAAGAGACTTCAAATACTCAAACACAAAAACAAGAGACTTCTAAACAAACAAATTTACAAAGAATAAGTTTGGGTTGAACACCTTATATACAATTAGTGGTGTTCACAATACAAAACAGTTCAGACTCTAAGACTTAAGAATTTCTAAGATATGAAAGTTTATAAGAAATTCTAAGTGTTTGATGCACAACAATTTCAGCAGAGTTTTGGCACAGTTTAAATGTTTTAGAGTCTCTACTAATCTTCAAGTCTTCATTACTTTATATAGAGGTATGAAAGAGACGTTGTAGAGGTGCCAACACATCACAAAGTCATTGTAGAAGCTTGACCAATCATTCCTTGATAGGGAATTAACCAGTACAGACATAGTTGTAGCTTTGTACTATGCACAGGAAATGTTGGAGTAGTGGAGGTAATGGTTTTACAATTGTACTTTTTGTCCTTCATTGTCCTTCCTCTGTAGATAAGCATCCAATGCCTTCTAATTCTTCAGAAATATTCGTTGCGCCTGTCTTCTATTCCTTTTGCACATTAGTGTCTTCAAATATCCATTTTAACTAACTTCTGGTTCTTTACATCATCATCTGATGATCTTTAGACTCTGGGTGATCTTCAGACTTTGACAGTCAGCTTCTGGATGATCTTCAGACTCTGACTTGCAACTAAGCTTCCCTTGTAAATTCCTTTGCTCTTAATTTGTTCTTCCAGAACCAATACTATGCTTTAAGACTTATAAATTTTAGTCTATGGTCCTGCACACTTGAATAAATATTAGCATATCCAATTGAACTTTTAATACCTTGTTATCATTAAAACTTTAAAAGACATTGTTAAACTCATTTTGTTCCAACAAAATGGTGGTCTGTTGCAAGATGTAACTGCAACTTTACATCAAGATTGTAACACTGCAACATCAATTTTTCTCTCATTGCAGAGTTTTACTAAAACCAAGCTTACAAAATTTGCCACAATCCTATGGAGAATTTGGAAGCACTGGAATTTGTAGATTTGACAACAGATTACAGAGACTAGCTCTCAGATTTTAGAGTGTGCCGGCCATCTTCTGGAATAATGGATGCTGGTGAACATCAAGAAAGATTTTCGATTAAAAATCATTATGTGAGGTGTTCAACGATCAACACGTCTAAGAGGTGTCAATAGTTGTGCATGTGGCAATCACCACCGGTAGGAAGATTTCAGTATAATATGGATGCTTCCTTCTCCGCTTCTTTCTGTTAGAACGAACGTTGTAGCTTACCCTTTTATACTCCACAAAGATTGGAGAGTCGTTATGATTGACTCGAATCATGATTTACAACTTGCAATTGTGGACTTTGAGCTAGATGCAAAGGAAGTTGTAGATCAGATCAACAGCAGCAACAAAGATGTTACCAAACTTGGTGTAATGTTATATGATTGTAAGCATCGTTGTAACATGTATATTTTGAAAACTCTCATGTCAAGTTTAGACAAACACAAGCGAATGATATCAATCATACTTTAGCTAGATAGGTCATATTCTTAACTAGTCTCGATACTTTTATCGATGTATCATCTTGTATTATTAAGTTGTTAGCTAATGACATGCTATAAATTCATTCCCCTAAAAAAAGTAGTAGTAATAAATTTAAAACAAATGAGAGAAGATGGTCTTTGTAAGGCAGCCATGTGTAGTAAATGCATAGTAAAATCCATGACATTTTTTATTTGGTGAAATTTTAGATACATTAGAGTTTGGTTGAATATTTATATGAAAATTTGTTTAACATTGAAAACTTTTTTAGAATATATATATAGCAAGTGTGCATCTTTTTATTTGGACCAAAAAACCATTCATCTATATTATTTAAAAATGGGTATTTGGGCAAATAAAAAGATACACACTTACTAATTTACACCTTAATATTTTAGGTGGATGAATTAGCAGCGCAAGTAACACCCTAAACCCCTAATGCAATAAATCATGCTAATAAAACAATTATTCAAAGAGTTTAGATGTTATATCTACATTTTCTCAAAACATGCATAATTTGATTTTCATAAAAACTCGCAGCAGAAAAACAAAATCATGAATATCTCAACAACATGTAATAATCCTCAAGTACATGAATAACAAAATCTCAACACCATGTCTCAGGTCTCATGTACATAACCATAGTCTCAGCAAATAAATTCAACAACGGATAAATGACAGAAAACATAAATGCCCGACACTCCTAATTAGGGCCTAACTAGTCTTCAAGCAAAAGGTAAAGAGGTAGCCCCAAGCTAGTTCTCGAGTACTCACAAGCAAAACAAATTCAATCCTGCACGATGTCTCCACCATTCATACACATGGGTAGGCGGTCAACCAAACGACTACTGGAGGCTAGATAATACTCCACATAATAACCATAATCAAATAAATAACATTCTAGGATTTCAAATAAAAACACATGTACATATTCATCATTCTTAGAATACTAACATCATGCAAATATTATCATATTCTAACATAACATATCAACGCCTATTCCTTTTCAAGGTCAAGTAAATAGTTTCTTAATCAAGTCATCCAATAATGCATCATCACATCAACATTATTATCTCAAGTTTACTAGCATAATCAAACAACGCATACAAGTACACAAGTTCACATAACCGCAACATTCACCAAAATTCACCAATGCACGTAATCACATAGTCACATAATCAAGTATGTTACATTTCACAAAACTCTTGTGCATGCAATATTCTAGACACCTCTACATGCATGTGGTACCAAAGTTTTGGATTCGGAGGTAATCTTACCGAGTGTCCACCAACGTAATTTCTCACTGATTACGTTCTTCACCAAACCAACGTAAACCCTTACGGATTTAGTTCTTCACCAAAGACTCAACACTACTATGAATGCATGGACTTTTAAGTAAAGAGTCGACAATGCACAATCACAATTCTATATTATACAATTTACACCATCATATAATATATTCACCAAACACCACCATTTGCATCATCAAACATTTACATCAATCAAAAATTCATAATCACCAAAAGAATCCACATCATAATCATCATCAATAATTATCACCACAAAGAAACAACATCGTTTCACAAAGCACAATTTCGCATAATAGTCGAACAATTAACCACACCATGTTAACCAACATATTATACACCTATCAATCATTGATTAATTCTTATTTCATCGTATTATCATGAATACAAAGCCATTTGCAAGTTATTCGATCATAAATCTTCATTTTGACAAAGTTCGTCTATTTTCACAAAATCACCTATTTTAAAACATGCTTGAATCAATTCAAATATGACTGACTCGTATCAATAATTCTTTCTACCTCTGATTCTTGTGATTCATGTAGTTTGATTCAATTCATGATCCTTTGAATCGTATCATATGTGAATTGAATCAAAATATTTTGATTCCTATCATTATTTTCTAGACTTGTTTTTTGGAGTGTTGAATCAACCTTCATCTAGGGAATTTTGATTCGATTCAAACTTAGGTTGATTCGTATCAATCTTCATACATCCAGATTGTCTATTTCTACATGTCTGAATTGAATCAGAAATTTAGTGGTTCGATTCGTTGTTTTTGTGAATTTTTTTACACTTGCCACTCATTCCTATATATAGTTTTATCCTCACAACCCTAAAATCATTGAATCAATTGCAACTATCTCTCTTGAGTCTTCAAACCTCTCTTTCCACTAGTTATTCAGATTAAACACTTTTTCTAAGAATCTTTGTGGTCTTTGAGTCATAGACTGCTAGAGTGCTATAGAGATTGTGTATTGGTTTCATTCAAGGAACTTGATTGGGAATCAAGGGTACAAAGAGAATTGAGTAATTGCATTCCACCTCCAAGGGGATTATGGGTTATTTCTAATCTTCTCAAGTTCGAGGTGTAGAGCTTCAAGGATTGCATGGGAGTTTGAGGATTCGAAGACTTGGAGAATCATCAATTTCAAGGGTTACTTGAAGATTGGAGACTGTGGTTGCATAGGAATTGAAAATTAGGGTAATTGAGGGAATTCTTGTAAGCATAACATTGTAATCAAAATTTAACAATAGTGGAAGTCCTTGATAGAGATGTATTATATAAAGAAGAATATACATACCCCGAAGCGAGGACGAAGGTGGGAACTACTATAAATCCCAATGTCTTTGATTATTATAACTAGTTGGTTTAATTATGATTCTTTAAAACTTGATCCAATCTTAATTCATTGAATTAAGATCCTTTTAAATTCACATTAATCACAATTGAACTTCAATTAGGATCCTAATCATTGATTCATATACTTTGTGTTCCTTAAAGTTAGCTTGTTTTATTCCAATTAGGTTTGGTTTGAGTTTGTCTAGTTATGTATATTGTGATTGTTGAATATTTATAATTGGTTGTGTATATTAAGATTCTACTTTTGAACATCTAAATTCATTGTAAATCTTAGTGTTAATCATTGTTTTATAATTTTTGTTATCGTTTATAGTGCACTAAACTCGTAAAATTTTATATAATGCTATTCACCCCCCTAGCGTATATTCTTGTTTTCCATATAGATTGCATGGTCAATTAAATTAGGAAAGTAAAAATAAAAACAAAATAAATTGATTAATGGGTGCCAACATAATTAGTAAATGAAATATCATGTAATATTTTAGCAAGAACCATATTTCTTAGATCTTTTGCTAGTTTAACAAATCCTGCTTGCTTGTAGGGAATTACTTAGCTTGTTTTGGTTGTGTACTCCAAGGAATTACTGCATCATTTTCAAGAATACAATAACATTTGTAATTGATACACACTGCAATCCGAGGAGGGACACACTTAATTTTGTTTCCACAATCCAAGTCATTATGACATTCATGAGTTGCTGTGATAAAAAAAAGGGGGGTTGTAATCAAAGGGCTTGTAATATTATGTAATAAGTAAAGACGAAAACTTAAAATGAATGGAAAATGGCATATAGTCTTATAGTCAATGTTTGTAAGGGAAAATGACTTACTTGCAACAAGAAACAGAGAAAGGAAATAAATCATAAAATAAACAAACTTCATAAGTTTAACCATATATTGGTCCCTTTGCACGTAACAAATAGAAAATGATTTGATCACTTTATAATATATAAAGCTTGAGTTTTCTTTACATAAATTAAATATTTTTAGAACACTTATTAAAATGTCTATTAACTAGATTGAACTCTTATGTTTTCCCCTTTAACACACTGAGTGAGGAGGTCATATACTTTTTTATTTCCAAGATTTTTTTTTTTTATGTTTAAACCTTTCATGATAGAAAGAGACAATCACAAAATAGTAGTATTATATTTGAACCAAAGGACGCCCTCTACCCTTAAAGTATTTAAAAATTTAATTGAATAAAAAATACAAGTTATCACAAAATAAACATGTAGAATAAAAATAATCAAAATGTAGAATACAAAATTAAACGATGGAGAAAAAACTCAGTTTTTTTCCTATTCTACAAAGAAGACTCTAAAATAACCAAAAAGCCAATCAGTTCATACGTCCCTTGACTAATTAATAACTAAAATAAATATTTCTCTAGTATTACAGAGACATGCCAATCACTTAGTCTCTTCAAGAATTTCTATTATGACAATGCAAAGTAGCCACAAGGAAAACATAAGAAATATGTAACACTTTGATTTGTAATACTAAAAGTGCATTTTTTTTTTTTTTTATAAAAAAATAACTCAAAGCCTTTGCTTTATAGGATTGTCGGTCGTTTTAAGTAAAAAATTATAGTCAATGATTTATTTCAAAAATATTTTCCGAAAATGACTTATGAATAAAATGTGAGATCTTTATAAATCATTTTCCAACATTGAGTTTAAAATCAAAGTATGTTTTAAAACTTACGAATTCACCTTATGTTCTGAAATAAGCTCCCAAAGTTTGGTATGTGTTTACTGGTGTTTTTGGTAAACAATAAGACTAGTTTTAAAATGTTACTTGCATGGTCAAATTAGAAATCCTAGGGCATGTTGCGCAATCTTTTTTCAGAAAATGTTTGAATGTTCATCATATTCATAGTTTGATTTATGAGCAAGATAAATAAAATTGTTTTTAGGGTGAAGATAATTGTCTTTCGACGGAAATCAATGATGTAAAACAAGTAAAAGACTTAAAAGTTTAAATGCAAAAACTTAATGTTAGGGATCATGTTATGGCTGTCACAAGACTTCTTATTAATGGAAACTTCCACAAGGCATTTGAGAATATTGCATCTCTTGATGTATGGAAATTTGTGAAAAACCGAGACCCCGTGCTAGAAATGCTGAAGGACAAAATCAAGGAGGAGGCACTTAGGACATACCTAATTACCTTCTCTTTATCATATGAATCTTTGAGCATGGATCAGCTCGCAAAAAATTTCGACCTCTCTTTTTCCCGTGTTCAAAGAATTGTCAATAAGAGTGTGATGAATGGCGAGCTTCATGCTAGATTGGATCAACCATCTGGATGCATTGTATTCCAAAATGTTGAACACTCAAGGGTGCAGGCCTTGGCGTTCGAGTTGACTGAGAAATTATCTATCCTTGCAGAGAGTAATGAAAGAGCTACAGAAGCAAGGTTAGGCGGTGGTCGGTTCGATTGCAATACCGCTGCTTCAGGTGGCAGGCGTCAAGAAATGTCCTATTCTCAAAGGCTTACTATACTTGGTGCTTAACATATACTTCATTATCAACAATCTATTTTACTTTTTTTGTTTTTCCAGTTTATTATGCACTTTTTTTTATGGTATGTTTGTTTTAAGGGCTTGAAGCTAGTGAGAGATGAAGTTTCTACTTAAAAACTTGACAGATATTATTCTATCGCATTAACTTCTCATATATACTACACTATTTCCTTTCTGACTTTTTGCAATCTTCGCATAAATAAATAGCTGGTACAATGAAATACTCTTGATACTTCCATTTTTATCTTAATTTTTGGTTATTTGTTTTCTAATCGCATCCAAAACATAGGTTTTAAAATAAAGAATGTATTCCGTAAAAATAGAATAAATAGAATAACATCTTACATTTGTAAAAAAAAAAAAAAGAATAACATCTTACATTTTAATATATATTGCTTCTTTATTTTACTGAAAAAGACTAAAATACGACGTGATAAGAAAGAATAACCATCAAAATACTATGCTAATTAAGCCTATAATACGTTTCTTTGCTGTTGAGCGTTCTTAATTATTAGGAGGTGGTCGAACTGAACGTCGAGGATTCATTCCTGGTATTCTTGGGATGCAGGTTATAGGAGGTCCTCGTGCATCGGAAACCATTTTTCGTTGATCATGGATCGGGTCATTCGCACATCCATCATGTTGGGCATGTATTTGATACCTTGCCATATCTGTGAGAGAGACAACTGCAAGAAACAAAACTAGTACGTGTAAATAAGACATCGTTCCACCCTTCTTACCGGCTTTAGAGTTGGGATTTTATTTATTTTGGGTGTGTGTTTATAGACTCGTATCCAATATATATATACTAGTGGAATGAGGTCTATCCACATTTTCTTCATTTGTATTTCATTTTAATTTTAAATTTTATTTTGTTTTATTTTTGACAAACATAAATAGGAGACTTTAATAAAATCTTAAAGAAGCATGTAGTACGACACTTCCCGACGTTTTTGACTAACATAAACTTTGTAAGACTTTTATGGTCTACGTTAA
>Ga0228711_1006393_pt1 | contig 17534 bp, 12 predicted proteins | sample MedpolnodulmetaG_2_FD_177996 | JGI IMG/M metagenome (GOLD analysis project Ga0228711, IMG submission 177996) | Root nodule microbial communities from Medicago polymorpha collected in Santa Monica, California, United States - brown nodules | ecosystem: Host-associated > Plants > Roots > Nodule...
GAGAGGGGAGGGGAGTGTATATTTTAACATAAGAGGGGAGGGGAGGGGAGTGTAATTTACTCTATATTTTAACATAAGAGGGGAGATGAGTGTAATTGAAGTTTCTCTTGGGGGAGAGGAGTGTATATTTTAATATAAGAGGGGAGAGAAGTGTAATTTACTCATAAATATATGAATATTTGAGCTTATAAGAAATTAAGGTTAATGACATTCAAAATTACACTTTCAATGAAGGATTAATGAATTGCGGCTTCATGTTATATCATATACATTCTAATTTATTGTTGAATTTCGATGTCAAAATAAATAACTTATTATCAATTGTTGTTTTTTGAAAAGTATGCGATATAAGTTATTTTTTAGAGGTTCTTCAAAAAAAAAAAAAGTTTTTTTTTAGAGGTGTACTATTTTTTTGGTCGTTGAAGAAAGCAATTCAATTCATTTCATTAGTCAAAAGATATCAAATACATGACGAGACATAATCATAAATAGTAGATCTAAGATCAGATGGAGCAATTCCTTTGCATTTTTTATTTTGATCACATGTATTATTTTTTGTAAATTGTGACTTTTATGATTATATAGTATTGAAGAGTAATCAATGTTTTTTAAGTATTTTACATGCATATAAATATTAGTATAAATATTTTGTTAACGTATATTAGCTGTATCGTATCCTAATTATAAAAATTTCACGTATCCGCATACCCGTATCGTATCGTATCTGTATCCGTACTACGTATCCGGGCTTCATAGATTATAATTTAGTGAACAACCCCTCAAAAAAATCTAATCAACATGTATAAGCCCTAAACATTATAAATATAAGACTCGTTCTTTTTCAACCATATTGATTTTTTTGTATGTTTTATACGGTTTAAATTATAGAATTTGAACGGTATAAACACCTCAGAAAAATCTTCAAAATACGTTGAGATGTTACGGATTTTAAAATTCAAATAAAGCTCACAAAAAACTCATAAAATGGTAAAAGTAATGATTTTTTTTGGGTTAAATATGTTTTTGGTCCCTAAAAATATACCAACTTTTCGTTTTAGTCCCTCTAAAATTTTCCTTCAACTTTTAGTCCCTATAAAATTTTCAATCACTACTTTTGGTCCCTATTTTTAAGTTAATTTTAGTATTTTTTAATAAAATTGTGCAGAAATGTGTAGAATATTGTAAAAATCATTCCCCAAAAAAATTAGAATTTTTTAACAAAACATAAATTTAATATGATTTTTTAACCATCAAAAATAGAAAAATTCATATTAAATTCATGTTTTGTTAAAAAATTCTAAATTTTTTGGGGAGAGATTCTTATAATATTATGCATTTTTCTGTAAAATTTTATTAAAAAATATGAATTCTACATATGAGTTTACTTAAAAGGAGAGACCAAAAGTGAAGTTGAAAAAAATTTTAGGGACTAAAAGTTGAAGGAAAATTTTAGAGGGATTAAAATGAAAAGTTGATATATTTATAAGGACCAAAAACATATTTAACTTTTTTTTTAAGAAAAAAGTAATGATCTAAATATAATACTATGCTTTGACCCATAGTTGAGCAAACAATATAATCTTCTTCAATACCGTAAAAATAAATAAACAAATCAAGGAAAAAACTTAGGTACAATTCCTTAGGTGCTTTTCGTATGGTTCTTAACTAAATTCACCATGATTTCCTTAAATCCATAATTCTCTCAAAGTTTGTTATCTCCAAAAAAATTGTATTTTTAGTTAAGAACCATACGAAAAAAGCACCTAAGAAATTGTACCTAAGTTTTATCCATAAATCAAACCTACTTTAATACCCCATCCGTTACAAAAGCAACTAACTTCTTTCCAACTCCATTCATAGAGCAATCCTTCTCTATTTTGGACATTCAGCTAGAAACCAGAAACTCAAAGCTGACCTAGCCAATGGAATCTTCAACTACCTTTTTCTCCAACCCAACTTCCGCTGCACTTACTCATCCTACCTACCTCATAAGGTTGCTATGTAGACCCTTCATATTGACCCGGATTCCATGTTGTAACTGCATCATGCAGTTTTACACAGTGATCGATCTTAGTCATATAACAATGATCTAATGGTTCAGATTTATTAGGCTGGTGCTGGCCTAATTCGAATAGTCTAGGATCTTATATCCTTTTTACTTTAGGTTTGAACCTTAGACTCCACATAACTTAAATTTTTAGAGGCACTCGTTAACATTTCTCTTCAAATCTCTAGACATAACCAATTGATAAATTCAAAAATATTAATGTAATCGAAAATTTTCAAATTGAAAAACCAAATTATTTTGTTCATGCAATTTTAGAGACTAAAATGACCATTCACTCATTCTAACATGTGATTTATGTCCATTAACACCAAGAAAGAGGGAGATAGGACTATTGATGATGAAGTTATACATGTAGGCAAGTTCGTGGCATTGTTCAATTAAACTAAAAAATCAAGCAAAAAAAATAAGCTTTTGGCTTACAACTCAAATAAGCACAACATGATTATTTTGAAGGAAAATTAAATTATGGCAACCAATTATAAATCATGCCTCAAGAATTGGCTCTACTTTGAAGCTGAAGCTTTGAAAAATGCAAATAGTTCATCTCTTGGAGGCAACCCTTCCTTGATAACAGGGTGATTGATAAATTCTTGACTCCATTTATATACCTTTGGAAATTTCTCAATAGTAAGTAACTCCAATCCTGCAATTTCTTGTAATATATCAACCCAATAACCAATGAAATTGGCAGCAATATCTACAAGTCCTAAGGTTTCACCACCAAAGAATTTCTTGTTCTTTATTTCATCCTCTAGTATCTTTAGAGCTTCTAAGGCTTCCTCCACAGCTTTCTCACGTCCTTTCTCATCACTCCAGCAAGCATTCCATATTGCAGGCAAAATCTAAATCCAAAAAAGAAAAACCTTATATAAATAAATTGTGCACAAATACAACTTATGACACTAGCAAGTTTGTTTTTAATATACTATTTGGACCGCACCATCATAACTTTTGATGTATCTGCCACGAAGCTAAACTAGCCCACCCAAATTGGCATTAGGATTGAACATGTGACATTGAAGAGAAGCATGCTCCAAGTTATTAAGGCAAACATTAATTGCATTTTGACGCAAATTCTTTGCAACATCAAAGATTGCGATGTAAGTGTAACCATGACCAATGATTGTCCAACAATTCTAAGTTGGGGGTACACAATTGTGATTGCAAGAGCTATGTCTGGGTTTTGAACCAGCATGGTGATACTAATTCCTGAGTGTTTATTTGGTTCTACTAATGCTCAAATTGATTTTGATCGAGTTGATTTGTAAACTTTCTTTTTGTTGAACACGATTGATTTGTAAACTTGATCTTAGTTAAAAGTAAATTTAATGTAAAATGATTTTGTTTGGATACATTTAAGCGTTGAACAATGCAAAAGTAAACTTTGTAGGCTACAGCTACAAATCCTAGCATCAAGTTAGAATGACCACCATTTCCAATAAAAAAAAACAACACAAATATACTAAAATCTATTTTAAGCTTTGATAATCACTTTTGCCTATCCTAAAATGAATCCAAACATACACTTATTTTTCTTGAATAGAGTCTCACCTTAACAACTCTCTCACCTCTACTTAATGCTATCATAATTGTGGTTACTACAAATGAGAATTTAAAACATTAATATTAAAAGTGTAACAAGAAAAAGAACCATGATACTAACCTTGTCATCAAGAGTCTTAGACCAAAACCGAGACAAGGCTCTTTCATAAGGATCTTCAGACAAAAGTGGATTATTGTTCCATGTCTCATCTATGTATTCAAGAATGATAAGAGACTCAGCAATTGGATTTCCATTGTGAACAAGAATAGGCACCTTCTTGTAAACAGGGTTGTATTTAAGAAGATCATCACTTTTATTAGCTAGATTTTCTTCAGAATATTTGTATGGAACACCTTTGAGTTTTAAAGCAAGATCAATTCTGTTGCTAAATGGACTTGCCCATTTTCCCAATAGCCTCACTTCTTCTTGATTTGAGGTAGCCATTTTTTTTGTGAGCTCAAAGATGAATTGTGTAGCTAAGAAATGTGATTTTTAGGATATGATTGTAATAGCTTTGATTTAAAGTTTTTGCTGTTTATAGAGGACAAGGATTAGTGTTTGGTTTGTGTATTTGTGATGTTTTTGGTCAACTTTGAGGGACTAGAACATGGTGGGTTGGTGGCTACTGGGTAGGTAAGCTTCCTACCTTGAATAATCTATCATATCATATATTATTAGAGAATAATTTTTATGATTTTTTACATATATTCAATCAAATCACATGAAAATGTTATTTTTATTTGTTTATTTCTAAAATATCATAAAAAATATTTCCGTAACATAATTTTATTGAGTACATGTGTAAAAAAATTACATAAATCTTTATTATCATTTTTATCATCATCGTCTTGTGGTCCTCCTTCATTGAAATAGTTTATGAGATGAGAATTCTTTTATTGGGGTTAATTGTTTTTGGCTACATTTATAAAATAAGGGAAATGTTAAACGATAAAATAAGGGAAATGTTAAACGATGAAAATTATGTATTGAAAATTATGTGAATCTATTTTTTAAACTTTTGATAATTATATTTTTTCAATAAAAAATACTAACTAATTATAAAAACTTTATCATGTGTTTTAGGGTACATATTAACATGACTCATAGAATTATTATTTTTTAACTAATCTAATTTTTCTTAGATGTAGACAAACACCATCTGAATTCATGACGTTTTAGATTTAAAATTTGAAAAATATTCAACTTAACAATATCAACAATTGAGTTAGGGTTTCCAGACCCTTCACTTGTATAATTAATGATCACTTATCAAGTAGATATTCTTTGTTCACTATGTTTATTTATTTATTTATACGGAGTATTGCGAATTAATTTTTTTTTTTTATAGATAATGAGGTGCAATGGAGAGGAGGCATCCCATGAATTAACTGTTTTTTAAGAGAAACGATATTTATACAATCATTTTGTGACAACTTTATCTCATTTTCACCTTATGTTTTTACTTTCTCTCTCTATTGCTCCGGTTTCTGTGTCAATACATATTTTTCTTTATAAAAGTTGCCTCATAAGATATCATGCAAATGGTTGTTCAAATAAGATACCTCAATTTTTAACTTCATATAATATTTGAATATATTTTGGGCTAAAATATATTGTTCCTTATACTGCTCTTTGTTGTTTTGGTGATTAATGTTCAGGGTACCATATTCACGAAAGAAACAAATATTTCATTCATGAGAAAGAGATAAAAGATAGGATGGGAATGAAGAAAGAGCACGGACAAAATTTAGATCTTCTAAAGTGAATAAAATGTCTTATTTTTTAATTTGTTAATTAACATTTGATATTATTTATTTTACACTTTAAAATGAGTTGTTCGCCGTAGAGAAACTGTATCTGAATTACCACATGTGAAAAGTGTATAGTATGATGGTGAAGATATGATGAATCCAAAGGCTAAATGATAGGGTCCACCATAGACTACATATAGCATTTAACCACCCTGAAAGCTGCCTCAATAAAGAATGTAAAATATTTTGTAGGGACTACCCATTCTTTTACTGCGCACAAAAATAAATTTAAGCATTTTAAGAATTAAAAACGCAATGACAATTACTTTTTTCACATCAATTGTTTCATAGAAATATATGAAAATGACCAACTGCTGACTTATAACTAGAAAACTGGTGGTAGTTAATTATTGCTGGATTTTTTGGTCATTTCCACATGTCTCTGGGAAACAATGGATGTGAAAACAGCAAGTGTCAAAAGCAAAATCATTAGTTGGGCTAACGTTCAGTAAGTATATATTGGGCCTTAGCACATGGCATATGGACTACGCTCAGAGCCTTTTGTGTCCAGCGAGCCATAAATTGGAAAAACTACCCTACACCACTATATTTATTCTTTTACCACGGCAAACAATTAAAATTAGACATGACAACATAATCTATATCTGCAATTACCCACCAGAACTCTCTTTGATTTGACAGGTTTTCCCTGATTTGACTAGTTTTGGGTATGAGTTTGAGTTTTTCTCGATTTCAAAACATGGATACATGATGAGTAACGAGGATATGTGTATCCACCCTGAACTCATACCAAACTCATCCCGAATGTAGAAAATTATTTTATTGCCCATTGAGATTTGTCATGTTGTAAAAAATATCGTTGAAATTTAAAAGAGCAATCAATTTATTTAGTCAAGACATGTTTAAGTTATCATATTGCTGGACAATGCATTACAACATTGTCCTCTGGACTAGAAAAAAAAATTCTTTTTTATTAAAAAAATGATTCATTGCGGGGATGGTGATATCCAAACCCGTTGGAGACAGATATGAGATTCAATTTCTCATCTCCGTTGTATATGGGTAGGTAACAAGTAAATATAAGAGAGTCGAGAATGAGGATGGGAAAGGTAAAATATTAGTTCATCCCTATGCATAGACGGACTTAGAAGAAGACTCGTAGAGGTCACAATCCCCCAATTTTTTTTAAAATTCTTTTTATGCAAGCGTGTGTTATATGTTTTTTTATCTCTTTATCTTTTGTGAACTTTATGTAATGTTGTATAATGAGTTTTTCTTTGATTTAATATATTGGACATTAAATAATTAATTTTTTAGATTTAATTATCTTAATCCCTAACTTGAATTCTTAAAAAAGAAAAATATTAGATTTCATCTGCAATTTAAAAAAAAACCTAATGGATGACAATAATCTTGATTTAGAATTCCTAAATGCAATTTTGAAAGAAATTTTGATTCATTGTCTGTCATCTTATTTGTACATTCTCAGGCACCAACAATGATTTACTGTTCACAATTTCATAATGAATTCATCCTCGCACATTTGCAATTTCTTTGTTTCATATTTTCTCTTTCTACTATTTGAATATCACTTTCGTCTATTAATTTTCTAAGAAGTCTCAATACATTCATTATTTTAATATCCTTCAAATTTCACACTCCCTCCATCTCAAATTAGGTGTCATATATCTTTCCTATTATTCTTAGTATCAAATTTTCGTTTATATAGAAGTTTTTGAATTCAAATAGAGGATTCCACATCAATCAAGTAAAATTCTACCAAAAAAACACATTAATCAAGTAAAATTGAATTAGTCTAAAAAATTACTTATCGACAGGATTATTTCTAAGGTGTTACACTACAATAGACACACGTAAGGGCACGAATATAATAATAATTGGGTGATAAATGAGTTTAGTTGAGATCTGATTTAAACAATTAACCTCTAATGATAACACAGTTTCTAACTTTCCTTACAAGGCTTTCCCTAATCTTAAAAATAAGAATTTTCTATTGCTGGTTGTTCCAACTGAACTCGTAAAAGCAAAAATTTAAAAGCTTCTACCAAAGACCAACATAACAACTAGGTTGTTGAATTGGAAAAGTTGATAGAGATACTAGCAAGTATTAAATCTTAGAGTCACATGTTTAGTGCATAGTTCTTTAATTCGCACTAGCTCCCGTAGAATTTTGAAATGTATTGAGTAAATAGTTTATGCATTCCCATTAAATGTGTAATGTGTGCATTGCGCTTCTGTGCGTTTCAAGTGATTAGTTTGTACAGTTGCACGCATAAATATTTGTGGTTAAAAAAACAAGTCTAAAGTGTGACCGGCCATGTAAAAATGTGAAATACTACTCCTTTTATTTCATATTAATTGACATAGTTTGATCATGTACATTATTCACATACTTAAACTACATTTTTTGATTAATATATAAGAATAAAAAAAATATTGTTGAATTTGTCTCCATGAATATTTTTCAAAATATCAATTTTTTATAACTTTTTCTAATAAATAATTAAATATATTAAAGGTAAAAATTGTACAATAACATATGTGAAACATTCAACCGTGTCATTTAATATAAAACAATTGGAGTATAATGATTAAAAGGTTAAATATGTTTTTAGGCCCTATAAAATTGGGACCTTTCAAGTTTAATCCTTACTTAATTTTAATAGTTCTTTTAGTCCCTAATTTTTTTTTGAACAATTTTTTGTAGACATGTTTTGTACATTACTAAAAGTTCCTCCGCAAAAAATTATCGCAAAATTTGATTTCTTCATCCAGATTTTGTTACTTTTTATCTTTGACTTTTGTCGTTTTGAAAAATTCATATTTAATTTGTTTAATGTTAGAAAATTCTAAATTTTAGTAAATGAACCTTTCATAGTGTTCTAAACCTGTCTCAAAAAAATAGTTCAAAAATTTAAGAGTTTAAGGATAATTAAACAAACTTTGTTTTAACAGGGACTAAAATTATAAGTAAATTTGTTTTGTAGGGACTAAAAAAGGTATTAAAATTAAGTAAGAACTAAACTTAGAAGTTCCCAATTTTATAGGGACCAAAAACATAATTAACCCATGATTAAAAAGTCTAAAAGTTACTATAATGATATTGTATTGAACATTTTAATTTTTAATTAATACTGTATTTGAATTTGTTTTTAGCATTTATTATATATTTAACCGAGGTGTTGAAGACTGCATATGTTTTGGCTCCTTTTAAAAAAAAAGTATATATGTTTTGGCCAAGAATGAAAAGTATATACGTATCATGTATGTATGTCACATTCTTTCAAAAAAGAAAATGTATGTATGTCACATGATATATTGACAAGGCTGAAGAGAGCGTTCCATAAAATTTGATTAATTTTTTTCACAAGTCTCTCTCAACATCACGTGCTTTGATCAATCTTGAGTAAATGATGATTGTCTTCATCCTTCAAATATAAGTAAACAATCAAAGTTAGCTCACAAAACATTCCAAGAACTTATCTATCATTTTTTTTTTTTTGAGGGAAGAACTTATCTATCATTTAAAAACATCATGTTAACAACTAATTAGAAAGTGACTACACCAAACAAATAGAAAGAACATAACCTCAACAATAACATCAACAACTAACAGCACTATAGAAAAGTGTTACAAATGTACTAGCCTATGTTTTCTTGAAGAAGGTGAATATTACAATGGAGGGTGTGGATTTAATTGAGAAAAATGAAGTTAACAATGATGAAGGAAACAAAGAATGTGAACATGGTAGTAATGATTTGGTTGAAGAAAATGGTCTAGAGAGCAACTCTAGCAGTAGTGTTGTGGATTCATCGATGGAGTTGCCGGTTGAGGAAGTTTCTTCATGTGATTGTACTAGTCGAGATGGAAGTGAAGTCGAAGAGAAAAAGGATTGTGAAAATTTTGAGAAACAAGTTTCAGTATTGCCAATGCCAGGTATTTCAAATTCAAAGACTATTTTATTTACATACAAGGTCTTAAATTCGGTGCACTGTTCTTAAGTTTGATGAGTACAGATAAATTTTGATAAGATTTCTGCAACGTTGTGATTAATATTTCACACTGTGACGAATCAAATTTCATAACGCAACATTGGTAGCAGCCAAAATCGTGAAATCCTCGACACAACTATATACCTTTTAAAAGTCCTTGTTTGCATAATTAATTTAGAGTTTTTGCAGTGAAGTGCTATGTATGATGAGTTCAACAATATCTGTTTTTTAATTTTATTTTGATTATTAGTGCTAGAGATTGAGATGATGAAGGAAAGATTTGCAAAATTATTACTTGGAGAAGATATGTCAGGTTCTGGAAATGGGGTCCCAACAGCTTTGGCTATATCTAATGCCATAACTAATCTATGTGGTATGCACTTACAAAACAGTTTCTTCATGCTAGTTTTGCCGTTGAAATTTAATGAAATTTGAATCGTAAAGTTTGATTATTTTATACATTTCTTGAATCTGCAGCCACTGTTTTTGGCCAACTTTGGAGATTGGAACCACTTTCACCAGAAAAGAAAGCAATGTGGCAAAGAGAGATGGAATGGCTTCTTTGTGTTAGTGATCATATTGTTGAATTCAAGCCTACTTGGCAAACATTTCCAGATGGAAGCAAGTTTGAGGTACAAGTATAACTTTAGAAATTTCATGTGAACTTATACAGGGATATGAAGTATCTGTGATCATTCTTATATATAATATAAAATTGATAATTTTCACCGTCATGTGGTTGATCCGAGTAGTTAATGACATTTTAAGCAAGTGGTCAGCGGTTCGATTTCAGACACTTTTGTATGAGGAAAACACAGTTGGCAAGGATGAAATCACCTTGTGTGTTCGACATATTTTTTTTTTTTTTTTATAGTTTTTTTATTATTAATGTTTACGTGTTGGTATCGATATCGTGTCTGATATCAGTGTCTATGTGAGTGCCTAACACACATTATTGTTTGACGCTTAACACTTCATTTTCAAATGTGAATCAGGTCATGACTTGTAGACCACGCTCGGATCTTTATATCAATCTGCCAGCTTTGCGAAAATTAGATAACATGCTTCTTGTAAGATGTTTCGACATTTTATTCACATTAATTCAGTTTTTATAGCAAAATTTTCTAACCATTTTCTCTCTATATAGGAAATACTTGACAGTTTTGTCAATACAGAGTTCAGGTATGTAGACCAAGGTGTTATGGCTCCCAATAAAGACGGTTCATCTTCTTTTCAGAGACAAGAAGAGAAATGGTGGCTTCCTGTACCTCAAGTTCCTTCTTGTGGTCTCCATGAAAATTCAAGAAAGCAGTTGCAGCATAAGCGCGATTGCGCAAACCAAATATCAAAAGCTGCAATGGCTATTAACAACATCACTTTAGCTGAAATGCAGGTTCCTGATACTTATTTAGAGTCTCTTCCAAAGGTACTACTACTAATGTTCTTTATTATTTCACGAGGATTGGTTTTGCCATCCAAAAAGGTCTAGCGGCGCAGCTTGTTGCCTGCTTGCCTTCTATTCAAGTGTAAATAATGGTTGTGATTAATTGTATTTGGTAAATGTTAACATAACAAATATACACTAAAAAACCACCCTTTCACTAAGGATTGAACATATGAAGCGTGATTTGATGGCCTAATAGCAAATAGCCAAACAAATTTAGATAGATTCTGATACCATCTTAAAATTCAACTGAGTGTAACTCAACTATGCGAAGCCAATTTATAAGGTGAGAGATGTCTCTCACTTACAGATATTTTTCCAGACCATGTCACATTTAATGTAGGTCTCTTAACACATGGACTTGAACTTTTTTGCAGTGTGACTGCACACAGTAAACCACATTAGGCGGTCCATATTTCAATGTTGATTTTGATATTTTTGTAAATGTAAATTACTGAGCATAAAATATGAATCGTCTAATCTTGATCGAATGGTCTAGATATGGCTAACTACGAGCAGTCACAAAGTTGTGATTGCACACAACCCAGATCCTTCAACACATTCACGGTTATCATAATCAATGTAATTATTTGTAATCAATTATCTTTACTTATTGTAATATTTATTCTCATATTCTCAATGCTTTGAATATAACATGATGGATAATTGTTGATCCAACTCTTTTTACAGACTGCAAGAGGTAGCTTGGGGGATGTTATTTATAAATACATTACATCAGAAAATTTTTCTCCTGAAACTTTGCTTGCTAGTCTTGAAATATCCTCTGAACATCAAGCCATAAAGATTGCAAATAGAGTAGAGGCTTCTATTTATATTTGGCATAAAAAGACCAACTCAAAGCCTGTAAATCGCGCTACGAGATCAAGTTCAAGATCATCATGGGGAATGTTCAAGGATCTAATTGTTGAAGGAGACAAAAGTGAAATGCTTATTGAGAGAGGAGAAAGCCTTCTACTATCCTTGAAGCAGCATTTTCCTTTTCTCCCTCAAACATCCTTAGATGTGAGCAAAATCCAATGCAACAAGGTTTGTAACTTTGTTTCAATTTTGTTCTATCCTAAATCTTTTTAACTTAAATGCATTTTCAATCCCCAAATCTTGTCTTATTTACGATTTTGGTCCCTCTAATTTTAAATTCGCTAATTTAGCCTTTCAGTTTTCAAAATATATGACATTTACAAAATCTTGGATTTAGAAATAGAACGACCGAAATCTTGAATAATACAAAATAGAGGACCAAAATTGTAATTTAATCAAATTTATTTATTTTTTACTTCTTGAGTATTGAAAAGATTGATCTTAGTTTTACAAATCGGTGTGTTTTTTAGGATGTTGGAAAATCCATGCTGGAGAGTTATTCGCGAGTACTAGAGAGTTTGGCGTCAAATATTGTCGCGCGGATTGACGACGTGCTCTATGTGGATGACCTAACCAAACATTCTGATCAATTGTCATCTCTATCAAAAGTTGGTGTAATCACTACTAAGAGTATTTCAGTTCCATGTAGTAAGGTTGTGACAAATTTTCTTAGCATTGATAGAAAAGAGGACTATGGTTGTCCAATTGAGAAGTTGGTTCCAAAATTAAATACATTTGATGAAGTGCCAGAATTGGAAACAGATATGGAATCTAGTGATTGCATAGAAGATTTTAAGCTCAATTTAATGGATCAAGCATGGATAGAGTGAAAGGATTTTTATCTCATAGATGAGATGGTACATTTTTTTTCTTCTGATTGTTTAATTTTCTATTTGGGGTGTTTGTATATTTTGCGAATGTGAAAGGGAAGAATTTCAAGGAACTATGTAAACGTTCAGTGAGAAAATGAGGAATAGAAAATAGTGCATTGTTGTGTAATTTTAATTATGATTTTTCAAGAAGCTTCATTACACAATTATAAGACAAATTTATATATAACATATCACCGACTCAGGGCTTAGTTACACTTAAAGCTCCTCAGCTCTCTCCTAAGATGTGTGACTAATAACAATATATATTGGCAAATGCACCTACCATAATTGAACAAGAAATTTTACTTAAAAAAAATGATTGAACAAGAAATAGAACCTTTTTATGTCTTGATCAGTTTTCTATAGCATAAAGAAACTCAACACGCTCCACTTATCCTAGTTGGAGATTTGGGAGAGCGGACCGTACACTACTTGAGTTGAGTCCATAACACGCTTTAAAATTCTATGAAAGTCGACGTGGTTTTACATTGCGTAATAAATGACGCTTAACCTTACATTACAACAACTATGAAAGAACTATTGGTTTAGTTAGAATTAGTCTTATCTTTGTTTAGTAGTTTGTTTAGAAACTTGCACTTGAAGTAACTAACTCAAGTTACTTGCATGTGAAGTAATAAGTTTGTTTCAATTTTGTTACATCACTTGATGTATATATACTTCATCACACTTGTAAATAATTAGTTCAATTCTTTCAATAAAATTACATAAGTCTTTTATTCATCTCTCTCTCTCTCTCAAAAACCATAGAAACCCTAGAATCCCAATTCCATCTTCTTCAATTGAACACAGTTTTAAGTGTTGGTTTCATTCAATCTTTATACGTTGTTCCATCAAATTGGTATAGCAGAGCCTGGTTCGTTCACTATTGTTAGAGAATTTGTGAAGAATGGCAACTCATAACAACAACATTCTTGCGCATCTACCAGTCTTTGAAGGCAAGAACTTTGATCAATGGATCGTGAAGATGAAGGTGATCTTCAGGTTGCAGGATGTTGTTGAAGCTGTGAATGAAGACATACCAGCACTAGCAGTGAATGCAACTGATGTACAACAAGCAGCACACAAAGATTTGAAGAAGAAAGATGTTAAAGCTATGTTCTTGATGCATCAGAGTGTAAGCAATGAGATCTTTGAGAAGATCATGCATTATGAAAGTGCAAAGGAGACATGGGATGCACTAGAGAAATTATATGCTGGGGATGGTAAACTGAAGAAAGTGAGGCTTCAAGCTTTGAGAAGACAGTATGAAGTATTGACAATGGAAGAAGATGAAACAGTTAGTCAATACTTTAATAAAGTAATCAATCTTACAAATCAGATGACAAGGAATGGTGAAACTGTCACTGATGTAATGAAGGGTGAAAAGGTTCTTAGAACCTTAACATCAAGATTTGATCACATTGTGGTGGCTTTGGAAGAATCTAAGGATTTAGATTCTATGAAGATAGAAGAACTGCAAGCAAGTCTTGAAGCACAGGAATTAAGGTTGATTGATAGGAACAGAGAAAGAGGTAAAAGTGTATCATCTGATCAAGCTTTGCAAGCTCAGTATGAGAAGAGAGGAAAATTCAAGAAAGGGAAGACACCCTGGAATAATCAATCTCATAAGGATGGTGAAGGTTCTAGCAAGAATCAAGAAAAGAATGATGCAACAAAATCTGATTATAAGAAGAAGAAGAAAGATAAGAGGGATATTCAATGCTATAATTATCAAAAGATGGGACATTATGCATTTGAATGTAGATTAAAGAGAGTGCCAAGGAACAAAGATGAGGCACAATTTGCTCAGAATGAAGGTTCTGATTATGAAGAAGTACTCTTGATGGCAACAGTCAAGGAGGAAGGAGAAAGAAGTGATGAATGGTACTTGGACACTGGGTGTTCAAATCACATGACAGGCAAGAAATCTTGGTTTTCTGAATTAGATGATTCATTCAATAGAAAAATAAGATTTGCAGACAATAGTATAGTTTGTGCAGCTGGTATTGGGAAAGTACTGATTCATAGGAAGGATGACAAGAAAGCTTGCATCACTGATGTGTTGGATGTACAAAACATGAGAAGCAATCTCATTAGTATTGGTTAATTACTGCAAAAATGTTACACTATGAAGGTGGAGGCACAAACTATGAAGGTGTTTGATAGCAAGAATAGGTTATCAAAGCAAAGAACTTTCAAAATCAATATCAGTGTTATTGAAGATAAATGTCTGCTATCATAAGTTAAGAGTGAAAACTTGTTATGGCATCAAAGATATGGGCATATCAATTTCAGGGACTTGAATATGCTTAGTGAGAAGAAAATGGTGTAAGGTTTACCAAAGATAAAGCTGCCTAATGAAGTATGTGATATGTGTTGCACTGGAAAGCAAGCCAGAAATTCATACAATGCAATAATACCATTCAATGCAACTAGAAAACTTGAGGTAATTCATTCTGATGTATGTGGACCCTTTCAAGTAAAATGAGTAGGAGGAAATAGATATTTTGTGACATTCATAGATGAATTTACTAGAAAGTTATGGATTTACTTGTTGGCTAAGAAAGATGAAGTATTTGGTGTGTTTAAGAAGTTTAGACTGCTAGTACAAAATGAAAGTGGTGAAGTGATTAGTAGGCTAAGAAATGATGGAGGAGGTGAGTTTACTTCCACTAAGTTCAATGATTTTTTCTCATCAAATGACATAAATCATGAAGTAACTGCACCATACACACCTCAACACAATGGAATCTTAGAGAGGAAGAATAGAACCTTGGTAAATATGATAAGAAGCATGCTGAAACAAAAACAGATGCCTCATTACTTGTGGGGAGAAGCAGCTGCTACTGCAGCATATCTCATCATTAGAAGCCCCACAAAGAAGCTGCAAGACAAAACACCAGAAGAAGCATGGTGTGGAGTAAAACCAAGTGTTCAACATCTGAAGATTTTTGGCTCATTGTGTTTCAAACATGTACCTGATCAACTGAGAAGAAAACTAGATGATAAATCTCAGGTAATGATTATGGTAGGATATCACTTAACTAGTGCCTACAAACTATATGATCCAAATAATAAGAAAATAGTGTTCAGTAAAGATGTGAAGTTTGATGAAACAAAATGCTGGAATTGGAAAGACAAGGCATCAAATGAGTTTGACAAGCACCTCTATCTATTTGATTCAGAGACATAAGATGTTGAGACTGAAGAACAAAAAGATATTGTTGAGGATACAAATGAAGGAGGTGCAGGATTTTCTAATAGGCCAACAAGGAATACTCAACCATCAGGTTGAGAGATTATGAGAGGTTTCCTGATCAAGCAATCACAAATGAAGGTGATTTTGTGCAGCTGGCAATGCTTGCTGAAGCTGAACCAGTGTCTTTTGAGGAAGCTCTCAAACAAAATCATTGAAAGAAAGCAATGATTGAAGAACTAGACTCCATGGAAAAGAATGATACTTGGAGATTAGTTCAACTACCTACTAATAAGAAATGCATTGATGTAAAGTGGGTTTTCAAGACAAAACTGAAGGCAGATGGTCAGGTTGCAAAATACAAGGCCAGGCTAGTTGCAAGAGGATTCCTACAGAAGTATGGTCAAGATTACTATGAAGTATATGCTCCAGTGGCAAGGATGGAAACAATCAGATTGATTGTTGCTATAGCAGTCAAGAACAACTGGTCAATGTACCAGTTAGATGTGAAATCAACATTTCTCAATGGTGAGCTTGAAGAAGAAGTATATGTGAATCAACCACCAGGATTTGAGATAAAGGGAAAGGAGGAGTATGTATATAAGCTTGACAAAGCTCTGTATGGTTTAAAGCAAGCTCCAAGAGCTTGGAATAAGAAAATAGATAGTTTTCTTGTTCAGCAAGGTTTCCTGAAATGTGTAACTGAACATGGAATTTACTGCAGAAGCACCACTAATAAGCTCATTGTATGCTTATATGTGGATGACATGATAGTTACTGGAAATAATGAAGAAGAAATGAATGCTTTTAAGAAGAATATGATGAAGAAGTTTGAGATGTCTGATCTAGGCAATCTCACATATTTTCTTGGAATTGAATTTGAAATGAATTCACAAGGAGTTCTGATTCATCAAAGGAAATATGCACAAGATATTTTGAAGAGGTTCAAATGTTGAATTGCAAACCAATTTCAACTCCAGTTGAAGAGTAAAGTTATCTCTGGTAAATGATGAGAAAGAAGTGAATTCAACTCTATTCAAGCAAATTGTGGGTTCATTGAGGTATTTGTGCCATACAAGACCTAATATTGCATATGGTGTAGGTTTGATCAGCAGGTACATGGTGAAACCTACCACCTCACATCTAGTTGTAGCAAAGAGGATTCTGAGATTTGTGCAGGGTACTAGCAGTTATGGTATCCAGTACTCTAAGAATCAGAGTGATGAACTAGCAGGTTACTCAGACTCTGATCGGAGTGGAGATAAAGATGACAGAAAAAGCACTGTTGCTTATGTGTTCATGATTGGAAATGCAGCTTTTTCATGGAGTTCTAAGAAGGAATCAGTGGTTGCACTATCTTCTTGTGAAGTAGAGTACATTGCAGCTTCCATGACAACATGTCAAGCTCAATGGATCAACTTACTACTGATGGAATTGCAATTGGTGAAGGACGAGAAGATGGAGCTCAGAATTGATAGCAAATCTGCTATAGACTTGGCAAAACATCCAGTAGCACATGACAAGAGTAAGCATATTGAAACCAAATTCCATTTTCTAAGAGACCAGGTGAACAATGGAAAGTTTGAGGTAAAGCACTACAAAACAGATGAGCAGATAGCAGACCTGCTCACAAAGCCATTGAAGCAAAGCAGCTTTGATTACTTGAAGAAGAAGTTAGGAATGGCTGAAGCATCTAACTAAATGAATTAAGGAGGTGTATTGGTTTAGTAATTCAGTTTAGTTAGA
>Ga0228711_1006395_pt1 | contig 17526 bp, 6 predicted proteins | sample MedpolnodulmetaG_2_FD_177996 | JGI IMG/M metagenome (GOLD analysis project Ga0228711, IMG submission 177996) | Root nodule microbial communities from Medicago polymorpha collected in Santa Monica, California, United States - brown nodules | ecosystem: Host-associated > Plants > Roots > Nodule...
CTAAAAAAATCTTTTTAAACATATAAACTTCACCTTATTGTATAAAAAAAAAAAAAAAATAAGCTTCACTTTCAATTTATCGAATACAAAAAATTTATTTTAATTTATTACTATTTTTTTATTTTAGTGTTAACCATTAATTGTATAGAATAATATATATAAAAAAAAAGTAAAACTATACTTATTGTTCTTTAACTTAATTTCAAATAAAGATTCTGTCCTTTATTTTTTTCATGTTATTTTTGTTTTTTTGGTATGTTTGCATATGAATTTTTAAACATCAAATCTAAAATTCGTATGAAATATGAATGAAGAAGCATATGTTTAAACATTAAGAACTTATATTAAAATAAAATTATAGATTTGAATTTTAAAAATTCACATGTAAAATAATCAAAAGGATGAAAATAACATAACAATAAGAAAAATAAAAAACAAAATTATTGTCAAAAATTAACTTAAGGAGGACGAGAGTAATTTTGTCAAAAGATATAAGCATGTTCTCACTTGATTACTACCAGTAGTCCAGTACCACTCACTCACACACAATGGTAGGGTCACCGCCACCTACATAGTTTAATGATTTCTTGTATTTTCACGTTTTAAGTACAAGATTTTCTAGTCTCTTTACATTTTTATTGACATTTCTTTCGTATGGCCCAGCATGAAAGCATCTTTCTTTTTTCAACCTAGCTAACTAAAAATATTACTCCATTTGATCTAACATGAGAAAAGAAATTCATTGACAATTCTGTTGGTTGTATGCAACAAGTTGTTCTCAGTTCCATGTTTTCAAACTAGAGGTTATATGGTGGGGACATGTATAGATAAGAGTGAAGAACCTTTGATAAAAATGTCAATAAATTTTAGTCTAGGTTTTGTTAGCACGAAAGAAAGTCAATTTCTCACACATTTGATTTTTTTAGATAAGCACGTAGTGAATATTTCAAACTAACACTACTTAAAACTAGCACTATCAACATGTTAGAATTATATATATATATATATATATATATATATATATATATGATTTTAACAATAGTTATAATAAAAAATGAATTTTATTAATAATTTAAAGATTATGACTGATTGACTTTATAAAAATATTTTAGAGGAATGGTGCACTTCCTTCAATCTTATTTATAAGAGATATTTCAATCGACAAAATGTGATGTACATCTAGTCCAAATTATAAATCAAATATTTTAATTTTTGTTGATACAAATGTCTTATGTAAATTAATCATAGAAGAAGTATATGTCTAAGATAAAAATAATAAGAGCTCACATAAAAGTTCTCTTAAAAAAAATTAAAAAAAAGAGGTCGCATAAAAGTTTTTTTTTTTTGACAAAAGGTCGCATAAAAGTTAAATACATACTATTACTACTAGTACAATACTCTGTCTAAAATAAAACTAAAATGGTACTTAAAAGGTCGATGTGGTTAAAATTTAATCCAAATACATTAAACATTTAAATTTCATTTAAGAGAGAGTAATATTATTTTTTTTAAACAGGAGAGAGTAATATTTAAACGCTAAAAAATATTTAAACGCTGAAATTTTCAAAGCGTGATGACATGACAAATAAAAGAATTAATGTGAGACAAATTACTAAAAAATAAATGGTAAGGGAGTGGGACATTGACAATGATATTATGATAATATGATATTGTGTGGTTACGACTTTAATGGACATGTGATAGTTGTCCCACAGCCCCACATAATAGAGTTGTGTTTCTATTCAGGAGTCTCATGTCGTTCTAAGCAGGGAAAATTGCAATTAAATAATCAGGGGATGCATTCAATTAAAAGTTGAAAAGATTTTAAAAACTTTTTAAAAAAAATCTAGTGGTGTTCAATTATAATCTGCTAGAGTTTTAAAAAATTGCAGTGATATTCAAACATAATGCTCAATGTTGTTCTTCATTTAAGCGTGAAAATCTTGAACATACTTAGTCCGAAGAAAACAAATTAAGTGGAGTAAGAGGGTTAAAACCATAAGTAATTTTAAAAGGTAAGAAAGAAGTAGTACTACGTGCCACCCTATTACATGCAAACTCAATGAAAGGCCAACATTCTTTCCAAGACTTCAAATTGATTAAAAAAATGTTCCAAGTAAGGTGTCAAGTGTTCTATTGACCACACTAGTTTGTCCATTTGTTTGAGGGTTTGAATGCGGTGGAAAAGAGAAGCTTGGTACCTAATTTAGCCCACAATGAATTTTGGAATGCCATGCAATCGAACGACTTTTTAAAAAAAATAAATTTGCAATATGACAAGCACCGTCCATTTTGTGACAAGGAATAAAATGTGGAATTTTTGAAAATCTATCACCAACAAAAGTAGAATCACGAGCAAACTTGTTTTTGGGCAGCCCCAGAAGAAAGTCCATGGATAGGTCTAGCCTAGGAGAAGAAGGAATTGTATAAACCATGTGGCATTGGATTTGATTTTGCTCTTTTATAAACCATACACATGTAACAAATTAAATGTATGTGATGCTTCATTTTTGACCAATAAAAGTGATCATGCAACATGTCATTTGTCTTATGACTAGTATGGATACCCGTGCGAGATAAAATTTCGTCATCCTCAATGGAGAGAATATTGTGATGTATCAAGTGTTAGTTAAATCTCAACATTGGATAAAATATTGGAGGTTGAAGAACATATAAGTGAAAAATAAATCATATATTTAAGTCTTAAAATTTTGGATGAAGATGTAACATCATTTTCACTTGTGTGATTGCTCTTTCTGCAATGTGTCGATTCACACAAGTGTTGGCTCCCCATAAGTCCCCACAAGTGTTGGGGAGCGAAAGTGGTTCGTGGTGGTGGATCGCAGACACGAAGAGTCTCATATTTAATGGAGAGATGTTAATGTGTCAAGTGTGAGTTAAAATAACACATTGAATACAGTAGTAGATGTTGAGCAACATATAAGTGATAAGACTCATATATCTAATGTCTTAAGATTTTCGGTAAAGTTGTGATGTCATTCTTACTTGTGTGCTTGCTTTTAACCTAATGTTAAGATACAACCGAATAAAGGTTCCCACGAAAGTCTCAACATTATGATGATTTGTTTTCTTAGTTTTTTGGTGTCAATTGTTTAATTTTTTATCTTAAATTTTAGTTTTGGGATGTCATTCATTTTCAAGCAAGTTTTTATTCAACCACCATTGTATTAAATTCCTTTACTTTTGGTCTTTGGTGTGATTTGACAATGAAAAAATGTAGACGTGTTCTGCTACGTTAATAAAATACATGTTTATTAGACATTTTAAATTGATGTGACATTTTTTAATGAATCTATTATTTTGTTAACATAATTATCCAATAATTTCTAACTCCTTCAACAAATTCATAAAATTACCAACAAATCATTTTATTCTCTCTACTTCCACAAATAAAGCACACACTCCTTAGTTTTTTCCTTATCATTTATCTCGTGTACAAATTATTTTTTCATCTTATTTCTTTTTTTAATTTACTTTCTCTTTTCTATTAAAAAAAAGGGAAAAAGACACCCCTCTATGAAACCGCCACCAACCATATTTTTTTACCTTGTTGTGCCGTTGAAAATTAATGTTTTGTAATAAATTTTCACCATTTATGAAATTCTAAACAAGTTAGTATGATCCGTTAAATAATTTGCAATGTATGCAATGCTCTAACCAATTCGATGCAAGAAAATAGTTAAAGGATTAGTTTATTAAAAACTAATTTGATATAACGATCTAACTTAAATTAATTTGATATGTTAATGTTAAAGGTATTTAACATATTTACTATATAAAGTAGCAAAAATAAATTCTTAAAAAAAAAGTGTAAAAGAAAATAAACTAGGTGAAAAAACTATCACAAGAGATAGGAGCCGTGTTAAGCTGTTAGCTGATTCTTAACGGCATTGTTTTCGTCCTCAATTTTCATAACTTAACGCGGTTTATTATCTATCAGAGACAAATTTGACCTTTTTTTGCTTTGTTATAACTTGACCTTTTATGAAACAGAAACTTGGCTCTTTTATTCGTCTTTATCTTTTCGTCCCATAAAGATCATTTTTAATACATATTAAAATACAGTTGAATTGAAAATTGGTGCCCTTAAAATCAACGAAAACCAAATGGTTGGACTATGCATTTTTATATTAATATTAATGATAATAAAATAAGAATAGCATTGTAAAAAGACAAAAGTGAGACTCTTCCGCAAGATTCAGATAGCGACAATGACCAACCACAATGTAACAAATATATAAAAAAAACAAAAGAATTTTGTAAAAGAGGGAGGAAAAAATCATTTGTAACATTGTGGTTGATCAATATTACTAATATCACAAACTACAATGTCACCTAAGTGTCATCCTAAGATAAGCTCAAAGCACGAGAATGTGACTTATTTATTATCTTTTCTTTCTTTTTTGATAATAGACTTTTTGTCTCTTTATGAGAAGCATCGGAAGTGAATGCTCATTTGTATCAAATTAAAGGGAAATGTTAACGAGTGTCTCCAGGACATTCTTTAAGCATTTCTAATAGATAAATTATTCTTTAAAAAAGTAAAGACTTCAATTTTCAATACAATAAATGCACAAACATTTCCCTTTAATTTATACAAGAAAAACTAATTTAGATACATCATTTATTTATTTAATGAATTTAAAAAAAAAGTTGTTTATAAATATGATTAAAGGGAGTTTACACTTACTGACTTTTTTATAGACCAAATGATAAGAACCATCAAAACTAGGTTTGATCCCCGACAATGATATTTAATCTGAGTATTTTAGTATTTTTAGTAGTTGAACTAGAATTTGTGAACGTATTTGTGAACATATTTATTGTTTTTCTAAAACTGTCCTTTTTTTTATGTGTGCTATCGTGGAAAAGCAAACAATTTTTTTCGTTGAAGTAAAAGCAAACATTTCTAAAACTGTCCTTTAGTTAAAGTTTTTATTAAATAATAACACCGAGTTTACCAAAAACACGAAAATGACACTAAGAATTTATTATTTAAAAATAAAAACTAATTAGCACATCTAAGATGAATGTTATTATTTTATAACACAAAGTTTACTTAATAACAGTTTATCTAAGCACACTTAGTTTACCTTATAACAGTTTACCTAAGGACTCTATGAGGAATGTTATTAGATGATTGAATTTACCCAAGGGCACTTAGGTTTAATAACAGTTTGCAAGGTTATTGTTTAAAGAATCTAATTAGTTTACCCAAGGACAATTTACCTAGCAACACCAAGTTTACCCAAGGTTATTGTTTATAGAATTCAATAATTAGATTCTTTTAGTAAAAACTAATTAGCACATTTAATAATTAAAAAGATGCACTCATATGAAATATATTTGTCTAAAATGAGTCATGTATTTAGAGATATAAGTAGAAATACTTTATTAAAAAAAACGTTTTATGTATTCTTTTTTTTCGTCAAGTCGTCTAGTGGTTGGAGCTCAAACATTTTAATACAGAGAAGTGGGGTGCCCGAAGTTTGAACCCCGATCCCCTACATATATTATGCAATGTTTATATCAACTGAATTAAACTCATAGGAACATACATTTTATGTATTCTATAAATATAATATATGTAATATCTCGCTCGTCAACATCGAAATTATATCAGTCGAAGGTGCGCCAAAGAGCAATGTTCATGAGACTCACTACAGTGAGGAATGTTTTACGATGCAGTGCCAGTTGAACACGAGTTAACCATCAGTGTCTGTGTAAACATGTTTAAGACGAAGGGCATTTTGGTATTTGCACCGAGGGAGTATATAAATGTGTTGGAGCCAAAATTATTCATTTGTGTTAGAACTTTCTCTCTCTAAACTTTGAAAGTTCAAGAACTCTCTCCTCCTTCTCTCTAGAAACCGCCCCCATCCTTCCCTCTTCAAGCAATCTAGTTATCAATGCATGCAATTGTAATCAAGCATGAATCATGGTGTCTTAGCAAGCAAGAAAGCAACAAGAGTGGATTGGTGAGCTAAGGCTATGGATGTATGATGAATCAAGAGCTAGGGTTCATGGTTAGAGGTTAAAGTTGGGATTAAAGCTTGATGAATGCTGCAAAACATCATGTGAGTTGTTAGATAGTTAACCTACCTTCAGGTTGAGCAATTCTAGTAAGAAAGCATGAATTATGTTAAGTTTAGTTTAATAGAATTTTTAGTAACCAATGCCAAATTCTTGTTGTTCTCATGTTAAAATTGCCATGCAAGTTAAGTTCTACAGTTATATGGATTGCTGGATGTATATTGAACCTTGCAGGATCGAAATTGGTGGGTTTGGGGTCAAAACTCAGATTTTTGCATCACAGACCCGAAGAACTTCGCTAATAGCGAAATTGCCCAGAACCCAGCTCACCATTAGCCTTCCTGGGGGCCCGTGGTGCAATCTGAGGGCTTTTCTCGCAATGTTTATCAACCGTAAAACCCCCAAACATCATTTAACTAACACAATATACATCGAACGATTCTTGATTATGAAAATCATGGCTAATCTTAACATACGCAACAAGAACGGCTTATGAGAGTTTTATACGAACATGATTGGGTAATAATGGACTAAGAATGGGGTAAAAACATAGAGCCTCGACGTAGATCGTCGAGAACTAGAAAGTTAGCAAGAACCCTAGGCAAGTGAAGTCGTGAATTGATAGGCATAGTCTTTTCACTATGAACAAGAATGACTAAGTAAGCAAGTACTAAGACAAATTATAATATATGGTCAAGACCATAAAGTAAGATGTAGGTGTCGTGTCTTTCCGTTATCCGCGCCAAGGGGGATACAAAAGGTTCTCACAAGGGGAACGGGATACGCTCCGCAAGGTAGGCCCGCACGTCACTGAGGGAGTCTGATGTACCTTAGCTAGGTTTTCATCGGTTAAGTAAGGGATTAACCTCCGGGGTTACTCCACTTGAGGTTAATCCGTAAAATGAACTCAGATAATATTGTTTGTTCAACGCTAACCGCTAACTTAATGAATGAACATGAAGGGATATGCTTACGTTTATGATAAGATGCAAGTTATGTATAAGTTTATGAGTCAAGATAAGACCAAGAAGTTATACCGAAGACGATCTTAGGATTCCCCGATCGTCCGGTCTAGGGTCATGTCATGAATGACTTATGTTTAGGTCTGGATGCGTTTATCGTATCTCGACATGGCGGTTCTAGGTTCCCTTGACCGCCATGACATGTAGAGTAAGACAAGACCTATGAGTTAAGATCGAAGAACCTACGACGGATCTAGTATGCACGATCGTCTAGGTAAGCATGATCCACACACGTATAATCAACCGGCAGGTTGTATTGTAGACACGTGGTGACCGTAGGTTTCCCCGAGGTTACCTATAGCCTAGGATTAGGTAGAACTCACTGAGACATTATGTCTCATCCCAATCCTTTTTGTTTCAGATGAGCAGGTTGGTTTAGCAGGATTTAACAAGCTTGAAGCCGGATGGATAAACAACAAGTGCTCGTTCGTACCTGCTGCAGAATGTCTTGGGCTTTAAGAATTTATTCTCTATGTTTTTGGACAAGTAGTATTGTATTCTTGATTGTACGAACGCGTATTGTTGTATAAGATATTCATTCGGAGAAATTATGTTATAAATTTTAATGTACCTAGTATCAAGTTAATGCACATGCTAATATACGTTCCATGAAAATGTGTGTGTATATACTATAATCACATAGAATACATATCACATAGGAGAAATTTTGGGATCAATTCTAAGCTAGATTTTATTTACCCTTTAGTCGAACTTTATATTGCTATATTCGAACAATATAATTTTTTCACATTAATTTAATTAAATCACATTTACTTTACGTAATTTGTTTCACACATATGTATAAATCTTTTACACCATCAAAACATAATTTTTCTTTTAGAATCATCAAATTTGATTGTTACCTTTTTCTTTTTCTTTAATGGCAAATTAAATGTTAGCAATTGCTTTTTGTGTTAAGGAAATGTTAATTATTACTTGTAACATAGTTTTTCTTATTCATCTTGTCTTGATCCTAATCCAGACCTCTAACTCATCCCATCCGGTTGAGCTATCCAATGTCTCCATTTGTTTTTTTTTAGAGGAACGTCTCTATTTAACTATTTATCGTGTCACTTTATTATTTTATCTTCTAAAACATTTTTTCTATAATAAAATTTAAGATGATGAGATGATACCTTAATTTCACAATCCTACTTAGAATAGACCTAAATTTAAAATATTTACTTGGCAAAAGCTAAATGGTGACCCAAAAATAAAATTAAGTGTCACTACATATTTTTTAAATTGAAAATGAATTTACTTATAGATTAGAATACAATTTATTTAATCCACAATTTCTTAAAATTTAATAATTTACCCACACGTCCTTACTCAACTAGTAAAATGCCAAGATTGATAAGTTAGACGACGTGATCAAAATTTAAACTCTGACCTCTTCACTCATGTACGTGAGTTTTAATAGTCATTTATATTTTGTTTATCTAATATAAAAAAAGAAAAGAACACAAATTTATTTTTAGAATTTAACACATAGCAAAATTTTCTATTTTTCCTAAATGAAATACACCAAATTTTACCCTAACTTTATTACACATAAAATCATCATTAAATGTCAATTCTCATTGATTCTATTACCAAAAAGGATTCTCCTTGATTCTGGTCAGTCAATAGTTATCTACAAAAGGACTTATAAAATTACACCTAAGCTTATAGCAAAAGCTCTTCTGTAATATAAAATTCTCCTTTTTCCAAATAAAAATGCAGAATCTACGTGGTCAACAAAACACCAAATATACGCACTTTAAACGGCTTATAGACACTGCCATAAACTCGAATACTTACGCGTTCCTCTTTTCCAATTCTCTATATATACAACACAAGATTTTAGAAACTTCACACTAAATTCAATTATCACTGTCCTTATCACTTAACCACGTTATTCTATTCAACTCGACTCTGTTTCTTCTTCGGGTTAGTTCTCAATTTTCAAATTTCTCCTTAATCATTCTTTGCATTAACTAATTCTTCGTCAATTATTGTTTTTTTTTATGATTTTTTCAACTGGGTTGTCAAAAAGTTTCGATCTTTCCCACAAAAATTCATTGCAATAGGTTTTCAAACTTATTTCCCCTGTTTTTTGTTTTTCTCAAAATTGACGTGAACTTATGAAACACCCAATTCAATTTTTTATTTTCTAATTAATTTTACAAACTACACAATCGATTTTTTGATATTTTTTCTCAATTGGGTTACAAAAAATTTCACATTTTTCTATTTATTTGTGCATGCAACAAGGGATATTAACAAAATACTCTGTTTTCTGATTCCCCTGTTTTTACTCTGTTTCAGATTCCACTATTTTATAGCCGAAGTAAAGGGAAATTCTAGTTTCTATTGATAATTTCATTCGTTGAATCAAGATGGCCATTAAGACAATTGAATTATTGAAAGGATCTGCATCTCAAGAAGAGTTAATGGAAGTGATTACTGCGGTGGCTTCGGATTTAGGAGATGCCATCGATGATGCGAACACTTTGCAAGTGATTCCATTGAAAGGTGCAATGACCAATGAAGTGTTTCAGATAAATTGGCCAACAAAAAATGATGGTGATTTGAGGAAGGTTCTGGTTCGATTATATGGTGAAGGTGTTGAAATTTTCTTCAATAGGGATGAAGAAATTCGAACTTTTGAGTGTATCTCAAAGCATGGTCAAGGTCCACGCCTTCTTGCTCGTTTCACTACTGGTAGAGTTGAGGAGTTTATTCATGCCAGAGTATGTGATTCTCTTATCTTTTTTTTATATCTATATTATATTTTTGTACTTTGATACTTATTATTTATATTTTGAAGTTTATCATGTTTCCACTTTGGAGTCTATATAAATTACAAAAAGTACATATTCAACATATCATTGTGTAATTTGTAGAACTAAAAAGTGGATAAGACTAAAAACTAAACATATACTTGACCATTTTAATAAAAAAATAGTTAAGAGTTTACAGAGATTATGCAGTCACCTTAATTTTATAAATTAAGAAGTTAGGCCTAATTCAAAGTTGAAGAATAGTCAAAGTTAAATTTGATCTAGTTATTGTGATAGTTTTTTGCATCATGAAACAATGGTATTTAGTTATTTCTTTGATTGCTTTGACAATATAGCATCAGAAAACTTAAATATTGAAAGTAATAAAATTCTTAAAAGAAAAATCAATTTTGTTGCAATTGGAGCATTCACATATAAGAACCTATTTGGTTTATTATATTCAATTAGAGACACATCTAATTATATTTTACTGTTTTGTCATGAAGATTTTGAGAAGTGATGTTATATGTTCAAATAGTGAAATATATAAAATTTCATTATATATGTTAAGTTCTTTCAAATATACACTAGATTGATAAAAAGTTGTTTTCAATTTTCCTGTAAGTAAAATGAAAATAAAAAATAAACAAAAAAATTGTCAATGGAAAATAAAGTAGGTTACCTATAAGTTAGTTTAGTTTAGTTTAGTGTCAAATCATGTCAAGACAAGTTCTTTTATTGGTAGGTTACCTATAAGAACTCTTAGAGGAAATTGGATTCCCGCAGTCAAGGATCCGGCTCCCCTGCAGAGATTACACGCATTCAAGACATCCGTGGTCGTTCGATCAAGATCGGACGGTCAAGATTCAAGCTTGGTATTTTGAATTAAAATCAAAATCTGTATTTTTTTGTCTTTCCAATCAGAATCGGAAAGTCATCGATGTCCTGAATAAGTGCTTTCATTGACCGCATAAAAGTATCTTGCAGTGAATGGAAACACGCATTCAAGACATCTATGACCGTCCGAGCTTGATCTACTTTATATATTTGAGCCCAACATAACATACTATCTTACAAAATAAAGGGTGCAATGAATATTTCATTCCATATTTCAGCTTTTGAGATCATAGTCACTTTACAAGTAGATTCACTTTATTCTTTAGTCAAAAGAGCTTTTCTTTGAACTTGTACTTCCTTTTCTCTTAATTTATTCCCTTTATCTTTTGGAGCAATGGAGGGCTATCATTTGCCTCTTTTGGTTGTTTTGGAGTAAATTATTTTTTTGAAGAACCATCTTTAAGAAAGAAATTTAATGGAACGGTATTGAGTCAATGAAATGGAATCATGTGCTCTTAGGTGCTTCTATTACCATTCTTTTTTCCCATATTCCTTTCTTCATGTTATTTATTCTTCCAATAATAATAAAGAAACATGCATTATGTACTTAAACAGTATGTTTATTGAAAGGTATCTGCGATTTTTTTTTTATGTATGCATAGAAAGATAAGGACTCATGAGTTCATATTCTATTTTACTAATTATTAAATGTTCATTAGTAAACTTGGTAATAGAACTAAGGTAGTATCCTTTTTTACAGACACATAAATTCCAGCATACTAGTTTGTTAACTGATTACATCCTGTTAATTTGTTCCTTTTTGTCTGTTGTTGATGTCGCTTTCTATTTTCCAAAGAATTAAAATCAATTGAAAGAGTTTTACCAATACAAGGATGATGAATTTGACAAGCAGTGTTATTTACATTTTTAAGTTTAATGATTGTGCATAACTCACTTCTTCTCTTGTTTTTGGCTTTCTAGACTCTCTCAGCTGTTGATCTCCGTGACTCTGAAATATCATCTTTGGTGGCATCTAAGATGAGAGAATTCCATAAGCTTCATATGCCTGGTACAAAGAAGGCTCATATTTGGCAGAGAATGAGGTAGTTATAGATCATGTCATTCTTAAAATCCATTTAATTTAAAAAAATTATGCAGAATATCAAGTGTTGTTTTCCATGTGTTTTACTAGGAACTGGGTTGGTGAAGCCAAAAGTTTGTGCTCCCCAAAGGAAACAAAAAAATTCGGGCTGGACAATCTAGATGATGAAATAAATATTCTGGAGAAGGAGTTGTGTGAAGGATATCAAGAGATTGGTTTTTGCCACAATGACCTGCAATATGGTAACATTATGATGGATGAAGAAACTAGATCAATCACACTAATTGTAAGCTAATGGTTATGTATTTTCTTTTCCTTTCCAAAACATGGTAGTTACTTATATTGCAGTACTCTAATTTTATTTTATTTTGATATAGGACTACGAATACGCTAGTTACAATCCTATCGCGTATGACCTGGCAAATCATTTCTGTGAAATGGCAGCAGATTACCATAGTGATACACCTCATGTTCTTGACTACAGTAAATATCCTGGTAAATTTTTTGTTCTTAGTCTTACATTTCCACAATGATTATTGTGTGTTTCTGTTTTTGTTTTTGTTTTTATTGATATCGTCCGTCACTCTACCTTGCTGACATACTAATTTGTATATGGTGAACCAGAACTCGAGGAGCGTCAAAGGTTCATTCGTGTCTATCTCAGTTCTGAAGGTTAGTTAGTCCATTATGAATTTCATTCTGTCGAAATCATAGAATGAAATGCAACACTTCTGAATATCACATATATTCCTCAAATTTAAGTTTTTCTTACAATCACCCTTTACACAGGCAAGAAACCAAGCAATGCTAAGGTGAATCAGTTAATGACGGCTGTAGAAAAATATACTCTCGCAAACCATCTATTCTGGGGCTTATGGGGACTTATTTCGGTAAGCTCTTTTTAATGTAAATTGTACTTGTTAGTTAAGTATATAACTATATATTATGTGCTGATACTATATACATGTTTTACTAATTGCAGAGTTATGTGAATAAAATTGACTTTGACTACAAAGAATATGCAAGGCAGAGGTTTCAGCAGTATTGGTTAAGGAAGCCTACTTTATTGGACTCATCAACCATTGTTGCGCAAACCGAAACTGTGAACGGTTCGCTGCCACTAGCATCATGTGTGTGATTGTTATGCTAGCTTCCCATGTCTTAGTGAAGTTAGTTTTGGTTTTTATGTATCTATTATAATAACAGCTAAAGGCGCAATATAGCAACTGCATATGTAAATAACATATTGTCACTAACAATATGCAATGAGCTTTTGACAATTTTAACTTCAATTTGATCATCAACCTTCCACTTTTGGGATTGTTGATAATGAGAATGGGTGTGTTTATGTTTTCTTTGTAATGAAGTCTTGGATTCAAGTCTTATGAATGATAAATTAGGTGTTGAATTTACCTTTTATATGTATTGATTCACTTGACTTGTATATTTTGAGACATTTATTTTCCTTCAATAGTCTTGAGCTAAACTAAAGGTAAAAGAAGTAGAATGTTCCACACAACAGAACACATTATTAATTATAAGTTGCACCAATCATAATACAAACCATGGCTATAATCCGCCATTAGAAAATCAACATCAACCAAAGAAAGCTTTCATGACACATGATATAACACAAACAAAACACACATAAGTTCACACACTCGATTACAAGGAGTCCCCACATTTTATTTAATTAGGTTCTATATCACACAAGGAGCTTGAAACATGAGAAGTGGGGCGTATAGAGCAGTGTCGAAGCCAGATCTAGCGACGAAAGCTCCTAACTGGTTGAGGTGGTTCAGCTCCGTTGTCACGTAGCTTGATAAGTGTATAAACTCCAGAACCAGCTAGAGCACCAAGCGTCGGTGCCACCAAATATATCCAGAGATGCTTGTAATTTCCTGCTGCAACGGCTGGACCTAAGGTGCGCACCGGATTCATGGAACCACCACTTGTTGGCCTAGCATTTACAACCCAACATTACTCATAATCTTAAAATAAAGAACTCATCAAATCATGTAAACAATCGAATCAAATTAGTCTATGAAAAAAATAAAATGCATCAGTCATATTAATTCATAAATGATTAAATTAAGTTCCTGATCCTGTCATTATTCAGACAAAATTTATATTCAGAGACTAACTTTATAAGATTTGATATATACTTATTATGAAAACCAAATACAAATCAATAATGTTATAACTCATAATATGTGGGGGGACTAAGAAAATGTTCCATCCATACCCTGAGATAAGAATGTTGAGCAAAACTGTAGCACCAACAGCAATACCAGCCAACTCACCAACCTGCATTGCATATACATAAATAATATCCATGAATAAACTCACTTAATTCATGATAAATGATTTTTGTTCAACCCAATTTAGAGAACTTGAAGTTTCGCGGCAACTTTTTAAGTGGTCAACACAGTTCAAAAAATGATTAATGAAGTTATGTAAATGGTTAATGAATTTTGACATTCATATATCTATTTATCATCTATCACACGTAATTAACCACATATTTGATAACACAAACGAACAAATGAATTGAACGTACCGCGCGGGAATCAGTAGCAACAGCAGTAACAACAAACAAGAGAATAAAAGTGATGATAAACTCAGTTGCAAAAGCTTGTCCAACGCTAACAGTAGGGACAGTGACACCACCAGAGAGAAAAGGATGGTAAACTCCTTTAAGCGCATAACAAGCGCAGATCGAAGCAGAGACTTGTGCTGCAATGTAGGCTGGAACATGTGCCCACGGAAAATGGCGAAACGCCGCGAAGGCAATGGTGAGTGATGGATTGAGATGAGCACCTGAGATATGACCAATTGAGAGAATAATGAACATGACTGTTAATCCAGCACAGGCTGCATTTCCCATAAGTGTTTCTACTCCATTGTATTTGTTGTTCACTATTGGTCCTGCTGTTGCTGCATATATTAATATGAAAGTTCCTACAAACTCTGCTCCAATCTGTTACACATTCCAACATTGAAAATTCAATGTTAATTTTACTTTTCCTTTTTCATTAGGGGGGATTAGAATAGCGTGACAATGAATAATATTTTAGAAGAGTTTTTGAAAAATTTGATGCTTATATATAGTTGAATGAAAGAGCTACTTTGGAGTTTATTGGAATGTTCCAAATGTAGATTTTTCCAACATAGCTCTAGAACTATAGAATTGAAAAATCTACATTTGGAACATTCCATGTGTATTCAAAAATACAAATTTTCTTTATTTTTTATAGTAATCACTACTAACAACTCAAGCAATGCTATAAGTAGAAAAGTAGGACGTCAATAAACCCATGTACACACATCATCATTCTAACACCAAAGCTTACAAAATTAAATCAACTACATGGTTAACCTTTGTTTGGAGAACTTATGAAAAAAAAGTTGAAAATACGTCATAGATATGTTATAAGTTGTTTTTTTTGGTCAAAGTCATTAATTGGTATATAAATTTTTGCAAACAGTCTCACAGTATTTATGGCAGTTAAGAAACTTCAATAAATCAAGTCAAACATATATATAGTCCAAAAAAATAATATCTATGTAATTTCAAAATATTAGCAAAAAATGAATGTCTTTTAATTTTTTATTTTACTTTTATTTTTAGGAAATGCTAACAAATATTCTTAGGGTATTGTTTAAGCAACTAAAAGTGGTAACTTTTATATAATAAATTGTGTAATTATTACTTTTACATGTGATACTCTCATCTTTTTTGCAATTATGCACACTTGTTAACCCAATTATTATTATTATTTTTTTATCATAGTCAAAATGTGCATAATTGCAAAAACAATTCAAACCCAAGCTCATTCCCTTAAAAAAAAAAATGAAACCAAGTTCCTCTCAAAAAAATAAATCCAAACCAAAGTTTTCAGTTAGACACGATTAAATAAATGAGTCAAGCTTAGATCATTCATTTTTCACAAGTCAAACTCAAAGTTTAAGTATGCGGCTGAATTCTTTTACACCCATCCCACCCTCGTTTAATTATCTTTTTTCAACAAAAATGTCGAATATATTTGATATTTTCTTAGTAAAATATATATATATATATATATCCTTGATATTGAGAAAACATAACCGTCCCTGTGAAATTTTGGATGTCTTATACGAGCTAAGTAAATGGTTCGCATTAATATTTTTTATTTTGCAAAGAGAAATCTCATTTGAATAATATGTTTTTATTTTCTTGCAAAATCATTAACAACTCGTTCACGTTTAAAGTAAAACTATTCGTTATACTTTCTGCAATAAGATTTTCACAAGTTTACTTTAGAGAAGTTTCTTTCAACAAATGCAACTAGTAACATGGATTAGTTTGTACCAAAAAAAAACATGGATTAGTTAATACTTGTTCTATAAGTAATGCATTAGGGGAGAAAACTTATCAGGGAAAAAAAAGTGCGACTCACATCCATAGAGTGAGAGAAGAGGGGCTTAAATCTTCTTGGTTCTCACATATATAATTTTCAATAATACACATGTATTTGCGCCCATAAAAAAATGGGGTCATGTAGGATTGGACACTTAAACATGTTCAGGGCTCCTCTTAAAAAATATATTAGGGCTCTTGCTAGCGACAGATATAGCTTACATGTTTTTGCACTGTTTCAAGTCTATGTAACTCATAAGTCGTAATCCATCTTTTGTTTGTTTATCAATGAAATTATTTTTATCCAATAACCCATCTATGTCAAAATACATTTGAAGGCCGACAAAATTATATTGAAACCAAATGTGTGAATGCTGAAGATAACTGCTCGCAACCATATGTTTCAAGATAAAAAATATAACAATGTACTCTTACGCATTTCAACAATAGTATACTAGCTAGTACAATTATATCAATAGAGTTATGTGAAATCAAAATTTTGAGGCTTTTTTATAATGTTTTTTAGTTTTTATGCATAGTTTTGAATATGTGTTTGTAGAACATAAAAAGTAAGAGAAAGATAAAAATAAACATATACTTACGGTGTTTGTATTTAGAGTAAGAGAAAGATAAAAAAAGTAACTCTTGTCATAGTTTCTCTACTGCATACTTCGTAGATAGTACATATTTAATCAACCCAAACGTCAAATTGTATATAATTTTGTTATGGAAAATGATAAAATTTTCAATTGAAAGACATTCACTCCCTCCTTTTCTTGACAAGCCTTTTCCTATAGAAAATGATATATTTTGTCTACATTTTTTTAGGAAATAAATTTTATTTGCTGGAATGTATAAATTAATAGATTTTATAACAAGTTTATATATTTTATAATTAAAAGAAAGATACTACTTAGTATTTCTTATAAAAATGACAGCGAAGAGTATAAATAAGAATATTGAAGACTTCAAAGAATATCGTATACCACGTGCAAAGAATACTATTTATGCATTATTTTGCTAATATCCCAATCATGCATATCTCATCACATCATAAGATACAAATTATCAAAAACATCACAAATACAAAAACAAATGGTAATGCCCAACTGTTAATTAAATTAACTAATATTAATTAATAATATCTAATACATTTATGTCACATACATATAGTACTAATAGTATATACAATGTTATCTATTCCCACAAAAAAAATGTTATCTATTAAATATTTTAGTCAAGGTTTACTGTTATTTTTTTCTTCTAAATAATAAATAACTCACATGAAACAGTTAAATCTGACAATGCTAGCTAGAAATCAAATGAAATTAATTGTGGGCGGTGGCA
>Ga0228711_1006400_pt1 | contig 17524 bp, 6 predicted proteins | sample MedpolnodulmetaG_2_FD_177996 | JGI IMG/M metagenome (GOLD analysis project Ga0228711, IMG submission 177996) | Root nodule microbial communities from Medicago polymorpha collected in Santa Monica, California, United States - brown nodules | ecosystem: Host-associated > Plants > Roots > Nodule...
AAAAAAAAAAGACTTTGAGAATGTAATAAAAATAAATTGAAGGAAGAATGTAATAATTTTTATTGACAGAAAAAAAATCAATATATTTGTAGCGGAATTAAAATTAAATATTATTTTATAGCCAAAATAAATGGTAACTAAGCAAATTTTTTTTTTTTGAAGGAATAACTAAGCAACTTAAAAGGCTTGCCATAGGAGATATATTTTGTCTTAAAAAAAAAAAAGGAAAACCAAACATAGATGGTACATTCAGACTGTACAAACTTACTAGTGGTTGCGACTTGCGATTATATATTGAAACCTAAACTCCTTAAATTATTCATCCTTTCACAATTGAGGGTTTTAGGGTAAGTAGTCAATTCAAAACATTGACTATAGTTGTATTAATGCAAAAATAAAGTTGAAAAACAATTTTTCCAAGCGTAGCTATAATTCTTTTTTAGATGAAGTGGTCTAGTGACTAGAAATTAACTCTTGAGGTGAATAAATAGAGAATTTAAAGTTCGAACACCGACTCATGCATAACGTAATATTCTCACAAAGTGAGTTATATTCACGAGGATTCAAGCATAACTATATATTAAGGATAATAATGTCTACAATCTTGGTGGGATTATAGTACTTGGATTAGATTAAAAGCACCCTCACACGTGAAATTAGACACTATATCTTTTCCCAAAATTTAAAGGTTTTGAGTTTATGAATCATCTCACATATATTGTTCAACCTCAACTCTTTCATTCAATGTGAAATTTTAACTCACACTTGACAAAGCGAGATAATATGTTGTATAAAAGTGAGTATTCATCCAAGTTCCACATTAGGCGGTGGAAAGAGAAAAGTGAAAACGTTCTTATAAATATGGAGGGTTAGTTTGAGCTTTCTTTACCACATCTCTTGCCCCTTGGATGGATGTACTAGGGTACATGTAGTTGTGTTATGGGACAATTTGATTTTCTCGTAAAAATTGTATGAGTTTGTGATTTTCACCTTGTGAGAATTGCAGGTCGAGTAGTATGTTTTTCCGTTGTAGAGATTTTTCTTTTGTGAATTTCCCAACAATTGATATTAGAGTTTAGGTTCTGATAACGGATTAAAGAGAAGAAGTTTGGCATGTTGCGTCATTCATTTGAGGAGAGGGTTATAATTCAAATATTTATTTTTTAATGCATGTTATGACTACATTGAAGTTGGATGATTTTTTGTTTGATGGGAGAATGAACTTCTCCAAAAATCATGGAGCATTTATGAAGCCTAAAAGAGAAGTTAGAAAAGTTGAAGAGTAATCCTGCAAATGTTATTAATCATAAAAACATTGCTTTACTCTTTGAAGATGAAGTAATCCACACAGCGAAGAAAAATGATGTATTGATTTATGCAGTTCAACTAAATTCTCACAAAGCATGATCAACAACCACCAAACGCAACGTGTCTGACATGGCCATCCTACATTGAACATGAAATCGTAATAGACAATACACATACTTGTGGGTCTCAAAGCATAGCCTAAGGGATATTCATATCATCAGTGACATGGTGTCCATCCATAATATTATTACAAGTTGATGCAAGATCAGAGGTATCAATATATATAAACATAGACACAACTTATACATTACAATTTTAAGGGATCCAAAGCAAATGCAAATCTTTCAATGAACTGCATTCTGTGCAATATCAAGTAATCGATGGGCGAGGCAATCTTTTCGCAATTTCCTGTGAATAGAAACATGTCAATCTTTGTGCCTAATGGGAATGTTCAAAGTTCAAACTAAGCACTGCCTACAAAATCTTTGAGTAATACAGAAAATTCATAATCATATATCAAATCAAGATAATTTCTTATAAAGCTCAAAGAAAGAAAACATAGGATTCATAACAAGAAAGATATACATGTGCATTTTATATTAAATATATAATTTTTTAATAAATAATTGTTCTTTTCAATAAAAAATTGCTACTTTTAGTTGCTTTAACATGTGTAATATTGCACATATTAGACAAACCCATACTATAAAGAGTACACACATTTTTGCTTTCCGTGTAAAATTTTATCATTCCAAAGTTCCTCACACATGCAATCATGACCAGTATTTAGACCTTTATCTCAATGAGGTTAACATGATACACACAAAATATAATAACTTGTACAAAAACAAACAAATTCAACCCAACAGAATTTAGAATTTTGCAATACTGAACAAACTAGTTGACAAATCAAGCATGCTGACATGAATAACAATAATTAAATATGGAGTTATTATAGCACACCAAGGTATTGACAATGGTACACAAAAGCAAAGGGAAATGACTCAAGCCACTAAGTCTCTTAGTAAAACCACTTAAACCCAAGATTGAACCATCGGTCAATTTGCCTGTATATTAGCCTGCAGTCCCCTACCACATAATGTGTCTTCGACAAGTTGCACAAATCACATTTCTTGAACTGCAACAATGATAAACTTCCTTACATCTTTCCATCAAGTTCCAAAGCAAACAATGGCATTGTTTCAGCTAGGCCCAACATGTTGGTTCCACCAGTATCATACTCAAGTGGGTTCGGATGTCTAGGACCGACTTTGGGGTCTGATTGTTGGTATGGTGCGGACACTCATTACCCAATAGGGGAGGATTTTTCAAAGATGTTGTGTCAACAACTTCTAGATACATCCAAGATGCACGCCACCGTTCCATCAGCAGAAGCTATCCTCGTCGTCCATATTCTAAGATTCACGCAACCTCCTGCCACATCCCACAAGTATGGAGGAACTTGGCCTATAGTGAACAAATTGTCACTGACCTGCATCTTGGTTCAACCACTCATAACAGTTCTATAGAATATCGGATCTCAACAAAACTAAGTGTGTTTTTTTTGTTGCTAATTCGGCAAAATATTCTTAACGAAGGCAATTTAATGTTGCAAAAGTATATTTCCAAATGTCACAATTTGATTTGAGAACTTGATGGCAAGGATGTAAAGAACTTAGATTTGTCCTTAACTAATCTGTAGCTAATTTCTGAATAACAAAGCGGTGTTATTTTCAAAGCAAAATCATGTTTTCATTTGTATCCTCAATGCATAAGAAGCAGACAACCAATGGTAGCAATTCTTGAGGGGCTTGGTCTTTGTACTTTCTAGCATGCTTGTTTAGCTTCTCTATAAGTAGAAATCTTGCATGCCTTAAAATGTGATCCAGGGCCTTCTAATTCTCTTTTTCTAGCCTAGAATGTTTATTTATTGGTTAAACTCCCTATACCCCTATGCATTCCAAGACCAAGATGTTACCTTTGTTTGGAAAAGATACAATTAAATGGATTTTTGTAGGATGGGATACCAATCTCTAGATCATGTTTAGCTCCTCGAATAGGTATGAGTTTGCTACAACTATCTTCAGGCAGCAAGAACATCGTAGGGAAGCTTGCTAGTAGCATAGTCAACAATATCCTAAGAGACCAAAGACAAAAGTTAAAAACAGAAAATTTACTACTACCACAGCCTTTGAAAAGTCCCGAAGATCTGTAAGTCAATAATAAACAGAACTTCCTAAGACCAAGCTTCATACCACATGATCAGCATCAAAACCGGACCATATCATTTTGGCACCTTATACTCAAAACATGGTTCAAAACAATTGTAGAGTTAGAAGAGTAAGATGTGATCAATGTCCATTCCATTCCCAACTTCAATAAAAATCAAAATAAAAAATTATTTTCTTTTTTTGACAGGTTAATGTTAGTAAGTGGTTATGTTAGTTTTCAGGATTTGAACTCTGGACTTCTTGCTTAAAACACCTTCAGGGTCACTTAGCTCACCAACCGAGCTAAGGGATAATTTTCTATTGTTCACTCATTCTCATTCTCACCAAATACAAAATCCCATAATTAATTTAAAATTGAATAACTGAGAGGATGTAAACATCAAAGGTACCTCAAACAGTTCGTTTATATTATCCGCTGTCTTTGCGGATGTCTCTATAAAAAACATTCCGTTCTTCTCTGCATAGTCCATGCCATCCTTCAAGGAAACAAAAAGCATACTATATCAGGAAAACAATTCATTGTTTTATTTAGTAGATAGTTATACTATTTAGGGTTGTTGCATTACCTCAACAGCAACCTCCCGCTTCTCGTGAAGATCGGCTTTGTTACCAACCAATGCCATCACTATATCAGGGCTTCCATGTTTTTGTAACTCCTAAATATTACATATATTTCAGCTGCTAAAACGAAACTGACAGAAATTGTAGAAATATATGCATGTCTGCGCGCTTGCGCATGTATGAGCAATGACAATACATCAAAAGATAGATATTGATCATGAGTTTGTCAAAGACAACTATTACCTATTTTCTATTCTTTTGATAACGTTTTCAACAACTTATCTTGTAATGAGAATGATCGGATTTCTTTCAACTCTAACAGAAACCAATAAACGCAATCTCACGTGCATAAGGAGTAACGAAGGAAACCAGTTTATTTCAATCTCTGTAGGGGCAGAAAGTTGATTTTTTAACGTAAAAGTGCACAGAACAGGCAAATATTGGTGCTACTTCACTGTGATTAATAAAATGAATTTGGTGAACAATTCTAATTCTAATAACTAGTAACTAAGTACATACTTATTCCCACCAAACATGCAGGTTTTATGAACTTTTTATCTTTCTACAAACAAAAACAGAAACTTTTCACGAGGTGGTGTCTGCTACAAAATCAAACGACGACATTGTGTTCTACCAAACATGGGGTCCTCGGAGAGGCCATTTATTCTTGGTTTTCCTGTACAAATTTTGAGCTATTCTATGATCAACTCTTCTTACTGGGGCTGCTATTGGTCTTCTAGACATGATTTTACCACCTTTTCTCTACATATTATACCCATTAAGAGGTAAGGGTGTTGTCATTAAGTCACGAGGATACATGTTTATCTGGTAACTTAAAACTACTAAACTACAATGATTATAAATGAAATGGATTAAAACTGATTGTGTTGTATTCACTGATGTTGGTTAATCACATCATTCAAGTAATAACTATACCAAACAAGAAATTAAAATATAGAGGCATGTGATGACTGCAAATATACCTTAACCCAGTACTGTGCTTTGCTGAAAGATTCTGGGCTTGTTATATCGTAGGCAATAACTGCAACCGCTGCACCACGATAATACAGTGGTGCCAAGGCAGCATACCTGAAACAGATGATTGGCAATCAAATTTTACTTTAGTCTGTACTTCTTGAAATAAGAAAAGGAGGTATATTATGACAAACAAAATAAGCGCTTGTAAGGGTAGTGAATGGTGCACAATCTGGAAAGATAAATGAAAGTTACCTCTCTTGACCAGCGGTATCCCATATTTCAAACTTGACTGTTGTAGAGTCTTGCAGAGCGATTGTTTGTGACAAGAAAGAAGCTCCAACAGTTACCTTACATTACAAAGTCTAAAAATTATAAGAACTCCAACATGGAATAATTACCATATCTAGTAAGCATTAAATCTACTACATATAACCAATTCCTTCAATATTAGGAAAATTTACACTAAAAAAGAAATGATAAAAGCCACATATTCTTACCTTGGATGTTGGATCAAACTGACCACGAACAAATCGCAGAACAATGCAGCTTTTACCAACACCAGAATCACCTAAGAGGACAAGCTGTGTTCAGTGACATTTAAAGGTTAGTTATTGAGTCATTCAAAGATTAAACTAAAATATTTGAGGTATGAAGGAATTTTTTATTCATAACTTCAACTAAATCCCTTCATTTTTTATGGCTATTATTGGGAATTAATTTCCGGCAAGTGAATGCATGATTACATTGGCAACATCCGACTTCAAATCAAAATCAAATATATGGCTCCACGTTGTGCATATTTTCGAGACCAAATTTTACAATAGACTAATTATGGGTGAAAATTGTCATCACTGAGATGCTCACATGGTTTTAGATGTACAGAGAGGTTGATAGTTATTTCTTTGCCATAGCATAGAAAGTATAATGTGCGACACAGAAACTTCGATGTGATTCTTTTACTAACTCATGACAAAAATTTATACCAGACCTTATAGAACAGTTAACTAAAAGAAAGTACGTGTACAAAATAATTCGCTTCATTCCAAAGGAACAAAAAATCAACCGAAATAAACTGTGCTTTAAACTTTCGACGGTTATTTTGATAAAATTGTATTACTTCCTTTGTCTTTTACCATCTTGGAAAAAAGTTACTCAAATCCAAGCAAAAACTGAACTAATTACTATTTACTGTATAAATACAAAGTCTCTAGTAGGGAAAAAAAATTATACATGATTTATGCATAGAATCGTAATCATTAAATTATTTGAATAGGGTGAAAAAAAAATTCAAAATGAACCATCTGCAACAAAAAACATGCACCTATTACAACAAACTACCTCCTCAATTAACAGCAAATAGAAAATCTACAAGAAACATGAAACAGAACAAAACCATGTTGAAAACGGGTATAACAACAACAACAAAAACAAAACAAAAAACATGTTTTCAAAATTAAAGAATTTGGCATAAAATTAATACCTTAACACGAAGATTTTTAGAATCTTGTCCTCCACCATTCTCGGGGCTGGGTCGACCTAGCTGCCTTGAATCCCTATCTGAAAACACAAAATCAAATGAACCAAAAACCCCATCAAACCCTAAATTAAATCATTTCTTCAAATTGACCAAACCCCATTAAACCACAAACCCATAATCACAAATCAAAACCATACAATAAAAAAAAAAAAAATAATTCCAACCCCTTTTCAGCTATAGGTAAAAAAAATGAGAATTTGAAGAAAAGTTGAAAACTTTACCTGGAAAGGAGGAGCCGCAACCCATGGTCGTTAGGTGATGTTGCAAAAAAACAACACACCAAACCGCTGATGTAAAAAAAATGGAGAATTGGTTTGGTTGGTTGTGAGAGAAGGAAGCACAATAATCTGGGAAAGTTGAAATTGAGGGTTCGTTCGTTAATGGATGCTTAGATTGAATATGAGTCGTATATCTTGCTTTCCTTGAGGACGAGGATTTCCACCTCCATGCCACATTGTTGAAAAAAGGAATAATAATTTGGTTTAATTGCACTTTAGTCCATAGTTTCTTAATTATACGATTTTCAACCCGAATTTCAGTTAACTAATTTTGGCTTCTAGTATCTAAAATATTCGATTTTGAACATCCTAATTTTTATTTTTGAAATAAATGAGGGTCAAAGCTAGGAGCTAAATAGAGATTGAGGGTTAAGACGAAACACCAATACGGTCAACTAATAATAAAAGAATAATTTGAGTTGGGCAATACGCATAAATAATTAAAGAGTTAATATGTCTTTACCCCTTGTAATTTAAGCGAATTCTAGTTTACCTCTATGTAAACAAAAGTTTAGATTTCAACACAGTAATATAAAATTTCTTTAGTTTTAAACCCAGAAGTCATTTGACTAGACAAAATCGATGATATGGTACGCTGACTATGTATTAAAAAAACGAAAAAAGTCAGGAAAATAAAACAATGAATAATAATGAAAAAAAATTCTCGAAAAATTACAAATAATGAAAAAAAATTAACATATATATATATATATATATAAATATCGAAATAACAAAATTAATTAAAAATAATAATTACATTACATATCAAAATCAAATAAAAAAAGAAATTATTTTATAAAAAAATGAAAAATTTTGGAACTCAATTTATTTCAAAATAATTAAATATATTTTTTTAAAAGTACAGATTTTTCTTTCGAAATTAAAAGTTCATTTTTTTATTAATTGTACAAAAAATAAAAATATTGGAAAATATTTTTCATAATTAAAGAAACAAGACATTAGATAATATTTTTTGAAAATAAAAATTTAGATAATATTTTTCAAAAATTTAAAATTCTGAAAATAATTTTCTTGAATTTTTTTAAAATAAAAATTGAAAATATTTTTCCTTAATTTAGATAATATTTTTGAAAACTTATAAAAAAATAGTTAATATTTTTCCAGAATTTCAATAGAACAAATTCAGATTCTTTTTCAAAAATTGTATTCCAGAATTTTTATAAAATCTTTTTCGAAATTAAAAAATTGGAAGAAAAGAAAATCATGAAGAATAGAATTAAGGGCTTGTTATTCAATAATATAACATTACTTATATACCAGTGTCAACCAATATCAATATCCATTGTATCCTGTTATTCATCTAGATTAACAAAAAATTCTTTTTTTTTTTACCTCATTTCACCGTTCATTCTTTTTTTTTTTTTGTGGTGGTCGGGGCTTGAACCTCGGGCCTTGCATATATTATGCATTGTCCATACCAACAGAGCTATGCTCACGAGGACTTTCACCATTCATTCTAAAAAAATTAAGAAATTATGAAGGTTTTTTTTAAAAATATAAATAATAAAATTCTTGAAATTAATTTTCAAAATAAAAAAATTAGATAATATTATATTTTCCATTTTTTTATAATTTAAATTTAATTCAAATTTTTTGATATATATTTTTCAGATTTTTTTTCATTATTATTCATTTTTTTATTTTTCCAAATTTTTAATACACAGTCAGCATGCCACATCATCAGAATTACATAGTCAGCATGCCACATCAGCAATTTTGTCCAGTCAGATGACATCAGGGTCTAAAACAAAAGAATCTCTTTATTACAAAGTTGAAATCTAAACTTTTTTTTGTACAGAGGGTAAACGAGAACTCACTCAAATTAAAGGGTTAAAGACATATTAACCCATAATAATTAAATTAAAACCTGACTCAAAACCTATGTTGGCCGATGCATCCGCACAAACGTTAGACTCACGAAAGGAATGACAAATTTTAATCTCCTAATCTGAATCCAAAAAATTCATGATAAATTGAAGAAGTCTCAGCATACTTCCTTATTTACCACTATTCACCACAACTTCATAATCAACATGTAACTTGGCTGCCTTGAAAATCTCTATCACTCGCCAACCATAACGTCAATATCTTTTGTATGAACCACCAAGAACAACAGGGAAAATTAATGAATAAGAATATGGACAAATTAAAAAAGAAAAGAGATGAAAAAATGTTGGAAATAACAAAACCTAACGTTTTTTGATAGTAACAAATTGTGTTTGTAATCGTGGGGGAAGTCAAAGCCTCGTTAAATAAAAATCTCACGCTGGTATAATTTTGCCAAAATTTGGTCAAAATTTGTGCGCAGGCCATGAAATCAAAAAGAGGATAAATTAGGAGAGTTAGAATCGCTTAATTGAAATTAGGGAATTCAAAACCGCATAATTAAAAGAATAAGGGGTCATAATCACTCAATTGAAACTTAGGGATTCACAAATCACATTATTGAAAAAATCACTTTAAAAAAACGACTTTACTGGTTTCTGTGTAACCTCCTTATTTTTTGAAGAAAAAAAATCGATACAAATAATTTTAAGAACTTTTCATTTTAGAGTCAAAAATAATTTGTGACTCGAGACCTAATTTTTTAAAATTGTGGACTTAATGATAGGGAAGTTGTAATCTAATTACATATTTTAATTGAACATTTTTCCATTAATACTTTTTTTTTAAAAATATTCAATTGAATTTATGATATAAATTTAAATTCAAATTTAAAAACATATAAATCAAATGTTGAAAGTGTAAACTTAATAATATACAATAAAGTAAAAAAAAAAAAATACACGATCACGTTAATGCCCGTTTTGGAGCTAGTAACTATAGTTATTTTTTAAAATAGTTAAGACAAATTTGTTTATAATAACTATAGAATATTGTGTTCACGATGGTAAGAGCTTGATCTTTGTTAGATAAGACAAATTTGTTTGTAATAACTATAGAACATTGCGTTCACGATATTTATCTCAGTTGTAAGAGCTTGATTGTAAGAATTCAAATTCCTTCTACAATTGTGTCACTTAGATTAATTATAATTTACCATATATATACAGGAGTCTGCTAATTTACACTTACTTAAAAATATTAAGGAGTAAATTAACAACCTACACGTACCTAAAACCATTAAGGAGTAAGTTAACAACCTACACCCGCGTGATTATTTACATTCACTTTTATAATTTTTATCAAATTATTTACACCTATTTTGTTAGTTATTTACACTCACTTTCATCATTCCAAAATGATCAACACAAGTATTTTTTTTGGATAAACAAACATAAGAAAGTGGATGTAAATTAATAAAATGGGTGATAAATATTTAAAGAAAAATGGGTGTAAATTAGTAAAGTGAGTGTTAATAATTTAAAGAAACATACAAAACTAACCCTCAACAACAAGTTTTAAATAACAAAGGTTAGTAGTTTTTTAGTTAAAAACAAGTGGTTGTAGGTTGGGACGGGAATAGGTCAGGCTGGCCTACAGGGGCCTATGGCCTAGCCTACGACAGGCCAGGTTAGGCTACAAGCAATTCAAAAAGTCTCTTAAGCCTATTAAGTCGGCTTATTTAAGTATATATGAATAATATTATTTATTATTATATTAATATTTTGTACTTTGAATTAAAATATAAATTTGTTAACTTTTTCAATAATTTAAGCTTATTAGTATACATTAATTTTTCGCATATATAAATGTATTATTATAATCTATAATTGAAATATGATACAATATATAGTCAAATTTCGTAAAAAATTTGATTATTAAGAGATAGTTTAATCTAATTGATCTATTAGTTTCGCTAGTCTATTTAAACTTAGATCATATTGTTTATTTAAAGATGTTCATATGATATATAGACTTTTTAACAGGTTAGCAGGTCGTTACAGCTTTCAGAAGGTCAGACTCAGCCCTAAAAAGTAAGCCTATGACAGGCCGCAGGGCAGGCTTAGGCCTTAAAATAATTTGGCAGGTCAAACTTAGGCCTTGCAAAGCTTATCTCGGCCTAGCCTATTCCCAACCCTAATTGTAGGTGCTAATTTACTCTATAATGATTTTAGATTGATGTAAATTAACAGTCCTTATACGTGTTTGTGAACGCGTGCGAACATAAACCCTAACTTAATATATGAGCAAAATTAAGCGACACGAGTACAATTTTTTTTATTTTATAAACGAGTAAACAATGTATTACTACTTTTTTTAAGGGGATATATTATTACGATCATGTTGAAAGATAAGTTATTTTTACCCATCAATAATTGCTCTTTTAAAATAGGAAAAAAACAAAAATAATTGTTGCTATTGCTACTAAAATACAAATACTTATATAGCACATCAATCCAAATTCCAAACAAACAGAAACTTTAACTACAGTGACACACAGTCCAAGAATCAAGATAGTTGTATTTGAATAATATTTCACAACCGTTTATGTAAAGTGTCGACTGGCATTCAAACAAAATTTGATTTATTTTGGAGGTAAGAGTGGTTCATGGTGTTGGATCAAGAAAGTATGTCTCACACTTCACACTTGAGTAAGGGAATATTGATGTGTGATTTATAAGTCTCACACTATATTCTCTAAAAAAAATCTCACATTAGACATAAGAGTAAATATTGAGTAACATATAAGTTATTAAAATACTTGTATCAAATATCTTAAATTTTAAATAAAGATGAGACGTTTAACTTCACTTGTATGTGATTCTTCTTAACCCATGTAATGATCTAAAGTTCGATGGTTTTTATAAAGGTTGAGTTAGATCAATCCAAATTCACATGAATTCAATCACATTGATGCCGCAATAACCCTAGAAGCCCCCAAAGGTCCAAACACAGAATAAAACTAAGATGTTTCATGTTTCGTTCTTGTCACAACATGTACACTAAATATTTGCTGAATTAATCTATGGTAAACCATTGTTATTACGTGTATAGCTTTTAGAGGAGTAACGTTTCGTTTTCGTCTGCAGTACAAAAACTCCAAAACAACAGTATCAATGTTTCCCACATACATCATCATATTTATAAATAGATGCACATTTTCCATCCATCACCAAAAACCAGTTGAAAACATGCCCTTCAATTTTCTGTTATAATTTGATTCAACTATACATCACTCTTTTATTTATAGGTAGTACTTTTATTTAATTAAAGTGCGTACTAGCTAGTAGCAAGAAAATATTAAGTAATATATATTTCAGAGATCAATGATGCAAGAAGAGAAGCAACACAGAATTTATGGAGATTCTAGATCGTTGAGGAGGAGATGCGGTGGGGTGATAAAAGAGCACAGAGCCAGGTTCTATATTCTCCGGCAGTGTATCATAATGCTTGTTTGTTGGAAAGATTATGAATGACCCCTTGCTTGGAGTTGAAGGAAATTACCGAGGGAAAATATACTCAAAGTGTTTTTTTTCTTTTCTATTATTTTAAGCCCGTAAAGTTTTAATTAAAAAGTAGACAGCCTCTAATATATCTATCTACTAGATATATTTTTTATTTTAGGAAGTCTACTAGGAGTTATTTTTCGTAGAAATTAGTATTTATATAGTATTAAACATTTTTCTAGAGAATTAATCTTAGAGTTAAACTACGTCAAGTTATGGTAATGCACTCTTCTCCTTCGAAGTCTCAGTTCTTTAACCATTGAACTACACATCCAAGATATATCCCCTTCTCTCTGATAACCGCCGCTTGCTAGCTTAATTAATACATATACTATTAACATATAAAATTGTTAATCAGTGTTTTGGAGATATTCGAATTATTTGAAGTTTTTTAAACATGTGGATAAAATAATTATTTGTTCTCGTGAGCATATCTCAATTAGTAAAGACATTTTGTATATGCAAGAGTTGAGATTTAAACCCAGATCCTCCACTTATTCATCTTAAGAAATAAATTTCTAGTCACCAGACTGCTTAACAAAAATGAATAATTATTTTTTATACTAAGCCATTAAATTAACTTGTCAATAAATGTAATTACATTCTTGATGAACTTAAAAAATTAATCTAATCCAAACATTTAAATAATTTGTTAGTAGATCGTAGTTTAGAGATCTATCATAGTTTTTTTTATAAATAAAAAATAAAAAGTAACCAATCATAAATTATTTTGACAAGTTTAGTGAATCAATTTAAAAAAAAAGTATATTTAAAATTTTCAAATAGTTGAAGGACAAATTGACTAATAAAAAAAGACATCTCTTCTTGTCTATAGACGAAGTGGTACTTACCACTAAAATTCTTGAATTAAAAGGTTCCGCATTTAAATTTGAACGAAGATACCAACTTAACAATTTTGACATTGTCAATTGAATTATAGTATACAAAACCTATTAGTTTTAATAGTGTAGCTATATTCCCACACACACGGTTACAGGCCAATCCACAAGTGAGGTGAGAAAAGGATTTTTGTTGAATTTTAAGTATAGGACATATACTACTTGAAAGTTTGAAGTAACATGAAAGCGAGGATATTCCTTAAAAAAAAAGAAGCGAGGATATTCATGCTGAAGCAACCTGAATTAAGCTTGTTTATCAAAAATAACATTAAAATTGAAAGAAACTTTTTCAATCTTAGACGTAAAATACATAGAATAGATATTTAAGTATGTTCTACCGGTGATGCTAGCTTTACGTTATATTGATAAGCTATAGTATTTTTCCGATCTTAAATATAGACAAAATACATAAATTTTATTTGATTTGTTTTGCTTATATTTGAGATCGGAACAAGTATATGATATGAAATGTTAACTATATTGTATCTAACTTAATAATCTACTAAGTATATAATTCATGTAAGTTTAACTTATTTAATAAAGACATCATGGTTTAAGTTCAAACTTCAAAATCTCCACATTTTGCTTTAAGTGATAAATATCGAATTAGTAAGTACTAGATTATTTGACAAAAGAAAAACAACAAAAAAAACTATTGAATACATACATATACTCACAATTCATTGCATGTCTATATATGGACGTCTACAAATACAGTATTAGTGTGTCGGCAGATGGGACAGATTTTCTTTAGATCAATCTAATTTTTTTTATGTTTGTTCAAAAAATAAATCTAATTTTTTTATGGACATATAATCATTTCCTTAGTGCATAATATAAAGGGAAATTATCAATTTCTGAAAGGATAAAGTGAAAATTAAATTATGTATCGATCTATAATCAAAGAATTCATATTTGCTCTACTTCTCTTTAAGCTCAACTGACTATCATTTTATGAAAGACAGAAAACATAAATGATAGATTAGTGGAACATATTTTAATAAAGTGAACTTTACTAATAGGTCACACTAGCAAATCTTCAATTTGTGTTTATTTATCTTATAAATGAACTTATGATCAGTAAATGGAGGGTAGAAAAATTTAGCAAATCCCTATTCGTAATCAACATGTATATGGACCATGCATTCTTATGATTGTGTGCAAGCCTCTTATCTTACACTCTCAAAAATTGTTTCGTTAGTTAAAAATACATATCTCAATCATTAATTATTATACCATATGGGGAACGAGTCAAACAAAAAAATGTCATAAGGGGAATGAGAATGTTGTTGGCTTGGCCCCGTGAAAACTGACAAATCGATTAATTGCTTTTGATGTTACATGCATATCCAACAAAAAATAGCAACAAATAATGGTATGACAAATCCAAAACATTGTCAATCAAAATATACAAAGGTCGCATACATAAAACATCTATTTGTCCCTTAATAAAAATAAAATAAATCTACTTGTGTGAGACCACTCTTCAACTTTGGTATAATATATCGAGATGATTTAGGTCAGAGTTGGTTAAATCATCACTCTACTTTCAAATTTTCGTTCTTTGCTATTGACATCGATTTCAACAAAGACTTATATTGATCTGAAATTCCGTGGTTTAGATGACTTGAATGTTGTGAAATGACGCTATCTTTTTAAGTTATATGTATTGAGTAATTAGTGGATGAATAGCCTCTTTGAAACTACAATGGATCTCCCACACACCACACACGTCTACAAGAAGCAACAATTTTTAGCTTCTAAAAAATCACATTCAATATACCTAGGGATGCGAGAATATGTTACTAGACGTCAACCCAAACAAACTATAAATCAACTTATTTCCTTGGAAATGGTTACCTTTTATGAATGGACGGCAGAGCCTTGTTACATACTTACTTAATTAGACAATCCTCTGTTGTTTTCACCGAATCCTTATTTGTGGACATTGCATTATTTCTTATTGTTTATGTCTTCTTCTTGTAGTTTTCTTTTGTACCATGGTTCTCATATTTATATAGGAGGTAAAAAAGGACGCGTGATCTGTTTTTTGGATTTTTCATTCGTTTTTGATTCAGATTTTCTTATGGTTGGATAAGTTTGAATTATGTGTTTTATTTTATACCCAAAAACAAAGTTGAGGAGGAGAGTGGATGATCGATGTTTTTGGATCGAAGAGACAAACAATGTAATTTCTGATTTCAAGTGCAACCATGTGAATATTTGAAACAAGAGGATTGCTATACATCACCTTCAGGAAATTTCAAGATGCATTCATTTTTAATATCTAATACCTCATGATTGATTACTATTGGTCGGTCAACCCATAACCTCCATGAATTCTATGAAAACTGGGACTGTATGCTGAACAGTTTCTTTATTAGATATTAAAAATGTATGCATCTTGAAATTTCCCGAAGGTAGTGGTCGTGATGTATAGCGGTCCTCTTGAAACAAATGTCTAATTTGATAAGAAAAATAAAATGACCAAAGAATTGGAATGCTATATGAAGGACTTTTCAAGAGGAATATCACATTTTTTTACAACAAGGGAATGGAAGACGAAAACAACCATAACCTGAGGTGAATTGATGATTAATTGAGACCATTAGATTAAAAGCAAATGATAGATGGAGATTTGAAGCAATTTTATAGAGTTATCACAAACTACATTAATTGAGGCCTTAAATTGCCTTAACACTCAAAATATAATCTATACTCTTCAACAATGTGTATACCCAAATCTTTCTGAAATAGTCATCAATAAACGCTAGAATATAAGAATCTCCTACTAGTATTCTCATCTTTGTAGGTTGGCATAAATGAGAACCCACTAAATTAAGATTTTTTTTATCATCTAGGTGAGTGAATCTTAAAATAAATGTTGCTCCTATTTTCAGCAAAATAATGATCGTGACACCTCAAATCCTAAATATGAATATAAAATTAAATCCACCAGTTTTTTACTTCTTCATCTACTTCCATATACTTACATGTTACCATGCTCATATCCAACGGATATGAGAAATTGAATCCCATCCCCATCCCCAGTGGGTTTGGGTATTCCCGTCTCATCCCTGCCCCCGTAGTGAATCAATTTTTTTTAATAAAAAGAGTTTTTCAAGCTTCAATGATAATGTTGTAATGCATTATCCAACAATTTGCGTTCATTTTAACATTTTCTTGCCGAATAATCCGGTTGCTCCTTTAACTATCAATGAAAGTTCTTATATCATGATAATTATCAAACCAAACAACATGACATATCATTATCAACCCCCTCAACAAAAAAAAAAAAGACCTTTCTACACTCGAGTAGGGTTTGAGTATGGGTTCGGGGTGGATACATACATATATATATATGTCCATTACCCGTATTTTGAAATCAGGGAAAACTCAAACCCAAATCAAATCGAGGTTGGTTTGGGCGGGTACCTATGAACATGAGTTTTGTTGAGTGTTGTTATGCATATATACAAGAGAATACGTATGATGAATAATTTTTTTTAAAAAAATAAAATTAATTCAAGACTCTCAAAATACAACATTCACTTTTTCCCCGACATCAAAATATTTTTTTATTCCTTTTTTCTGTCTAGCTCTCTATATTTCTCTATGATCATGAGTACATTTTCTAAAAATTGAAAAAACATCTATTGATTATAAAAGTGAATAAATAAATAGAAAAGAACAAAATATGGAGGGACAAAAACAAAACTCAAGCAAATTTAACACTATTCCTAACTTAGATGTCCTCTAAGTTTTAGAGAAGGTTTTTTTTTCCTACTCAATTTATACCTTGTTTTTTATTTTTATTTTTATTTGTATATCAATTTATACGTTGTAATTTAGATCTAACCACGACAAACTCATCCTCAACGTAATATTCTTAACTGTCATTCCTCAAAAAACTTGGCGATAATTTTTATATCATGAATCACATTGATATTTGAATTAACCATAGACTTGGTCATTTATAATTGCTTACATCATGATCACCTACATTAAGCATATCTTGCCGGCTAAATATATTCAGACTATTGAATACTATCTCAAATTCTGCAAAAAAAAAACATGTTTGTCCTTCTCTATTATGAAGTGATAGATTTAATTGATAGTCTGCGGTTTGAGACACTTATTTATGCCTATGATTAACTCTTTGTTGTCTCGCTTGACGATTCAGTTAAGACTAACAGTATAATATGTGAATTTTTATTTTGTCTTTCTGAACATTTTATCGCTAGCTAATTCATTCTTTTAGTAAATATAACTTTTTTTTTTAAGGATTAGTAAATATAACTTATCACTTTGTTCTTGTAAA
>Ga0228711_1006403_pt1 | contig 17517 bp, 8 predicted proteins | sample MedpolnodulmetaG_2_FD_177996 | JGI IMG/M metagenome (GOLD analysis project Ga0228711, IMG submission 177996) | Root nodule microbial communities from Medicago polymorpha collected in Santa Monica, California, United States - brown nodules | ecosystem: Host-associated > Plants > Roots > Nodule...
TGTTTGGTATGTACTGTATAATTACTTAAAAACTCTTTAAATTAATAATTATTAATTTATCGATAAATTAATAACTCTCTAAATTAATAAATTTCTCCGGTCCTGACATTATTAATTTATAGAGTTTTTACTGTAATTGATAAAATCTATAATGGTTTTTGTTTACTTGGTCAGGCCATTTATAACTTATCATTCTAATTAGTTGTACTTCATTGTAAAAAATGTCTAAATCAACGCCTATTATCTATTAAAAATTGTTTACCTTGTTTGCAACCAATGTTGAAAAAAGGGTCGAACATCAATCCAACTGTTAATCGCACATTAATCTAAATCATTAGTTGAATGGTAAACATACGAAAGTATATACTTAGTTGGAAACTTATTTTACTCCGCCACTTTTATTCAATGTAGTTTCAAATTCTCAATGTGTTATTCTATAAGTTTATCAATTTAGTTTGAGTTTTGAAGTTTTAAATTGTAGAATTTAGTCTACGTGTAAGAGTGTATTTAGATAGGGTAATTAGAAAGTTTAGGAAAATTAAAATTTTAGGCTCAAAGTGAATTCTCTTTATTTATATATTTTTTGTTTGAATAGAGGAATAAAATTCTTAAATTTTAACCTTTGTTTGGATACTTTCATAAAAGTTAAAAACTTTAGGATAAAAATATAAATATATGATGAAATTTGATTCAAAATAAGAATTTTCAAATATTTTGGTTAAATTTGAAATTTCAAAAAAGTTTAGGAGGGTTGTGTGTTTTTGAGTGTTGGAAACTGAAATGCAAAAGTGTGGGGAAAATGAGGAGTTCAAATGGTATATAAGATGTGTATGTATTCTATAGTCCGAAAGATAAAGAAGGTGTTCTAAAATGTATAATTTAGAAAGAGGTAATAATTATTTCGGTCTGAGAATGTGTAAGGAATAGTTATAATAATCGTTCAATGTATCAAAATTTTAAAATAGTTATTGATTGTGCCCTTTCTTAGTCAAAATAGTCCATAACGCTAAAATAATCCATCAATACTTAATAAATCTTTTCATATAGAGACTGAAATGACAATAAATGTCACAGGACTAAAAAGTGTGATTTTATTTTGTAGGGACTAAAACCAAAATTGCGAATATTTATAGGGACTAAAAACTTAATTAACCCTAAGAACTAATATGACAATGAGTAAGTATATTGAAGGACTAATATAACAATATTAACAAAATATTTTAATGTCAAAGACTATTTTGACTAACGAAGTGTACAATCAGAAACTATTTTGAAATTTCAATACATTGAGGGACTATTGTGACTACTCCTTACATATTTAGGGACCAAAATAACTATTACCCAAATTTAAAAAGGGTAATTTTGACAAAAAAGAAGAAAAAAAATCTAAAGGGTGCAATAGAGGTGTGCCCGACAGGATTTCACAAAACCTACATTACCATTACATAAATATAAGTCTTTTTTTCTCAACATTCCCTTTTTCATTCAACGTGCGACTTCTAACTCACTTGCCACAACATGTTCATCATGCTAATTTATATGATGAATCTATGGTTTATATTTTGTAACTAATCTATATAATAATTAAAAAGTAATATATCAAGTCACAGTAACAAAGTACTGGCGTGCATGCAAAGAGGTCCGACTTTGGAGGAGTGCAAAGTGTTCAACCAAGTCGGACCTCTAAAAGCTATGAGCTTAAAAAAAAAAAAAATAAAGTCTAATACCCACCTCTCACTTAAATAAAAAAAATATGTTACTTTTTTCTCTTTTTTAGTACATGTTTGAGTTTTTTTTTCTAGACTCTAGTTCTTCTTTTTGGATATAAATCTGATGCTATCAAACCACTCCCAATTTGTATAATCATTTAATCAGCCAATTTGAAAAGCTATTTCATTGAAAGAATCACAACAATCATTTCTTTTTCGCATATACCATTCGTTTTCCCTTTCACACAACGGAGAAGTGACAAATTCAAACGACACCGTTAGATAAATTTCACTTCTCTTTCACTTATTATTATTTTTTTTTATATAAATTCTTCTGATTCTGATTTTCTAATGAAGTTTAACTACACAAAAAAATTGCATTTTTATTTTACTTGAGGGCCTATTTAAAAAAGAGAGCCGAGCCTCCTATTTCATATAAGCGACCCTGCATGCAAACAATATCGTTGCTTTAGTTTTACCAATAGTAATAATTATTTTGCAAAAAACAACCTTATAAAATCCAAATACAAAAAGCCTATATATAGATGGATTAATCCCTTTGCTCTATGCATCATTCACAACATTACAACCATGGCCAACTCCAAACCAAAGCTCCTTGTGACACAAAACCCCTTTTCTGTTTTCCTTTTAACCTTTCTCTTCTTAATCACCAATGTCAAATCAGACTCATTTTCTTTCAACTTCCCCAAATTTGATACCGATACTAAAAGCATCATTATTGACGGTGATGCAAACACAACAAATGGAGTACTACAATTGACCAAAAAGGACCAACTTGGCAAGCCATCTCCACACAGTGCTGGCCTCTCCTTCTTCTTCGGAGCCATCCACCTTTCGGATAAACAAAGTGGTAAAGTCGCTGACTTTACCACTGAGTTTTCCTTTGTTGTGAATCCAAAAGGTTCACAACTTCATGGTGATGGATTCACATTCTTTATCGCATCGTTAGACTTTGACTTCCCGGAGAATTCAGTAGATGGAGATGGTGGATTCCTTGGACTTTTCGATAAAGAAACCGCCTTCAATACCTCCAAAAACTCTATCGTTGCTGTTGAGTTTGATAGTTTTAGAAATGAATGGGATCCTCCCTTAGAGAATTCACCTCATATAGGAATTGACATCAACACGATTAGGTCTTCAGCTGTTGCTTCATGGCCAATCGATCGTGTACCAGAAGGATCGATAGGAAAGGCACACATAAGTTATAACCCTGCCTCGACAAAATTGAGTGTGTTGGTAACTTATCTAAATGGTCCTGTCATAGTGGAAACTGCTGTATCTTATACTGTTGATTTGGCGGCTATTCTGCCCGAATATGTGCTCGTTGGTTTCTCCGGTGCCACGGGTGAACTTGCCGAAACACATGACATTCTTTCTTGGTCTTTTACTTCAAATTTGTAGAGAGCATCACATCTGGAAGATGAAAATAAAGTGTGTGTTCAAAGAATATTACTATTGATAAGTTATTTTATGTTAATGTTTATGTTTCCTTAGTAAGGATGAACTTAATGGATGATATGAATATGTTATGTTTATTAAACAAATAGTACTTCACCTGATCAATGCTGGATATATATAACAAATCTGCTTATGCTTAACAAACAGTGTTTAATTTTTAATTTCAGCATGTTTATGCACTTGCTAATAAGACGCTGAGTGTCATAACACGGATTAAGGATAAGAAAACGAAAATATAATTAATCCCAAAGAAGTTAATTTTCGTGGGTTGAAACTAGCTTGTCAAAGAAGTTACCGGAAAATTGTTGTGCAATACTTATAAAAACTTTTTTTTTTGAGGGATATACTTATAAAAACATTGAAATTTTATGTTTGAAATTCTGCCAATTTGTTTATCAAAAAGTTAATAATTATATAATTTTTTTACAATAATATTTGCTATTTGTGGAATTCTTAACATGCTCTTGTTTGCATGATCCTTTTTTATAATAACCGATTTTGTTAACTCGAGGCACTCTTTAAGCATTTTAAATTAGGTAATTATATTTTAAAAATGTTAAACTTTTCAATTTTCAATGCACTGGTTACACTAACTTCCATAAAAGTTTTACCATTTAAGGTCCTTAACCAGTGCTCCGGAGGCACTAGTTAACATTTCCCATAACAAAATGAATTCACTCAAACTTGACGGGTAAACTTAATTATAAGTCAGAGATGCGCTAATTGAGGAGCAAACAATCATTTATATCCTTAAAGATGTGAGACATTGTCACTATAGTCACTAAAACATCAAAATTACATATACAACTAGTAACATCTCTACCTAAATCATTAACGTATTTGAAATATGAGTAACATGTCTTATATATCTATCATTAAACTCATTCTTAGACGGTTAAAGACTAGACACTCACGATTGATCCCAACAAATTGCAATATTATGTTCAAGGTACATACAATGGAAGCAACTTTAAGGTTAAACAAGAGGCCATTGTTAACAAAGAATTGCACTTCTGTTCATTCATGGACTTAGTTTTAAAGTGATTATGGTTAGGAGTAAAATTTAAACTTAAAGGACAATAATTTTGCAATGGCAACGATACTTTCAATGATTTTGCAAACATTTTCTAAACCTCATCCTCGTGAGAATATCCCAAATATTACACCCCCTTCTTGTATTTTTTTGTTTTAAAGAACCCCCTTCTTGTATTTATATGGTTGATCGTTTACAAAAGAGACACCCAGATTTTAGATTTTGGTGTTTGGAACAATGTAAGCTTCCAACTAATCTTTCCTTGGTATTTCCTTCTTAATTAGTTGACAAATTGGAAACACACTTACTATGTGATATGATTGAATCGAGTAACAAGTTTGACAAATATTGATCCATACATTTTTTCGACAAATATTATCTTTATAAATATAAATTAAATAATATCAGATTCATAAGTATTCTTTTTTTATGAAGAATGCTAATGAGTATTCTTAAGACATTAGTTAAAGTACTAAAAATAACAAGTTTATATTAAAAAGTGGTATAATTATTTCGTTGATCCATCCACACTCGATGCATATCTACTGCTATGGCATTCTTATTCGGACTGAAAAAATGTGCACGCGGACCGTGAGCCTCCCTGTAGCCAGCCTCACAGTCTAGACCATCAATAATCAAAAAGTGCTGAAAGATCGATGCTTGCGTTAATGTATTTTAATCAGCAAACAACACTAAATATGACAAATCAACTCCTAAATAATTACATGAATATATTTACCTGAAGCAGTGTCATATAACCGTTCAGCTTCTTCATCTTAAACTAGTAGCCATCATTCAACTCTCTGTAGAAGAATTCCAGAGTAACAGTGCCCCAAGCAATGTCATCAACACCATCAAGGTCCCAAAAAAAACTCCAACAACTCCACATCAACAAATGTAGCGCTTTGGTTTGAGAAAATGGTGAATCCCATCAAGAAAATGAGATAACTTTGATGGTGTACTGCTTGTGTAGCTCTCTATCGGTCTGTCCACCTCGTCACCCGCTACATCACTAGCCTTTGATGAATTGGCTGAGAATTTGATTAACAAGAGAAAGGTTAAAAGGAAAACTACTAGGTGAGGCATCCGCTGCATATCATCCCATGCTCTTGTCTAGTAGAGGCATTGGCTGAGACTTTGTTCCCCTAACATGATCAAGACGTCTCTCCGTTTGTGAAATATTGAGAAAACATGAGAAAACCATTAAATTGCAAATAAAATCAGCGATTCTGTAACTATAGACTGTTCTCGTATTTTAAAATCCAAAAACATGTGGGCGGTGGGATCGGTCCCCTCGGATTAGTCAGCCCATGGATCGAATACCGAGTTTTAAAAAAAAAATAAAAATTCCCAAGACCTGTAGCACAAATTTATAATCTAAAATCCAAACCATAACAATGTGAAAAGAAAAAAAAAAGAATTGAAAATGCAAGTTTTGAGAAAATGTGTACTCACATCTGGCTTGGTAGTTTGAAACTTCACAAATCGGATTTGGAGGATAGTGTGTTTTTTAGGGTTAGAAACTGAAATGCAGAAGTGTGGGGAAAATAAGGGGTTCAAATGGTATATAGGACGTGTATGGATTCTATAAACCGAAACATAAAAAGTGTGCTCCAAAATCTATAATATAGAAATGGTAATTTTGAGAAAAAAGAAAAAAATCAAAAGGGTGTGCGAGAGGTGTGTCCGGTGAGAGTTCACAAAACCTACAATACCATTACATATATAAGTCATTTGTTGTTCAACATTCACTTTTTCATTCAATGTGAGACTTCTAACTCACTTGCCACAACATCTTCATCATACTAATTTATATGATGAATCTATAATTCATATTTTGTAACTAATCTATATAATAATTAAAAAAGTAATATATCAATAGCCACACTAACAAAGTACATGGTCTGCATGCAAACAATACTGCTGCTTTAGTTTTACCAATATTAATAATTATTTTGCAAAAACAACCTTATAAAAATCAAAATACTAAAGCCTATATATAGATGGATTAACCCCTTTGCTCTATGCATCATTCACAACATTACAACCATATGGCCAACTCCAAACCAAAACTCCTTGTGACACAAAACCTCTTCTCTGTTTTCCTTTTAACCTTTCTCTTGTTAATCACCAATGTCAAATCCGACTCATTTTCTTTCAACTTCCCCAAATTTGATACCGATACTAAAAGCATCATTATTGACGGTGATGCAAACACAACAAATGGAGTACTACAATTGACCAAAAAGGACCAACTTGGCAAGCCATCTCCACACAGTGCTGGCCTCTCCTTCTTCTTCGGAGCCATCCACCTTTCGGATAAACAAAGTGGTAAAGTCGCTGACTTTACCACTGAGTTTTCCTTTGTTGTGAATCCAAAAGGTTCACTACTTCATGGTGATGGATTCACATTCTTTATTGCATCGTTAGACTTTGACTTCCCGGAGAATTCAGCAGATGGAGATGGTGGATTCCTTGGACTTTTCGATAAAGAAACTGCCTTCAATACCTCCAAAAACTCTATCGTTGCTGTTGAGTTTGATAGTTTTAGAAATGAATGGGATCCTCCCTTGGACAATTCACCTCATATAGGAATCGACATCAACACGATTAGGTCTTCAGCCGTTGCTTCATGGCCAATCGATCGTGTACCAGAAGGATCGATAGGAAAGGCACGCATAAGTTATAATCCTGCCTCGAAAATATTGAGTGCGTTGGTAAGTTATCTAAATGGTCCTGTCATATTGGAAACTGCTGTATCTTATACTGTTGATTTTGCGGTTGTTCTGCCCGAATATGTCCTTGTTGGTTTCTCCGGTGCCACGGGTGAACTTGCTGAAACACATGACATTCTTTCTTGGTCTTTCACTTCAAATTTGTAGAGAGCATCACATCTGGAAGAAGAAAATAAAGTGTGTGTTCAAAGAATATTACTATTGCTGAGTTCTTTTATGTTTCTATTGCTGTAATGTTTATGTTTCCTTAATAAGGATGAACTTAATGGATTATATGAATATATATGTTATGATTATTAAACAAATTGTACTTCACTAGATCAATGGTGGATATTTAGAATAAATTTGGTTATGCTTAATTAACAAACTTTAATTTTAATTTCAGCTTGTTTATGCAGATATGATGCTGAGCGTCATAAAACGGATTAAGGATAACAAAATGAAAATATAATTAATCCCAAAGAAGTTAATTTTCATGGGTTGAAACTAGCTTGACAAAGAAATTACCAGAAAATTGTTGTGCAATACATATAAAAAAAATAGAAATTATGTATTTGAAACTGTGCCGATTTATTTATCAAAAATTTAATAATTAATTTTTTACAATAATATTTGTTATTTGTGGAATACTTAACATGTACTCTTGTTAGCACGATCCGTTTTTATAACAACAAAATGAATTCATTGAAACTTGACGGCTAAACTTAATTATAAGTCATGCACTAATTATGGAGCAAACAACCATTTTGATCCTTAAATAGATAAGATGTGGTCACTATAGTCTCTAAATGCATTAAAATTACAAATACGTCCGTTGTGTCTTTTTTTGTTTTGTTTTTGAAATAGTCAGTAGTGTCTCTTTTATTAATAATTTGATGACTAAATTGACTACCTATAAATAGATTTAAAGACCATATAACCATTAATAAAAGAGACACATGTGAATACTGTTGTAATTTCAATACATTCAAAAACCATAGTTACAATATCTCCCATATTTAAAGACTAATAACATAGTTATTTACTCGCCAATTAAGTAAGTAGAACAACATGTTCAGTAAAAAAAAGACAATTCACAACAAACCAGGCTAAATCTGAACTCCCCAATACACAATGTTTAGCATTGAACTATACTAACTAAGTTTTAATATCTGTCAATTGTGTTAGACTCCCTAATTACTTTGATTTAAAAGTATTTCACTTTGATACCTTAAGCTTTTTTAATCGAAGAAAATTATTCGAGGCGTGTTAGACATTAAATGTGGATACCTCTTCCAGTTAGAATTCAAACTTTAATTCACCACCTTATGGGAGTTAAATATTTGTTCAATTTTGATCCTTTAAGTCACAAATGTTCGACACTTTTATTATTTTCTATTAGTTTTTTTATTTATTTGTGAAAAAATATATTATGAATTAAAATATTTTCAACCCCTGTCTCATACATTTATGGATCTGCCCCCGAATCTATCCTTGGTCTTTCACATCCTAAATTTGATCCAAACATCAAGATTCCACTTCTGATCCCCCACAAAGCCAAACCAAGACTCTAATATCAATTGTTGAAGAGTGAGAGGAAACGTCGTGAACATAAACTGACTAATGCTCCAAGACCACAAGAAAAAAACTTACATCTCTACCTAAATCATTAAGGTATTTGAAATATGAGTAACATGCCATTTATATCTAACATTGAACTCATTCATAATCGGTTAAAGACTAGTCTCTCACAATTGAAACCAACAAATTGCAGTATTATTTTCAAGGTACATATAATGGAAGCAACTGGACGGTTAAACAGGGGCCATTGGCAACAAAGAGTTGCCCTACTGTTCATGGACTTTGTTTTAGAGTCATTATGGTTAGGAGTAAAATTTAAAGGTCAATCATATTTCAATGGCCACGATACTTTCAATGATTTTTCAAATATTTACTCAACATTATCCTCGTTAGAATATTCCCAAATATCACACTCCCTTCTTGTATGTATATGGTTGATCGTTTACAAAAGAGACATCCAGATTTTGGTGTTTGGTAATTGGAACAATGTAAGCTTCCAACTAATTTTTCATTGTTATTTCCCTCTTAATTAGTTGGCAAATTGGAAACACACTTACTATGTGATTTGCATGTCCTATTCATTTCGGCAAACTTTTACTCTACTTTATTTTCTTAGACGGTTAACACAACATAATACAACCCTATAAATAACCACAGTCTCTTGGGTTTGTAGCATCACAAAATGGCTCTTTCCTCAGCACTCCTTAAAATCTTCATTACTTTCCTCTTCCTACAAAACCATGTCAATTCACAATATTCACCATCACCATCACAACCACAGCCAAGTCTAGGAAGTACAATTTCTTTCACCATAACAAAATTCGATGAAGAAAATCCCAACATATTTGTCAAGGGAGATGCCTCAATCTCTAATGGCGTTCTTAGCCTAACAAAAACCGACAAATATTCTGGTAAACCACTCCAAAAAAGTGTTGGACGCGCAACACATCTCACTCCAATTCACATTTGGGATGAAACCAGTGGAGAATTGGCAGATTTCTCCACTAGTTTCTCCTTTATCGTGAACACAAACGGTTCAAGACTTCACGGAGATGGATTTACTTTCTTTCTAGGACCACTTCATTTTGACTTGCCAAGAAATTCAAGTGGAGGGTATCTTGGCCTTTTCAACCCGGAAACTGCACTTATTCCATCTCAAAATCCAATAGTAGCTATTGAGTTTGATAGTTTTACAAATGGGTGGGATCCAGCTTCACCTTCTCAATATCCTCACATTGGAATTGATGTTGGTTCCATTGATTCGCGCGCAACTGTGAATTGGCCTCTTGATTTTGTGGAAACAAATGCTTTAGGAGAAGCTAGTATAAACTATAACTCTGAATCTAAAAGATTAAGTGTATTTGTGGCTTATCCTGGTAGTGGTAAGAATGCTACTGGTGTTTCTTTTGTTGTTGATTTGAGGAGTGTTCTACCTGAGTGGGTTAGAGTTGGTTTCTCTGCTGCTACTGGAGAATTGGTTGAAACACATGATATCATTAATTGGTCTTTTGAAGCAGCCTTATAATAATCAGCAACTCTTGGGAGGTTGGGGAGTTCAATAATTACTTTCAATAAAAGTATGTTTCTTTGTTGTGAATTGTTGAAATATCAATGATTTCATGATGACATGATTTCCTTATAATTATATACTCCATTAGGCCTTATTTATAAGCAAAAAAGAGTATAATTTGGTGACCTCAAATATACTAAAAGTCACTAAATTCAACTCTACTATTTATTGTTACAAAGAGATCCCTTGTTATTTCTTCTATTTTCTAAGATTAATGAAAATTCAATGTGATAATTGATAAACTTATTTCTTGTAGAATTTTAAGAGGGTATTAACCTTCTATTTAATCTTATTTTATGGTTTTGAATTCACTTTCCTTATTTATTTCTCATATTTGCAGAATTATATTTTGTAGAACAAATAAGAAAAACTAGTGCAATCTCAAATAAGAAAAACTAGTGAAGTTGCAAGCCCTGGTAGATTGTTACAATCTTTTAGTGATTTATAAGTTTTTAAGAAAATAACTAGAATATTTAAATAAGATGAATACAATAATAAGAAGTTCAGTGCATTAAAAATCACAAATGAAGTACATAATTACCAAGCACTTCAAGTACATACAAAATCTCAAAAAGCGCATAAAACAGAATTAAAAAACTAAGGTTTGGAAAGTTTTTCAAGAATAAGTGCAAGAGTTGTCTGAATCTGTGACTAGGTAGAGATAACATCATCATGTCGATTTATAGAGGCTTGAATGAAGGCCTCAGTATCCACAGACAATATGTTAAATTCTTCCCTTCTTGATCTCCAATCTAAGGGAGTCATATGAGGAATTTATATAGGAGCTTGAAATGTAGGCATGCACTTGTATTTCAGTGTCCTGAAGAATGAACTCAAGAACTAAAGTCTTCTCAAATGAATTACTTCTAGAGGGAACAAATTCTTAGCAACAAATGAAGTAATATTTTTGATACCTTTCGCTTCTCGTGCTTTCTTCAAACTTAGTGCATAGAGGATAAAGGTTTCCCTAGTTTTTTGAAATGCCGTGGGGTTTCTTTCAGCTACTAAATTGCCAAAAACCCTTGTTCAATTTAATCCAGTTTGTTACAGATAGAAGGAATTCCTCCCATTATGCAGAAGCTTCCATTCGATTAAGAGCTCGATCTCATGTTATGTTTCCTATTCAATTGACTTTATTAGTGAACACGGTAATAAATTCATCCAAGTTAGAGAAGCTAGAGGGAAGGGTGGAATTTGTGGAATGAAAGGTATTGTAGAAGATGGAATCGTATTGGTTTCTTCAGTCGAAGCAAGATTCTATTTATTTGATCCAGATGAAATGGTTTACCACTAGATTAGACTCAAAACTTCACTTTTCTTAGTGATTTTATTCGCTTCGAACACTGTTTTGCTTGATTTCAATAGTGAAAACCAAAATCATTCTTTTATATACTATGCTATCATGAAAACCAAAATGAAAGATCATTGTTATTCAAACCAACTTGGTTCTAACACATGCAAGCGATAAAGTGCATTTTCAACCCACCTTAGGTTAACACTGTCACATGCAACGCACAAGGCCGTGCCAATGCTCTCTAGATGCATTTTTGCATTTTCAAGTATGTGGGCTACCTAAGGCCCGTGCATAAAAGATCAATCCCCTAGGTTTTGGTATAAAATGAAAGGGAAAATATGTGCAACATGTTCTTGGCTTGTGAAAAAGTTTGGAGGAAAGGAAGAATTAAAAAAATGCAGGAGCATATATATCAACACCATTGTGAAGCTTTCTTGTTTATTTTCATTGCAAGATTAATTTATGAATTTGTATGACTCTTCATCACAACATGTACTTTAGTGTTTTACAGAGTCATTTTGCCATTTTATTTTAGTATTTTAGAGGTTTCTAGGTAAGCTACTGATAGTTTATGAAAAGTTTGTCATGTATTGAAAATAATAATTATAAGTCATTATATTTCCCTAACTAGACAAGCCAAGAACATGTTGCACATATGGGAGCACACATGCCGCATGCGGCTCCCTGCGCATCGCGTCATTTTGGTGTTAACCAGCATGTTGAAAATAATAATAGGGTGTCAATGTCTTTTTGGTGTTAACCAGCATGTTGATACGATGAGATGGTTCTCTTTGGATATGACAGAGGTGTGAAGTCTATTCACACTGAAAGAAAAAAGTCCAAAAAACTTGGAAAAATTTGCCTCAAGTCCCAATCGCAAGTCAAAGGTTTATTCTACATGAGAGAAGAAATGAAGTGTACAAAGCAATTATGTTACTACCTCACATGTAGGGCAATTGGCCCAACGTGCACAACGTTTCAAAACAAAGGGAAACGTTGATCGCTACGGGAGCACACATGCCGCATGCGGCTCCCTGCGCATCGCGTCTGTTGGACAATCAACATCTGCCAATACATTTTTTACGCATAGGGTTTGTGATGCATGTGAGTGGCTCATGCATGAGCCTAGAGTTTTTCCTATATAATCCTATCTATAGCCCACTAAATTAAAGCCCCCTAATTCCCAAAATTATTTAGGGTCAAGCCCACTATAAAATCTATTTATTTGTGGGCCTAAAAAAGCCCCATATTAATTATTTCAAATAAAAAAAAGTTTTTTTTGGTAAAAAAAAAAGTTTTTTTTAGGTAAAAAAAAAGTTTTTTTTATGGTAAAAAAAAATTTACGGTAAAAAAAAGTTTTTTTTTCAGTAAAAAAAAGTTTTTAGAAATTTTGGGGCTTGGGGCCTTTTGATTTTTTTATTTGTGGGCTTACATAAATGTGGGTCTTTTAATCTTGTGAATTTTCAAGCCCCCTTACTATGTGGGTTGTGGCCAAAACTTCAAGGCCCCATGATATTGACACCTCTACCTATAGCCAGATGCAAGAGTTCAGAATTTTGACATAGTGAAGGCATATTGAGCGATTCAAGTGACCTAAGGTGGTGGTGATTTTGAACATTTTGAGACAAGATTGAAGACCTTTTACAATCTCATTTGAATGTACACTTTTTAAACCTTTGATTATGTTTAGATTAGGATTGGAAGCTGATCCTATGTGAACCTATTTGAACTATTTAATCTATGAGTCCTAGTTAATGCAATTTGAGATCTATGTATATTGAGTATATTGTGTTTACCAATTAATTACTTTAGACATATTGAATATATTAATTACTTTATCCTCCATTCTGGATTACTTTCTTTCCTTTTTCAAAGTCCCTGCAGGTATAATTTCTTCTATTGAATCTACTTTTAAAAAATTCTTTTTGGCTGGGGGTGAGGATACTAGAAAAATTGCTTGGATAAATTAGGAGTCTATTTGTACTCCGAAGGAGGATGGTGGTTTGAGGGTTAGGCGGGTGGGAGCTTTTAATATTTCTTTGTTGAGAAAGTGGTGTTGGACGATGACAGTTGACAAGGAGGGGTTATGATATCGTGTTCTGAGAGCCCGATATGGGGAGGAGGGGGTCGACTGCAGGAGAGGGGCAACAATTGCTCTACTTGGTGGCGGTCAATTTGTAGGATCTGTGAGGAGTTGGGTGAGGGTGTTGGTAGGTGGTTTGATGATAACATTCGTCGGGTAGTCGGTGATGGTAGGAATACTTTATTTTGGTATGACACTTGGTTAGGGAAAATTCCTTTGCGGTTAAAATTTCCACGCCTTTTTGATCAGGCTGCCAATAAGAAGTGTTCAGTTGAGGAGATGTGGAGGCTAGGGTGGGTGTGGCGGTGTCGGTTGTTGGCGTGGGAGGAGGAGTGTGTGAGGGAGTGTTCTGTGTTATGTCATAACGTTGTTTTGCAGGATAAGGTTCTTGATACTTGAAGGTGGCATCTGGATCCTATTCATGGTTACACGGTGTGGGAAGCTTATCGCTTTCTTACTAACAATGACAACGCGGTATGGAAAAGACTCTTGTTGACGACGTCTAGCATAAGCATATTCCTTCAAAGGTGTCGTTGTTTGTGTGACGGCTCCTTTGCAACATAATTCCTTCAAAAGACAACCTGGTGCGGCGGCATGTCCTTCATCTCAATGATTCGGCTTGTGCTGCTGGTTGTGGGGTTTCAGAAACGGTATCTCATATGTCTTTAGGTTGTGACATATTCAGCTCGCTATGGGCTCATGTCTACAACTGATTGGGTGATGAGTCAATAATGAGTCATTAATTATTGTCTTTTATTTAATATTTAAGTTTATTTTATTTAGATTTAATATGTTTTTAATTCCTTCTAGAACTATTTTACTTCAATTGCAAGTTATTATATTTCAGGAACGAATATTCAAAAGATTTAGTCTTGAAGCAAAAGAAAGGGAAATTGGAGCTGATTCATGCCAAAAATATGAAGATCTCATACAAAAATATCCTGTGCAAAGAATTGAAGATCTTGTACAAAAATATAACAAGTGGCGCGCCCCATATTGCCCTTTTGCTGCTTTTGCTTCTTCGACAAGCTGCCTATTTTAGTATTTCTGACCTAGAGCCCATGGTTTCTTGTGCAAAACTTTAGTGATTTAATTCTTGGGGCTCAAGTCAATGTTAGACTATAAATAGAGCAGTCATCTTGTTTGTAAAACCATCTTTTGTTCTTGGAATAAAAGTTCACCTTTATTTTATTGTTATTTACTTTTATGTTCTTCTTCTTCTCTTCTATGTCTACAATGAACGTGAGTGAGTAGACTCTTCTTGTCTTGGGATTGTTGGATGAGTCTAAAGACCTAATCCTAATCAAACCAAGCCTCGAACCCTAATTTTATATAAATTTACTTTCTAATCTAATTTCACCATTTTTATAATGAATTAACAAATACCATAAAGCGACAACGGAGGGTTAGTATTTGTTAATTCATCATCACAAATATCAATTCATAAAGTGACAACGGAGTTTTGATATTGGAACAAGTGAAATTAGACAAGGATTGCGAAACATGAGAATAGTCTAGCAAAACTTGAGACAAATAAAGTTTCGTTCTTCAAGGATTCTAATAGCAATCAACCATGAGAATAGATGTGGTTGCTAGAGGAACACACTCAATGATTTCGAGAGAAACTTTGATACGCTTAAGAGAAACTTGTCTTTAGAAAGTAGGTACAATATAAAGTTTAGGTTTACGGTTTGGTTTGTGAAGGTTTTGTCATCAAGATGAACCAATAATCCCAAGACGCCTTTTATTATTATTGTTATTTTCTAAACCGTTAAAAATCACAGCTTTATAATTTAATCTTCTTCTAATCCTTATTGAAAGTTAATTGAATTCATAACTCCTTGTCGGAACGATATCTTTTATTACTACATCGGTAAACCGTGTACTTGTGGTTTTACTCATCATTGGGTATTTCTTCGGTTCAGTCAGGTGACATTCGACATCATTTTATTCAATTTTCTAATATGGCTGGCTTGCCTAGAGTCACTCACTCATTCTTGAGAATAGTTTGGTTTGCTTCTTTTTGGGCTATTTGGAAGGAAAGAAACTATCGTGTTTTCCAAAATACGGCTTCAAATTCTTCTATTTTATCTGAAAAAGTGAAACTGAATTCATTCTTGTGGCTGAAATCTAAACAGGCAACGTTTAGCTATAGTTATCATGACTGGTGGAAAAATCAACTTCTTTGTATGGGTGTGCTTGTGTAATTTGTTTAGCTTTTGCTGGTGCTTTCGTTTCAGCTCCTAACCATTGTAAATACTTTTGGTTGGCTTACCTTTTGCATGCCTTGTGCGGGATAAGTCAATTTGTTTATAATATATCCCATTTTAGTTTGTTCAAAAAATATAAAGTTAGCGTGACTTAGAGTTTAACGTGCGATAAAGCTTTTCATAATGCTAGTTTTTGTAACTTTCTGTATTTTAAAAAATGCGATAATATTTGTTTTAAAAATGATTCAATTTCTTTTAAGCATATTTTTATAAAAATATTTTTCATTAAAATTTTCTAAAAAGACTTGGGTATGATATTTAAAAATGAAACTAATTAACACTTAGTTATAAATCGATTTAATTAATCATGATTTTTTTTGAGAAAATTAATTAAGAAAATTGAAAAGTAACTACCTATTAACTAATTAAAATATAACTCTTTATACTACGTTTTAATTTAAAAATAGTCATTAATAATTTAACTAGAAACAATGACAAAATTATTAAAACAATTTAACTCGAAACCTAGTGTTTCGAGCTGAGTTAATGACCAAAATTAATAAACTTCAAAAATTACTTTTAATTACAATCCAACAATACCCAAATTTGGTCCCCATACGCGTACAAACAGTCCATCATTTTTTGTTTCAAATATTTAGAGTTATCAATATCTAAAATATTGGTTGTAAGGTGTTAGTATTCCTATGCCACAAAATACAATCCTACAAACATGAAGACAAAATAAGAAGAATAGAAAACACCGCATTAAAGTCAAAAGCAAAGTACAAACATAACAATTAAAAATATAAACTTTATGCAAATGATACATGAGATACAACTAAACTTGATCTGGATATTGCCCCATTTGAGAAGATTATGTCCATTCCAATGTACTATCCTGATTGAAAAAATAAAAACGCCTCATTTGATAAAATAATAACATCCCATCAGCTAATAACAAATCATCCTATTAAACAAGTAAATCTCCCTATTTCGCACCTATGACACAATTTTATGCCATGATGTGCATGATGTGCACTCTTTCTTTAAAATAATCTTGGAAAATCAAATACCGCCGCATGAAGACGACGAACAAACAATGTCGTAATGAGACGATAATTTCGCACACAAAAAAAAGATTTATGCGAAAACCACTCATTTAGTTTAAAAAGATGGGGATAAATGATACAAATAAGTGTTGATTTCAAGTAAAAAAAATACAGAAAACCACTCTTCTATAGTGAATGAAGAAGGAAGAGAAAACTTGGATACAAGATTGATTTTCTCTAAAAAATTGTTACATGCATGAATCTAAACAATCATTGCAATGTTGACCGATAATTTCAAAGATATTGCAAACACTTTCTCAACATTATCCTCGTTAGAATATTCCCAAATATCACACCCCTTCTTGTATGTATATGGTTGATCGTTTACAAAAGAGACATCAAGATTTTGGAGTTTAGACGATGTAAGCTTCCGAAATTTTTCCTTGGAAGTTCCTATAAATTAGTTGTCAAATTGGCAACACACTATGCGAATTGCATGTCGTATTAATTTCGGCAGTTTTTTATTAGACGTCTAACACTAACACAAGACTATAAATAATCACAGTCTCATTGGTTTGTAGCATCACAAAATGGCTCTCTCCAACTTAAAATCTAGTCCAACAACTCTTTCTTCAGCACTTATTAAAATCTTCATTACTTTCCTCTTCCTACAATACCATGTCAAATCACAATATTCACCATCACCATTGCAACAACCGAGAAATACTGTTTCTTTCACGATATTAGAATTCGAGAAAGAAAATCCCGACATATTTCTCGAATTCTAATATCGTG
>Ga0228711_1006406_pt1 | contig 17515 bp, 11 predicted proteins | sample MedpolnodulmetaG_2_FD_177996 | JGI IMG/M metagenome (GOLD analysis project Ga0228711, IMG submission 177996) | Root nodule microbial communities from Medicago polymorpha collected in Santa Monica, California, United States - brown nodules | ecosystem: Host-associated > Plants > Roots > Nodule...
TTTCTAAATGGTGATTCAAAATTAATATATATTATAAAAATATTTATTTATGTTAAAATAGATTAAAGTGTAGTCCATATTTATTTATCAAGGGAGGGGGATGTAATTCTAGCATCTTATATGGGAGGGGGTATAAATTTTACTTTTCAAGGGAGGAGAGTGTATATTTTAACATAAGAGAGGAGGGGAGTGTAATTTACTTTTTTTTTTTTTAAAAAGCATTCATTGTCATCATACATATTACATAATTTAAGAGCTGATAAATTTGGTTAATACATGTCGCGTCATTTTTCGGAGGTCAAGCTATTTGGTTAGCATAGACTCACTAATTTTATTTCACGACTGACCTTTTAATTTTTCAAAAGAAAGGGAAAAAAGTTCTAAATTACCACATTTTAAAGATTTAGGGTTCGAGGGTTAGTTATATTTAGGGAAGTTGTTAGCACCCTAAATATCCATAGTACTCTATGGGAACCTTTTGGTTTTATTTAACGTTTTGTGCTATAAACTTGCTTGCTTTAAAAGAAATGGAATTAAAGTGATAAAAAAATAAAGACTAATTTTATTTACATTTTTTATGATTTGGAAGGACAAGTCCTTTGCCTACGTACCCGTGAGGGATCAAAACCTCGTAGTTCGGGGTAGAAATTACCGTTTGATTGATTTTGTGTTTTTTATTAGTTTTGAAAAAGTTTAAAATAAAAGCCAAGTGGCAAATAAGAATTGATTTGTATTTTTTATATTGAAAGAAAAATGACTCAAAAGTAGAATTAAAATTGATTTGAAATTTGATTAAGAAAGAAAATAAAACAAATCAAGATTTATTATGAAAACATTTTTGTGATTTTGGATTATGTGAATGTTTTTTGTTCTGTTTGATAATAAGTAAAACCTAAAACTAAACCAACGTAGGAATAAAATAAAAGCGTGAGAATTTCGTAGTGACGTTGGATCACCACAAAATCTCTTAACCTAATCTAATTTTTTTTGCATTTTGTTTGAATATATAAAAGCGGAATAAATAAAATAAAATAAAAGAAAGGGACAACCAAAGAGACAAAATTCCGAAGGGGCAAAATTCCGAAGGGACTTTTCCGAACGGACTTTTTCCGAAGGGACAGAAAAAAGAGGGAGAAGAAAAGAATAGCTCGTCAACACAAGCTAAATGAGGGAGAAGAGAGAAAAGTTCTTTGACAACTCAAGAGAACTTTTTGTGTGTGGAATGTGAGCTATATTTATAGGTGAGGAGGTTGATGAAAATGGAAAACTGATTTAATGATTTAATGATTTTTGATGGGAATTGAATGGTGTTTAATGGTGAATTTTGAAAGAGGAATGTGAAATTTGACACTTAACTTGAAATTTTTTTGGACCTTGGACATTTTATTTTTGGACCTATTCTTAAGAAAATAAAATAATAAAAAAGTTAAAATAAAATAACCTAAAATAAAACAAAAGGATAAAAATAAAAATAAAAGATGAAAATAAAAGATGGAAATTAACTAAAAATAAAAAAAACTAAAAATAAAAAATAAAGAGAGAAGAGTGCCCGAATCGGAACAAAAAATGAGGTATTTTAAAATACCCCTCTGTCGAAATTTCCTAAAATACCTCTGCCGAAATTTCCTTTGAAAAGTCAAAGACTATTCAGGGTCAAACGGCATATGAATGTAGGGTCTTAGGTCAAAAATTGGGGTATGACAGTGCACATTAATGCTTTCGACTGTGTTTAATTTCTGTTTCTTTTTTAACTCATTCCTTTCTTGATTAACGTTATCTAAATCAGAAAAATGCTGATGGCCAAGCAATGCTAGCGTCTACACTAATTCCACAACCATATTCCATAAATCATTCATTCCATGAGGAGGATGTTCATATGTCTTTTGGAAGGTTTGTTTTGTTGGTTGTGCTTTAATGCTGTGCTTATTGATAATATTTTGATGATGTGTTATTTTAAATTTATTATACAACAAGTTCTTGTTCATGTTTGTTTCCTAAATCATAACATTTCCGTTAGTATGCTATCTTCATTCACCTTTAATTTCGTTATTTGTTTCTCTTTCAGCATGCTATTACACGGTCTTACTTTGGGTGAAAATGACGGTGATCTTGAGGTATGTGATACTTCTTTATGTATATGTGTGTGTGTGTATTTCATATTTCAGATTTGTTTTGATTATCTGGCTAACGTTATGTTAAATATGTAGACTTGTAGCAGAGCTGCTAGTGTTCTATCTCATATATTGAAGGACAATCTCCAATGCAAGGAAAGGGTATGTTAATAATTCCCTGCTTCATTGCATTTTTAGCTTTATTTTACAACCAGTTTTAGCAGATGTAATATAAGGACTACAGAATACATTCTGATTAACTTTATGCTTAAATGATTTGTTTTATAACAAAAAAATTATCATATAAAAATCAATGTATTCATCTTAAATTTTAACATGATAATATTATGAACTATAGATTTCTACTATAGAAAGGCATTCTATTGTATGAGTATTTATTTCTCATCCAATTTAAGCTTTCACTCCAAATGAAAAGAAAAAAGGAAACTGTCTCCACTCTCTAATTTTAAGGAACCTGTTTCTTTAAGCTGATGTCTCTTGCATGCAATAGCTTATTCAAATTAAGAAATTAGTTAGGTACTTTTTTTTTCTTTCTTCAAAGAAGCTAATAGGTGTATTGCTAGCATGTTCTCTTTGATCTATGTAACATATCTATCTTTATTTTCCCTTTTCTGTTTCCATTTGTCAGTGTAGTTGAATGGGAATTTTGTGACACCATTTGGTAAATTTTGTGTCTCCAATGCTTTTCCTGTGTTGGTAGTTGGGCTTTTTGCGTACAATATCTTGTATGCTGATGCACTTATTTTTGCTGGAATATTGCAAGTCTAAAACTTCTTATGTTTAAACAACAATTGTTGATTAAAGGTAATCAGATTAAATAAACTTGAAGGGGAAGTAATACACTAGTGAGGACATTTAGAGTAATTTTCTGTGTATAAAGTTTGAAATTTTCTATTCGACAATGCATATTATTAGCATCAATAAATACTCTCACTAGAGATCTAGTCCTGCCTTCTGTTAGTGCAAGTTTTACTTACATGTATATGAGTTACTTCAAACCATCACGCTTTTCATCTTTCTCACTCTCACTTTTATAATTTTTTAATGTAATATTCTTTGATGTTCTCATGCATTTACTTGAAGGATAACCCAAATGTTACTTTTGCTATTTTTGTATGGTTTACATCATAAACTATTCATACTATTGCTTTTGTAAATGAATTTAATTCTTGTATGCGTTATTCAGAATTTTATGGTAATGCCTTTAAGTTCTTAATTATGTCTTTTCTTTCTCTCTTTTTTTGGAGTAGAGTTCTTTATGCGGTTAGCCATGCCACATCAGTGTTTACCTATTGGTTTATTTTGCACTAGATATTTTTTCCCATACATTTTACACATAATAGTATGAATGGTAAGATTAAGGAAAGGAAGAAGTGAAATTTAGGTGCTCAGAGAAATCTTATAAAAAATGTTTCAGGTTTTGCGAATTGAAATTGAGGCACCCATGCAATCATTAGGAGCTGCAGAACCACTAATGCATCGAATGGTGAAATATTTGGCCCTCGCCTCCTCAATGAAATCCAAAGATGGAAAGTCTAACCCATCAGGAAATTCATATGCTCAAGCTATTATTTTGAAATTGCTGGTTACCTGGCTAGCAGATTGCCCAAATGCAGTGCACTGCTTCCTTGATGCTCGACCCCACCTTACTTATCTTCTTGAGCTAGTATCAAATATGTCAGAAACAGTTTGTATAAGGGGTTTTGCAGCAGTTGTGTTGGGTGAATGTGTGATCTATAACAAATCCACAGATAGCGGGAAAGATGCATTTGCCATTGTTGATATAATAAGTCAGAAAATTGGGCTTAGTTCGTACTTCTTAAAATTTGATGAGATGCATAAGAGTTTTGTTTTCGCTAACGTAGGGTCATCATTCACACATAGATCGTTCTCAAGATCTTCAGCAGCTAGCATGGCAGATATTCAAGATGTAGATGAAAATGATTTGTCAGAAAAGAAAAATACGGATGATCCAATTTTCACTACAATTTTGGATTCTTACTTTGTGAATTTTGTGAAAAGACTGGAGGCAAATATTAGAGAACAGATTGTGGAGGTTTATAGTCGTCCAAAAACCCAGGTAACAGTAGTGCCAGAAGAAATAGAGCAGAAGAGAGGCGAAAGTGATGGTGAATATATAAAGCGGCTGAAAGTTTTTGTTGAGAAGCAGCACTCTGAGATACAGGTATTATTTGTTCTTGTCCATTCCTCTCAAAGTATATATACTAGGATAAGTCATGAATCTGTTCCTTTCGCGTAGTCTACCCTATTGTAGAGAGTAGATGTTCCAAAATCAACCTTCAAATTTCAGAGTATTTAGTTCCCGTAGTTTTTTAACATTGCCATTTACGTAATGTGATATTTTGGTGTGTCCTCGTGAGCTTAGCTCAGTTGGTAGGGACAATGCATAATATATGCAAGGTCCGGGGTTCAAACCCCGACCACCACCAAAAAAAGAAAGGTGATATTTTGGAGTTGTTTTTAAATGATATGTACATCATAAGATTACAAAAAAATTCTTGTAAAGTGTTAACTATGACGTACTGCTGTCAACTTACATCTTTGTTGATTTGCAGCAAGTTAGGTTTGTTTCTGATGGTTTTCTGATTAATAATAGTACCTTAGGTTTGATCAGCAAGAATATCTATAATTCTTTTTGACATGAATGTGATGTAGAGTTCATAGAAAAATAAGAAGTGTGTAGAACTGCAGGAGCCAGTGCTCTTGAACAAATTTATCAATATGGTTTGACTATTCATGATATGTGTTTGATTTAGCGATTATTTATTTTATTTTTATTTTCATCGTCTCAGGATCTTGTTATTCGAAATGGTACATTGGCCGAGGACCTGGCTAAGACAGGTAGTAGTTTCCAGTCTGAGAAAAGAGTAAGTGGAGGCATGGACAGAGTCCAAATAGAGACACTCCGTAGAGATCTCCAAGAAGCATCTAAAAGGTTGGAGATGCTTAAGGCAGAAAAAGCCAAAATTGAATCCGAGGCAACTATGTATCAGAATTTAGCTGGAAAGATGGAATCTGATCTACAGAGTCTGTCCGATGCATACAATAGCCTTGAGCAATCTAATCTCCAACTGGAGAATGAGGTGAAAGCACTGAGGGGAGAAGGGCCCTCAACATTCCCGGACGTGGAGGCAATAAAAGCTGAAGCAAGGGAAGAAGCTCTGAAGGAGAGTGAAGGTGAACTGAATGATCTGCTTGTATGCCTCGGGCAAGAACAAAGCAAGGTGGATAGACTTAGTGCTAGGTTGTTGGAGTTGGGAGAGGATGTTGACCAACTACTTGAAGGCATTGGAGATGATGCTGGAGCTGCTGAAGATGTCGAAGACGAGGATGACGAGTAGTATATTTTTATTTGTCTCACTTTATACATTTAATGTTAAATTGTACAGCTAACAAAATCTATGGAGAATGGAGACATTCCATGGTTGGATTTTAAATTATGATTTCTTCAAGACCTGTTCCTTGCTGGTTCTATTTTGCAATACTCAGGTGTGATAAAACTGTCTCTATTGCGTTTTATTTTCTTTCTCCTATGTCGTGTTAGCCAATCAAGTTTGCGAGAAAGAAATTTAAGGCAAGCATTTATATTCTGTTGAATGTTTTTACATGAGGATATAGTGTCTGCAAATTTATGTGTTATTTTTACCACATTCATCAAATAGTAAAAGCAGCAATAAGTTTAACTTACATCACAAATTACAACAAGTAATCATTAAAAATTAAGTAAATTATTCTGCAATTAGAGAAGGTAAAAATGTATATAGAAACATGTTCATGATCGCAATTCACAAGGCCACAAAATTTGCAGGTTCTCCAAACATAAAGTGCAGATAGAAAGAAAGAACAATTTCATGTTCTTTATCGTATTTTATGGATATGAAATGTGTATACACAGCATCACCAGTTTCCGAAATTCACTGATAAAAGATGATAAATAATTATTATACATTGGACAAGTCGTTGCTGATGTAAATTTTAAAATAATTATTCTTCACGAGCTGTCACTGCTAATATTTTAAAAATCATTATTATACATCAGACAAGTCAATGTTAAAAAGTTAAAAATAATTTTATACGGAATAAGTTTTTTATTTTATTTTAAGGATACATGTGATAAGTTGTCCCTGGTTTTTTTTTTGACAAAAAAGTTGTCACTGCTTAAAAGTTAATTCCACATAGGACAAGTTATCCATGATTTTTATTTTAATAACACGAGACCAAGTTTTTTTTTTTGAAAGAGCACGGGACTAAGATTTGTGAATGATAAACGTTGGATAAAGATTTTTTGAATAATAAATATAATGAAGACATTTAATCAAGATTTGTGACTGATAAGTAAAAAAATACATAAAGACTAAGATTTGTTACAGATAAATAAAACAAGGAACCAAGATTTGTGATTGATAAATATAAAAAAGAAACATGAAACCAAGATTTATGACTGATTGATATAAAAACTAGAAGACATGAATATGTAAAGTCACATATAAAAAAATGTCAAACTGAAATAAATCGTCAACACCAACGAGTACCGGTGCAGAGGCACGAGTATCTTCCTAGTTTTTATTAGAAAAATAAAAAACATTGACACATAAGAAGGTTGTTTACTAAAGTTTAGAGTGGATGAAATGCAATATACATGGATTTAAATTGTTTGAATTGCTGATGGGATAATTGTATCCCACTTCTTTCGCATGCACTCATAAACTCATTGTACGCAGCCTCATGGTAGAATTTGTCTTTAGCCAAAGTAGATAGCATTGAACTTGAAGCCAATAGAGGAAACACAATGAATAAGACACTCGCAGTTGTATATAAAGCATCGCAGAATGGCTGAAAAAAGAAAAAGAAGAAAACATTACCAAGAGTTTACAATGTTTCTCAAGAGTGCATCAAGACAACAAAAAAAAGTAATAGAAATAAGCTTAGAGGACACACTAAGCTTATAGAAAGAAGGGACAAACTGAGTCGAGAGGATTTCGTTAACTTTAACGAGGAAAGTACCCGTGTTATCACACGCGTTTGTTATTGAATATTGTCCAACAAAGATACTAGTAACGATAAAGAGGCATCAATGCAAAAGAAAGTGCTTGGAGCATTTCCTTTTGGGTTGGTGTCCTCGGGCTAAACCCTAAACCTTAAACCTAACGGAAGGGGCTTAGCCAACCAAATAAGGGAAGATTACAACCAGTTAAACGTTTCCTATGTTCGAACTTCTCTACTTTGCCATCTTTCTCGCACCATCGCTCGGCTATATTGTGAATGTAAATTTCTCTAGCGAGAATAGGAAGGATTAAACTTGAAGCCAGTAGAGGAAACACGATCAATACAAGACTGGCATCATTATATAAAGCATCACTGATACCTACACAGGAGCATGGGTGTCCTTCTATCTTGGGAGCAAGCTTGTTGCATTGATGCACAGGAGGAGTTGCTCTAAATGAAGCAGCAGAGAAGAACCTTCCTTCCGGGATTTGAGAATTTGGAAAACAGACATTGTTGTGACCTGCGTGAATCAAATCACAATAATAAAAATATCAAACATGGAGAAAAACATAATCATCAAACAGAATCATATCATAAAATTGAGCAATAAAGAAACATAGATATAGATATAGAGTCAATGACACAATAATTGGAGAATGATGTTACCTAGAAAAAACGAAATCCAGGTAGGTTACGGGGGGTTGCAAGATTTTTTTATAGTGACGAGTTATTTTTCATAATCTGTTAATATTTTGAAGCGTTTAAAAATAGTAAATAATGTTTTTATTAAAAAATATTATACTTAGAAATCCGTTAAATATTTACATTGCGTCAGTCTATTGAGAATTTTATTTGCCTATATTTGTAAAAGTAATTTTTTTGTCTTATGTGAAATGTGTTATTAGGGAAGGGTTGGAGATTTTATTTGCATTATTAAAGATAACAAAATTTTGTTTTATGGAAGTTTAGATTTGCACATAACAAAAAAAAAAAAGATTTTATTTATAAAAAAACTTGAATTTTTCAAAGTTATATGGTCAATCAGCTGTATTGAAAAGGAGTAACACTGAGAAAGAGTATAATTGATAAATTGTACCCTTAAACTGTTAAAACGACAGTTAAATAGAAATTCAAAGTTCGTACTCAAACATCACTTCAAAAGAAATGGAGGGAGTGATTTTTTTTGCGCTTGATTATTTTCATGTTATTTTTCTATAAAGGAGTCCCTAAACTGTAACATTGAGGCATACAATTCATATACAGAACAACTGTTTGTCATTAATCAATAAGTTAGTTTTATATCTTATAAATAAAAATGAAAATAGTTATATTATACTAATTATGAGTCCGGATTGATGTCAAATGTCTTGCTTGAAGGATCAGTTGGACCAAATCATTCGTCGATTATCCACATAGTCATAAGGACGGTGGACAATGTTGAGTATCGTCGTTCATCTACCAACTCAGATGGAAACATCTAGTTCACCCAAATGAAGGTCAGGAACGACGATGACATGAGAACCATGTTCTCAATATTTGGTCGATAGTACTTAAAGACCGATCGAGTTGGATGCTTCGTTGGTAAGATTGTTGAACCAAAATGGGTTTTGTACAATGCCTATGAAGTTTTGATGGTAAAAAAGCATAAAAGAAAAATTGGATATGCTAATATGTGTTCAAATGTGCAAAACCATATAATTAAATACTTATACTCTTAAGTTAAGTTTTGGTTCTGAAAAGTGAAGACATTGAACGCATAAGAATGCATCTGAAGTATATGAGAAGCATTTGTATTCTGTTGAATGTTTTTACATGAGGATACTATTGCTAGTGTCTGCAACTTTATGTTATTTTTACCACATTCATCAAATAGTCTAAAAGCAACAATAAATTTAACTTACATCACAAATTACAACAAGTAATCATTAAAAATTAAGTAAATTAATTATTCTGCAATTAGAGAAGGTAAAAATGTGGATAGAAACATGTTCATGATCACAAAAGCCACAAAATTTGCAGGTTCTCCAAACAAAAAGCATCGATAGAAAGAAAGAAAAATTTAATGTTCTTGTTCATAACAGAAGAATTCTAAACATGTATGCACAGTCTCACCAGTTTCCATTCTCTGAAGATTTTCATTGGTACTGAACAAATACACACAAAATTTGCTAAGCAATTGTCATAGCATCATGCCATGAAGCAAAACATCTCTTAATTATTGTAAGGTGGAAAAGGGTTTTATGTTATGGTATCTACCTATCAGAATGACATTGATCAAGCACACCTCATTGCTGTCTCAAGGCAATGTAACCCTATAAAGAGGAACTATAGTCTATATATATATGGACAACCTATTGCATTATGATTGTGCACTGTAAAGTGTACACATAATATGTATAAATCTTTGTTGATTTGACTCCATCAATTACAGTTCACTGAAAACCATAAAGAACTCTACGAGGATCCAATTGTCCACTGCAATAGCTTGATGAAACAGTAGAGATTTCTTGATAACCTTTCCATTCTTCACATGGCTTCAAGATAATAGGAGCATCAATAGCTGCTGAATTCACACATAACATCATTTTGTAATCATCAACTCCCAAATCAGGCAGAGCTTTGGCCTTTTTATTCCATGGATTCCATACAACTGCACTCTCATCACAAATTGATATAATGTCATGCAAATACATCAAATGTATGAAACAGAAAACATGTAAAAATGTGAATCCCTAACTAATAGTAACCTGCATCTGGAAGTGAATTCTTCTGGAGTACAAAAGTTCTTTTCTTCTCATGATCTATGATGGCAATTTTATTCGGGCTGTGCAAGTATACTCTGTCTGTCTACAAGGTAAACCGAAACACTAATTAGAGAACTATGTATGTATGAATTAATGTGATGCTTTATGATACCTACCTCTCCATCAAATGTAATTGCATCAGCCTGTTCTGTGAATCTTGATCTATTCATCAGATTATCAACATAATCAAGTGTTTCCAATCCCTCAATACGCACTTCACTGCACATTCGTTCAAACTCTCTCAAAGTTAAAGACATATAAACAACCAAAATACTAAAGCATTATGATCATATAGTAAGAAAAAAAAAGGGAAAAATCAGTGGAATTAAGTATGGAAAGTGCATACCTGATATCTGATACTGACAAATAGTTGCATAGCGAAAATGCAAAAGAAAATGGTTTGTTATCAGTGTTTCTGACTCTAGGAATCAGAATGAGCTTGCCAGCACTTAGAGACATCCGAAGCCTCAACTCAAAACTACATAAAAAGAAAATACAAATTGAAATACATATATGAAACACATCATGAAAGTAATTGAATGGAACTACATGTATCAGTGTTGTGTCAGTTAAACGTGTCGGACACCAGACACATCTTCAACATAAAGTGTCTATACTACATATGATACATACCTTCGTGGCGTCTTTAAGTCAACTCCTGTTGACTTTAATATCAAATCCACAGATGAATGATTGTCTATTGGAGGAAGTGGTGAAGGGTCTCTATCCAATGACCACATCCTGTTTCTTGTCATTCCATGTTGCTCAAGTGAACCAACATCACCAAACTGCAACACAGAATTGTAGTTGAATATCAACAAGTTTGGAAAAAGTTTCTCAACAAGTAAGGAGAAAACTGAAATATGTTTACACCATATGTTGTGTATATGATGAAACTACTTACCGGTGCAAAGCAAGCTGATATACCTCCTCTGATTGCTTTATGTTGTTTCCATTTAGCCTGTTCAGTAGAAAAATACCTATTGATCAATCTCGATAGTCCGCATTACTAGGGTCATTTTCCCCTAGAATTGGAGGTTTAAAACCATAAAAACCGTGGACAAATTCGTGGAAGTCACATCTTCATTTTCTTACAAGAAGGTATAGTAAAAATAAAACAAGAATGTTTTTTACCTTACTGCTCATAAAAAGCAGTTCTTCCTTCCTTTGATTCTTCCATGAAACAATATGCCCACCATAGAGAAGCACCTAAATGAAACATGTTTCAAAAGCTTTCATATGTGATCAATAACGTGGAACCATAGTTGGTTCGTTCTTTACCTTCATCTTGAAACTATAGTAACCATGTTGGTCTAAATTTTACAAGTTAGGTAAAGTGATAAGATTTGTTACAAACCAAAACAAGTAAACATAGAATGCTTGGTCTGAGTTGTGAAGTGACTGCTACATATGAATGAATATTATTATTCATTAGTAAATTCCAAAGTCACACAATCCATAATCAACACATCAAGAGCATGTTTGGATCGATGTTTCTGAGCTTATCTACTAGCACAAACACTTGTGAGACGATTCGAAAGAATCTAGAGAAATAAATTATAACATATAGCTTTTTTTAGCTTATTTGCAAAAGATTTCATGGATAACTTATGAAAACAACTTATATCTTACATGTTCTTAAAAAAACTTATATCTTATATGATAAGCGTTTAATTAAGTTGTTTATCCGAAATACTATCATGACGATGAACAAAAAGACCATTAAGATCACAGAAACCAACCAACCTCAGCTGATGAACCATTGGGATCAGTCAATACAATCCTTGGCAATCCATCTTTATCCTGAAATACATTCAAAGGCATCTGTATAATTGGTTGATGCTGCTGCTGCAACCTTAATGCTCTTGAATTACTCACAAATGGCTTCACTTTAACTCTTCTCCAATCCAGTTGCTGCAACCAATCAAAAAAACTAAACAATGTTCTCAATTTCATCTTCACCATCCACCATAACAACATAAACATACTATTTATTTATATGTATATACAAATTATGTATGTATGTTAAAATATTGATCAAAGTTAACCAACCCTTTAGAACAACAAAAAGACTATAAGAAATGAGTTAGATTATGAATCAGGAGATAGCAAAATAAACAAGAAAGAAACAATATTTCCTATTGAATTATGTGAAAAGATAATATAAATGTAAAGGGTTAACGTACTTTGGTAGTTATCTTAATTAATTATACTATATAATATAAATCATATAAACTGTATCAGTTTGATGTTCCAAGAGGCATAGCTAATAACTTTGTGTTTCAAGAGAACATGTCATATATATATATATGTATATATGTTGTGACCCTAGTTAACGTTGAAGTTGGAGAATATAGAAGAGAAATCAACAATTTTTTTTGTTATAATGTTGGCACAAGATTCTCTTGTCATGTCACAAGTTGGACTATGGTTGGTCTAAATGATATACATGATCAATATTTCTCCACCTCTGTGCCACCTCACTTATATAGCATAGGGACTATTAGCATACATTGTTGGTGTAACTTTTTTTTTTTTACACTTTCATCTAATTATAAAACTATTATTTTTTTATGATAATTGTGATTAACTAGATTGTGTAAAAATTCTTTAAAGCACATTGGTGCATATGAATTAAATTCACAATATACATAGTTTGTATAAAAAAAAAGAAGTCTTTTTCTTTAAAAAAGAGATGTTCTTTTGGTGCATTTGTTGTAGGAATAAAGATGATTCCCTTATTGTATGTATAAGTAATGGGTGCACATACTTTGAAAACAACTTTTTCTTTGTGTTTGTATTGTTTTGTATTTTGTTTTTGGAATTCAATTCTTTAGCAATATTTTTCAACTAAATTTCATAATCATATTATTTAAATATTTGATTGGTTCATGTTGTACTTGTAGTTAGTGTAAGAAAAAAACAAAAAGCAGGTATATATTGCATGGTTTAATATATCTAATATTAAGTTTAAAAAATCAAATGTATTATCTATACTACCCTAGAAATAATTTGCAAATATGCTTTTTAATTACTACGTCCAAAAATGCATCACTATAAAGGCAATATAGTAATATGAATATTTGTAAGGGATTAATTTATTAATTAACATTTGTGTATGATGTCTAAGGTTAAGCTATAAGTTGCTTTCTATCTACGCGGATTTGAGTGGACAGAAGAAAACTTGAACTTAAAAAGTAACAAATGTGGGCCTAATGCAATATCTCCATCTTAAATAAACATTTTGCATTGTTGTTATTTTGTTTTGACAAAATTTGCAATGTGTATCATACGTGACACTATGTATATTGATGTATCTCTCACTTACATTTTATCTTCTATAGTTTACCTAAATTTCAAAAAAATCTACACAAAAATCAAAGGATACAAAGTCTCAAAAGTTCGGATCCGGATTGTTTGCTGTAACTACTTACGCAACAGGCAATCCCAGTCACAGAAAAACGATTTAACGGTTCAGATTCATGCGGTCAGTGGCGGAGCCCTTCATGGGCTGGGGTGGGCCACGGCCCACCCGGAAAAATTAAAAAAATCAACGATTATAGGTCTATTTTGCGAGATTTTATACAATTTTGTTCCGGTTGATTCAAATTTCTGCAAAGTGGTGTAGTGGCCCACCCAAAAATTTAAATAATTCAATTATAGGTCTATTTTGCGAGATTTTATACAATTTTATGTCGGTTTTAGGTTTCGGTTGATCCAAATTCCCGCAAAGTGGTGTTGTGGCCCATTCGAAAAATTTAAATAATTCAATTATAGGTCTATTTTGCGAGGCTTGAAACAATTTTTCAACGATTAATTTTAGTGGCCCACCCTAACTTTTTTTCCTGGCTCCGTCACGGCATGCGGTGCAGTTTCACACAGTTTCAGTCTACAATGTGGGATCAAGTTCGCAAGGTTCTAGTTATTATGTTTATTCATAGCATCAACATAGGGGATGCATATGGTATGAATATAATAAAGAGTGTAAGTAAAAAATATCATGTCCAAAAATCATTCATATAAATATAATACTCACATTTGTTGCATAAACCTTACATGGATTGGAAAAGGACATAAGAATGTATGATTCATAGACAGGTCGCACTATAATATAGAATGGGCGGTGTGAGGTGACCAAAAGGATATGGAAGTATATGATCCATACATTAGTTTGTCAATTTAATTTTATGCTACACATAGAAAGTTTCAAAAAAAAAGTAAAACACTGTTTGTGCTTTAACAACATTACATAGTGTATGTTAAAGTTGGCAGACAAAAATTTAAGTGTAATGAAGGAATATATCGATTAGATGATGGAACTTAAGTTTGAAAATGAGAGGTCCCTCTAGTTCATGGCCTTAAGGCCTCTCCCTATTATAAAAAGAAAACAAAATGAGAGGTCCATATCAAATATGTATTTATTATATTACTTTTTCTTAAAAAAAGAAAATGTATATATTAAATTACTTAAATGAGAGTAATTAAGCACAATTTTTTGAGTTTCATTTTGTTGGTAATAGAGACATTGAGGTTTTAATATGTACACTAGGAGTATCTTTTGTTAAAAATAAAAAGTGAGAGGTACATGTCAAATAAGCATGTTGAGACATTGAGGTATTATTTTTTGGTAACGAAGACATTATGGTTTTAATATGTATACTATTTTGTTTCAATTATATTTACGTAGATGTTAAAACTTACATGAATTTCCACCTAGTATTTCTTTTATTTTAAAAGAAATATAGACGTGTCATTATTGTTTTGAGTATTAGTCTCATATCCGATTCTAATATATGAGTCGGGAAAATATCTTATCGTTTATTAGAGATCACCCAAATATAGACGTGTCTTTTATTAGAGGTTAGACAATTTGAACACCCAAATTTATGAACAGATAAATTGAGCTATGAAATTAAAAGCTGTGAATCAATTTAACCAATCTTTTATTTAACAGTTAGAAATATACCATAACACAAAAAATACCACTAAAGAATCAAAATAATCTTATCCAGAAATAAAATGATACACATAATTTTGATCGTTGATTACCTAAGATGGAGAACTAGTTTCCAAAAACTATATAAATGCCAAAAACTACAAATCAGTGCCCAATTCACGATCACGATCACGATCACGATCAGATTGTCGATTTCTTCACAGATTTTCCTTCAAGTTGGAATTTTCAGTAGTACCTCTTGCTATCACCAATCAGTTTTGCAACCATGTACCCTTGTTGTATCCATACTATTTATCTTCGAATTTGTATATGATGGAAATTTGCTAGAATGATGTTACCAACATTGCTAGATATTGGATTAATACCTGGAATTTGAGAACTAGTTGTAGGTGCAGAAGAATGATCCATTGAAAAGTAAGGTAGAAAAGTTTGCTGATGTAGATTATTTTTTACATAATCTAACTCTTCTTCATACTTTATCATATCAAGATTTCCAAGAACTTGAGTATTCTTTAACATCATGAGGGATGATGTCATTAATATAAGAAGAAGAAGATGCTCTCATCATAGTATCATTATTATTCTCACTATTTATGATCATAATAAGGAACTTCACCAACATTGTTAAATATTGGAATTGAAGAGCTAGTAGAATGATCCAATGAAGAGAAACTTGGAAGATTTTGTTGATGTGATAGCTTACACAAATTTAGTAACTGTTTTACATGATCTAACTCTTTCATAGACTCAATTATCATATCTTGATACTCCATAATAAGACCAAGACATCCATGACTTGGGAATCTTGCACGCATTTCCGACTCAAAAATAATCGACTTCATTGCTTCATCTTTATGATGATCATCATCAATAGATTTTAGCGTCTTCACCATGTTGGAAATACCAAACAAACGATGAGCATTGGCGAGCATTTTTGGTTTATCGGCTGGTAAATAAGGAGCTAAAGGGCAATCTGGAGTACACTTTCTTCTTTGATATTTGCAGGCTGCACAAGCCTTGTTTTTTCTGTGAATATCCATTAGTAGGAGTAAAAGGGTTATTACTGTCAAAAGAATCAAAAAGGAGAAAGAAAGGGTTTCTTTGGAGATGAAGAGTTATCAAAAGGAGAAAGAGAGGGTCTATTTTTAATTTTTCAGAATGTGAACATGTTTAAAAGAGAGGGTCTATAAATTTGAAATGAGGAGAAATATTCAAGATTCAGTCAAATACATAGAAATATTGATTAATGAGTTAGTTACCACTTCCTTAGTATCTAGTTACAACTACCTTAAAAGTTAGTTATTGATTGTTAATTAGTTACAACCAAGTATATAACGAAGACTAAATATGCTGACTGCACACTTTCATGTTTTTTTTCTTCATTTTATTTTGCGCCACAAACTGGAAGTACATGTTTATTTCTTTCTCTGTATACGAATCTGGAGTTCCTTAGCATAAACTGTTTTTGTTGTTATTATTGCATTGCAGATACACACTACTAGTCAGTCTTCAACAATGCAGGCATATAACCAGTCTATCAATGATCTAGATAAGGAACTTTATCATTTGAAGAGTGGCTTTGAGGTATTATTTATGTGTTTCTTTTTCGTTCTTCTTTCTGCAATGTATCTTAGTCATCCTTTTAGATTAGAGTATCAGGCTATGTTTGTTTTATTGGCCCTTTTCAATACTACATTTACTTCCATACCCTTGAAAGTAGTATCCTATAAGTACTTGTGTACAAGCTATTTCAATAACAAAAGATAAAAGTAAAGTCAAACTGTTTACATTTAGGCTATAATCTTTTTTCATAAGCTGTATTGGGGAGCTTACATAAGGCAATCCAAACAGACCCTATATCAGCTGACCCTATGGTCATGGAGAAAATGCGATATGGTTAGCACATTCCAGCTAAATGAACATTGAAAAGAATTTTTCGGAACCTATGTAAATTAGAAAGATGATTGTAGTACATGGAAAATTCTTTTTATGGATTCAATATTTTTTGTTTTGTTTCTGAGAGTACTATTGGTAACATTCAAAATTTTAATTGCAGGCGGAGTTGTTGAAGTTTTCGAAGGACTATTGATTTACAGTCAAGATAGAATTTGTGTACAGTGAAAACCTTTGCTGATATCGAGACAGCAGATCACTTCCATGAAATGAAATTTAAGTAGGATACTTTGTGTTTTATGAGACTTGTTAAAGATTCTTGTGTTCAACTGAGGAATTTTATCTGTAGTAAACGATTTCGACGTTTCTATATTAACAAAATCCTGTAATAGGAACAAGTAGTAAATTTTTTCACATGAATCTTGTGAATCATGTTGAACTCTTTGATTATCTTCTTTTACGCATATTAAGGACAATACTTCTTCGTCTTAAATTATGTGTCCTCTTTACTGCTATCTTCGTCTCAAATTATTTGTCCATGTTTCTGTTACAACCCTTGAAAAAAGTGTCTTTTAAGTCATGCTTGTTTTCACAAGAAATGTAGCAGAGATATTGGTTTATAGTTAAGCTTATAATAGAACATGATCTTTAATGAAAATTGAGTGGAATCAAAATCACCCGAATACTTTTTCTTGTACTTGATGTTCTGTTCTTTGATCTTC
>Ga0228711_1006411_pt1 | contig 17502 bp, 9 predicted proteins | sample MedpolnodulmetaG_2_FD_177996 | JGI IMG/M metagenome (GOLD analysis project Ga0228711, IMG submission 177996) | Root nodule microbial communities from Medicago polymorpha collected in Santa Monica, California, United States - brown nodules | ecosystem: Host-associated > Plants > Roots > Nodule...
AAAGGGTTAATTAAGTTTTTAGTCCTTATAAATATTCACAGTTTTGTTTTTAGTCCCTAAAAAATAAAATCACACTTTTTAGTCCTTGTGACATTTTCCTTAAGCATTTTAGGGACTAAAAATGCTGATGGAAAAATTTTATAGGGACTAAAAATGCTTATGGAAAATTTTATAGGGACTAAAAATGTTGATGGAAAATTTTATAGGGACTAAAAAGTGTGATTTTATTTTGTAGGGACTAAAAACAAAATTCAGAATATTTATAGGGACTATTTACTTAATTAACCCAAAAAAAAATACTAAAATTAACTTAAAAATAGGGACCAAAAGTAGTGATTAAAAATTTTATAGGGACAAAAAGGTTGAAGGAAAATTTAGAGGGACTAAAACGAAAATGTGGTATATTTATAGACATAAAAACATATTTGTTATATAGTTTTTTTCTTTAACTTGACTGAAGCCAATGTTTATATAGTTGTTAGATCATAAGTTAAAATTTAACGGAACCAAACATTACACAGTAAATGAATCAAAAAAATTCATAGAAATATTTTGTTGAATGTTTTAATTTTTTTTATTATATTAAATGTGATATTTTAATGAGTGTATAAAATGTCTAATTTCGCCATATAGTGCTCATAAACAACTAGTACTACTATATTTGAACTTGTAACTTTTCATTTCTTTACGTTTAATGTATGGGTTTTCTTAGTCAGTGCACACAGCATGCCATGAAGAGCACGTTAGTCGGTCAAGGACTGAACTAGACTAAAATAGTAGTAATATTAGGTAAGTGGGAACCAACAACATTTGTAACAGTTTATTGACCCGGTATAGTAGTAGAACACAGATTTCTAATACTTGTGAGTTGTGACAGACATTATAAATAAATCCAAAATTATGACAATGAATACTATGTACTCTTCTAATAAGAAACCACGTGTTACTATTCAGTTTTACACACACGCATATATATCTGAAGTCCAAAGTTTATAATCAATTCAATTCACTTCACTAAGAAAATGGCAGGGAGTGGCATATTTGCAGAGATTATAGATGGTGATGTTTTCAACTACTATGCAGATGGGAAGTGGAACAAATCCTCCTCGGGAAAATTTGTTCCTATCATCAATCCAACCACTAGAAAAATCCATTTCAAGGTCCAAGGTACATGACATATTATATATTTACCCTTTTTCCCCCACCCAATCAAAATTTACCTTTAATCCGGCCAATTACAAGTGAGATAAATCTTACGCCGCGGACAAGTTTATTTCCACTATTTGATCAATAAATTTAACTAAGGATCAAAAGTGATATGATGTGAGTTATTGATCAGATGGTCAAAAATATACATCTGTATGGTGTGAGACTAACCGACTTGTATACGTCGGACAAATTCCTCTTTACAAGTTTTGTTCTTCAAAATTAAATACATATCTTGATTTTACTGTTTTCTTCATGTCATTAAAAAAAAAAATAGATATAATGCTTATATTGCTTTTTTATTTTTTTACTATTTGGAATATTAATTCATTTTAATCCAAATGAAAAACAGCTTGTACAAAGGAAGAGGTTAACAAAGCCATAGAATCAGCAAAAATTGCTCAAAAATTATGGGCTAAAACTCCACTTTGGAAAAGAGCAGAGTTGCTTCACAAGGCTGCAGCAATATTGAAGGAACACAAAGCACCTATTGCTGAGTGTCTTGTTAAGGAGATTGCCAAACCAGCCAAGGATGCTGTTACTGAAGTATGTATAAACAGTTTAACTTTTCATTTATTTAATGGTTGTAGAGTTTTATTCTATTTAATTTCATGCTTTATTTTTATTGTTGAAAGAATATATTTTAGTCACAATTTATAATTTGTTGTGTTCAGTTATTGAGCAGCAATGAAGTGTAACAAGAAATTACAGAATCACATTAGACATACATCAATATTTTGTATTAGATGGCTATGTTGTGCACAAGGTTTTTAAAATGCAGTTGTTTCAATATTCTTGATGCTGTGGAAAATTACGGTCAGATACAGATGATGCAGCCACAATGCGCTCGCAGAGACATAATAAACCTTTATCTCATAGCCATATTTACGGTTGCAGACACTTGTTTAAAACCTCTGTTGTTTCTTAGAGTTGGTCATTTTAGTCTTCAATTGCACTGTTCTTTTTATCAACTGTTGTGTAACATTTATATGCTATGACTTTTATGTATGTAGATTGTTAGATCAGGGGATTTGGTGTCATATTGTGCCGAGGAAGGGGTAAGAATTCTCGGAGAAGGAAAATTTCTGGTGTCTGATAGTTTTCCAGGCAATGAAAGAACCAAATACTGTCTCACTTCAAAGGTATTGATTGACCTATTCTTACATAGTTATGTAACTAAGCTAGTTTTATTTTTCGTCACAAGAAAATTTTGTGTGTGCAGATTCCACTTGGAGTTGTTTTAGCCATTCCACCTTTTAACTATCCTGTTAATCTAGCTGTTTCAAAGATTGCTCCAGCTCTTATTGCTGGAAATTCCATTGTTCTTAAACCTCCAACCCAGGTATACAACTATTCATAGACCATATACATCATAATAATTATAGTTGTAGAAAATATTTTGATATATTTCAAAGTAGTGAATACAGTGCAGAATGCAGATGCTAATACGTTTATATAAATTATTCTAACCTAACGAGCCTGATTAATGGACCGAATACAATTGTTACGTATTATTACCAAAATATACGCTATTTACAACACTATTTTTCAATTATTTAAATAAAATCTGAAGTACCAAATGTATTTTGAATAGGGTGCTGTAGCTGCACTACATATGGTACATTGCTTTCATTTGGCTGGCTTCCCCAAAGGTCTTATTAGCTGCGTGACAGGAAAAGGTTCTGAGATTGGTGACTTTCTTACAATGCATCCAGGGGTGAACTGCATAAGGTAATATTCACTTCAGCTATCTTGATATCATTATTGTCCACTGTTTTGTTGGTTTTATTGTACAAAAATTTATAGCATGAACTGTCATTTTGGTCCCTAAAATGTGTGAGGCAGGCAGTGACATTGTAGTCAATGAATGTGTTGATATTAGAAAATTAGCCTTGAGTGTGTCTTTTGTTAGCAATTTTACGGACCAGACTGACTAACGAAAGACACGTATGAGAACCAAACCAACCAACGAAAGACAAATATGAGGTATGTTTTTGTAGTTTTGATACACTCGGGGACTATAGTGACACCGCCTCACACACTCAAGACAATTGTAGTTACAACTTCCAACAAGAGGTTCAAGCAAGATACAAAATAAAATGAAATACTTTGTCTACTAAATAATGAATATAGAAAGGTGCTTAAAACATTTCTTACTGGAGAGATGTTTTATCATAGAAAGTGAACATTTTTTGATCTAATTCACATTAATCCTTAGTTTCACTGGTGGGGACACTGGAATAGCAATATCAAAGAAGTCTGCAATGGTTCCTCTTCAAATGGAGCTTGGTGGAAAAGATGCTTGCATTGTTCTTGAAGATGCTGACTTGGATTTGGTAGCTGCTAACATTGTGAAAGGAGGGTTCTCATACAGGTAACAGTAGCGCATATATAGTACCATCGTTATTATCTAATTCCTCGGGTGTCATTTAGATACGCAGACTTGTAGTTTCTCGCAATATTTCCACATTTTCTTGATTTCATAACTTTATTGACGAGAACTGACTTATACATAAAAAAATTCTCATTGATTTTTTTTTTTTTTTGATATGTCAGTGGTCAAAGATGCACAGCAGTAAAGGTTGCTTTAATCATGGAATCGGTCGGAGACGCACTAGTAAAGAAAATCAATGATAAAGTGGCCAAATTAACTGTCGGTCCTCCTGAGGATAACTGCGACATCACACCAGTCATCACAGAATCCTCTGCTAACTTTATTGAAGGGTTGGTAATGGATGCTAAGAAGAAAGGAGCAACATTTTGCCAAGAATACAAAAGGGAAGGAAATCTCATATGGCCACTTTTGTTGGATAATGTTCGTCCCGATATGAGGATATCATGGGAAGAGCCATTTGGACCAGTTTTGCCTGTTATCAGAATAAATTCCGTCGAAGAAGGAATTCGCCATTGTAATGCAAGCAATTTTGGCCTTCAGGTATAGTATAAGTGTCAGTGTATCACTTGATCAAAATGCATATATTCAAAAAACGATTAGCACCATCATAGGAAAAAGGATGCATTTTAAGCTTCTCTAATATTCTATATACATGTAAAAGAAATTGTCACTTGTAATCAACTTTTTATTCTAACACCATTTTCTCCAAAACAAAAAAAGATTTTATAAATTACTTTACTTGAGAGTGTCACAACATACTCTTCACTGCATTCTCTGTCGAAACGGCATTAATATTTTTCAGCGCACCAAAAAATTATATCATTATTATTTTATTTTGCGTGACACAGGGATGCGTGTTTACGAAAGACATAAACAAAGCAATGTTGATAAGCGATGCAATGGAGACAGGAACAGTTCAAATCAATTCAGCACCAGCTCGCGGACCTGATCACTTCCCTTTTCAGGTGCAGTATTTTTCCTCCATCTTGCTAAGTTGCCATAAAATATCATAACTTCAATCCTAATTATATATTCCTTAATCTTAATTTGTTTTTAGAAAGAAAGAAAAACCAAAGGTTTTTGAAAATTCATATGCAACATAGTTGATTGATATGATAGCTCAATCTCTTGTTAATGAATATCTTTGAATAATTAGTTTTTTTTCCTGTCTAAACTACCAAAGTATGATTTGTTGCAGGGTTTGAAGGATAGTGGAATTGGTTCTCAAGGAATCACCAACAGTATTAACATGATGACCAAGATTAAGACCACAGTAATCAACTTACCAACACCTTCTTATACAATGGGATAAGATGCTTAATAAATAGTTAGTCATAGTAACAATTTTCATATTGATATGTTATGCTTCCACTTTCCTATGCTTCACTTTAGTATAATAAATTTAATATCTGACAATCTTTGAGGGATATGCTTGCATATAAATAATGTTTTGTTACATGTGGATGTTTTTTTTAGAGATTGTTACAATATAGAACTCTTTTTTCTTTAAATTTTGTGTGACTATGTGAATGTGCCTAAACATATTTTATTTGGGTTTATGACCAAATAAGTATTTCGGTTACCAAATCTAAAAAAAAAGTTAGAAGCCAATTTTTCCAACATGTTCACTAAAGAGCAATGTGAACATTGGTACACATATAATGTCATTGCCATTATTGTTACTCCAAATGGAAAACCCAATTTGATGGAGTTGAGATCTGCTTTAGTGCCTATATGCTCCAGTTTCCCAGTTTGCTTCATCGATTTGAGACACGTAGCAAAATAATTTTCAATGGTTGAGATTAAAAACTCAAAATCAATATTTGTTAATAAAAATTAAACAATTTATTCTTCTTCCCATTGGGTGTCAGGTCCTCCGCCGAAAAACCACCACCACCTCTCATGGCAACACACTGCAACATTTCCTTCGGCACTTGTACAAAATTGCAACCCAACATTATACCGAGGTTACAATCCAATTTACCTAGTTCGGACAAGTTTCAAGTCACTCAAACCCACAATATATCCTAATAGAAAATAATAAAGAAAGCTTTTAGATACTTTCTATAATGAGATATCACTACTCAAGGTGTTTGTGAAGTGTTTCCCAAAGACCATCAACCCGAAAATTATCAAAGACCCAAGAAAAATCGCGCAATGATTTGCCTAGATCGTGCCATGATTGAAGCTCATACACAGTATAGTACATTGAACCTAATCCTTAAAATCACGCTATGATTTCCTCCCTTTGTACCACGAAAATGCAAAACAAACCTCCAAAAACTAAAACAAAATTGTGTCACGGTTTCTCCAAATCTTGTCACGATTTTCGACAAACTTCAACATCGATTTTGAGCCAATTTCAACCTATTATGTTAGAATAAAAGTTCAAATTGTTTTAAAATTTAAAAAGAAACTCTTAAATTTGTAAAAATATCAATGACTAAATCGAACCAAACTATTTTGTTCTTCGTTAGACTGTGTTGGTTAGAATTTATTGTAAAAATTAAACAAAACAAAACTAATTATTTTTTATTTGTTTAGATTTATTTGAGCCTTAATTGTATGGACAATGCATAAAAATATGTAAGGTCTGGTGTTCAAACCCCGGCTACCACCAAAAAAAGAACCTCAATTTGGATTCTCTGCTGTAAATGTACGCAACTACAGCTGTATGCCATCTAATCGAAATAAACGTCCAAAATTATTTTATTGCGAGAAACTTTAAAATCTAAATTGTTCAATCTCAAATCAACGGTCAGATCTGTTACAGCATGAAACTGCGTCAAACTTTATGAGTGAATCCAAGTTCATTCAATTAGAGCCCTATGTATTTTTCTCCTTTTTGACCGTACTAATACAAAAACACCCATAAATTGCTTTTTTTCATTTCAAACACAAATATCTAAGTTGTTAAATATCAAATCAACGGTCAGATCTGTTATAACATAAAACCGCGTCAAAACTTTACGAGTAAGTCCAGGTTCATTCCATTAGAGCGCTATGTATTTTTCTTCTTTTCACTGATACAAAACACCCATGAATTGCTTTTGTCATTTCAAACACAAACTTCACTCTCTCTTTGAACCACAAACAATGGCTTCAACAAAGAAGAGAACTATTGTTTCAACAATGGTTTCCGCTGATAAGAAGCTCGAGAAGGAGCTTCTAGAAGCTGGAAACAAGCTCTTGAATCCTCCTTCTTCCGTCGATAACCTGCTTCATCTCCTATGCGTAAACACACTCTTCTTTTTTCCCTCTCATTTTGCTTTCTTTTATTTTGTTTCGTTCATGCATGTAGCTTTTTGTTACGTTTTCATCAACGGATGATTTTGCATGTTGTTGTTGGCTTGATTTTTGCCCTAGTTGCATGGATTCTGAGTTTGTTTAAAATATGAGTTTTTACTTTTTACAATTGGTTTACATGTTTGTTATCACATTGAGTTTATCAAAATCACGGTGAGCTACCTTAATTTTGTAAAAGTTACGGGTGTGGCTTTTGAAAATCATGTTGTCTCACGGTGATACCCGTCATAGGTTAAACCTAATGAACGGGTGAGTCTCGCCGAAAGTTGATTATGGAAGGTGCATAATCACAGGCGGTATGCATAATCACGGTGATCCACCTTGATTTTGTAGAAGCTACAGAGTTAACTTTGGGTGACCGTGATACCAAATAAATGCAAAATTGATTATGGAAGGATTTTGGCTTATTCACCGTGAGATATCAAATCCAGGAAAAATTGGTTATGGAGGGTGCATAATAGATTCAGAATCCTACTCCGTGTATTTTTTGAAGAAAGAATCCTACTTCGTGTATGTTTGGTTCCACTTATCGAGGCATCATATTTGATTCTAGACGGTGCAAAATTGATTATGAATATTTGGTTATTTTCGAATAGAATTGATTTTGCTTTATAATTGATTCTACTTGAACATAGAATTTGTAGCTTTTGATTCTAGAATTGATATTTACACACAAATTTATGGTTCAACTCACTTTTACACTAATGTATCCAAACACATCACTTTATATTCAAAATCAGTTTATTTACAAAACACTGTGATATTGATTGATAAATGTTCACGTTTAGTGTTTGACATGCGTTGGACTTCGAGGAAGCCTATAAAATAAAAAACAGAAAGAATTGTTTATACCTAGAGGCTTTTTCGTCACTCTGTAGTAGAAGTAGGTCTCAAGAGGCAAAACAATGGTTGACCAAAATATTAATCACATGTGCTCTATGAAGCACGGACACTACTCGGATTAGGCGTGTCCCGGTGTCGGACATGTGTCGTGTCCGACACCGACACTTGTAATTACACTGAATTATGTAATTTTTTCAAATTATTAGCTGTGTCGGCGTGTCAGTGTCCGGTGTCCGTATCTGTGCTTCATAGCATGTGCTTGATATTGCATTTTTTTTTCTTGGAACTGCAGCAAGTTGGAAACAGCCTATCAAAGGTTGAACAATCACCTTCTAAGTCCATGCTCAAAGCACTCTCTCCATCATTGAAAGCATTGATTTCTGATAAACTTATAAAGCATTCAGATGTTGGTGTCAAAGTTGCCCTTGCCTCCTGCTTGAGTGAGTTAACAAGAATCACTGCACCGGATGGTCCTTACAATGATCACCAAATGAAGGTGTGCTTGATCTTTTATTGTTGTAAATTAATTGAATTGAATTATATTCTGTTATCATGTTATTAACAAGTTATTTTGTTAAAAAAATGTTATTAACAAGTTATGTCTGTTGAGTTTTATGGTGTCATTTTCTTTCAGGAGGTCTTGAGATTAATTGTATCTTCATTTGAAAATCTACATGATATGTCAAGCCGTTGGTATGAAACGAGGATTTCAATCCTTGAAATAGTCGCAAAAGTCAGGTTAAGTGTCGTAATGCTAGATCTTGAATGCGATGCCCTCATTTTGGAGATGTTTCAGCTTTTCTTGAAGACAATAAGGTAAGACCTGTTGCATACATGACTACAGGTCTAGCATTAGAGCTTCTATATTTTATCTTCGCATTTCTAAGATTTTACGTTGAATTTGACCCCACAAAACCGACTTGTAAGGTGAGGATTACCCAAACTTTGTAAGCAATGTTTAGATGTGGGACTTGGGCATTTTCTCAAATAGAATTTTTTTATAGTCATACATGATATCATCTTAAGATGCTTGTACCGAAGAATCTGCTTTTGAGCGAATGGTTGGGTTGGTGTTCCATATGGTTATGAATTTTAATGAACTATATCATTATTGGTTCAAAGTATTAATAAATGATTTTGTTTATGGGTTGAATTTAATATGAATCTATTACTAAGCTGCAGTAATTGTAATTGTAGTTGTAGTGTGTTAATGTGTGAACATACTTCTTATCAGCTCTGTTTGAAACTTTCAGAGAACATCATCCAGAAATTGTTTTCTCGTCCATGGAAACCATAATGGCCCGTGTTATTGAGGAAAGTGACGATATATCTCTTGGCTTACTCTATCCAATCTTAGATTGTGTAAAGAAAGACAATAAGGTTGGAGTTTCGAAATTTAATCTCATTCTTTTTAACAGATTGTGATTATGAAACTGAAACTTGTTTCATTTCATTATGGATTGCTTATAATTGTCGTCATCATTATCATTATGATTCAGGTAGTTTCGCCAATTGCTCAAAAGTTGGGGAAAAGTGTTCTTCAAAAGTGTGCAACAAAGCTTATAATACCTATTTGCGGCATGCTGTGAATGTGTTGGGTACTATAGTGATGTTCTTGCTTCAGTCATCATGTGGTGAACTTCGGTGCTTTTGAATTGTGTCAAATTAGTTGTTTATCTTTAAATATATTTACTAAAGACCAAACTTCATATATGTATGTTTATAGATATTGCCAAAAAGTCTTTGCTTGACTATTCTAAAAAGGTAAGTTGCATATGCAATTCATCTAGATAATATTCTATTTACATCTTATGGTGACTATTATAAGCAAAGAAACCGCTTTTAGGTTTATTGAATAACGGGTGTGTGACAGGGCCGTTCTTTGGGGAGTGCAAAACGCTCAACCGAACTGGGCCGCCCAAAGTGATGGGTCTCAAGAAAAAAATTATTGCTCAATATCCCCACCCCCACTCAAAAATAATTTTATATTGTACTCTTTGTAATGAATTATAAACAAAAATTGATCAAATTATACATAGTTGACTAAATTTAATAGACAAAATTATACTTTTAGTCCTTTAACTTAATTTCAGGTAACAATTTTGTCCTTTTATCTATTTTTAATTTCAATTTTGTCCTTTTGGTTCATTTTCACATGGGTTTTCAAGCTTAAAATTTAACATTCTTATGCAAACATGGATGAAGACCATAAATTTGAAGATTGAAATGCCATAAATTTGAAGCATAAGAAAATTCATATGCAAATGGACCAAAAGGGGAAAATTGAAATGAACAAAAAAAAAATAGATAAATGATCAAATTGTTACCTAAAATTAGTTAAGCGACTAAAATTATAATTTTTCCTATTTAATATATACACTTTCTAGTTAAAAATTGTGTCTGGTTTCATGGTAGGGAGTCAATCCTAATCATATAATCCTTTACTGATTTTAGAAGTTTTTTTTTACTAATTTAGAAGAAAATAATTTGACAGGTTAGTGAAAAAACATTCCTGCTTTATTCTCCCTCTGATATTCTGAATCAACAAAAGTTGATGTATTTGGTTAAAAATATTAAATACATCAACTTTTATTGATCCAAATAACTCTTATAAATAGAACCAGAGGGAGTAATATCTATGCAAAATTAGTGGATATGATGAATTTAACAATCAAGTCGTAGCAACTGCCACAGTCGAGTCGGTGTTGTGTGGTCTATAATTTTGATGGCAAAAAGCTACTAGTTATACAAGAACCAAATTTCGATAGGATGCAAGAGAGATGGTTCAAAGATGTCATGGGAGCCACTGGACTTCAATGGCTACAACATGTCAGTTATCCTATCCTTAACAACAGGTGCTATTTGTTTTTGTTGAGATGGCACGAGGAGACCTATGGCTTCCATCTTAGGGAGGTGATAGTAACACATGCCGATTTGTCATGTCTGCTTCATCTCTCCATCGAGGGTCGCTTGTTGGACCACGTTAAATCTCTTACCAAGCCTGATGCGGTTGATTTGATGGAGTTGTTAGGGTCTGATCTTGGGGAGGTTGAGTACCAAGTGAGGAAAACAAAAGGTTCTCATTCATGTTTTGGCTGGTTTGGAAAATTTCGAGAAGCATCTACAGAAAGCAACTGACGTTGAGAAACAGGGTGATATCGAAAAGATGCAGGTAAAGCGAGAGCAGACCTTCACATCTATCTACTCTACTTGGTTGGTGTCACGCTCTTCACTGACAAGAGTACAAACTATGTGAACGTGACATACATGAAGTACTTCTGGGACCTGGAGCTAGTTTCTGATTACTCATAGAGAGTGAAGACAGAGCACCATATGACATTTTGGCTATGTTTTTTAGTACTTTTCTTTGCATTTGAAGACAAATAAGATGAGAGATAGAGGAGTTGTTAATGGTTTGAGGAACAAATTGTATTGTTTTCACTCGAGTCGTTGTAATTCACTTTTATCCTAGATCATGCAACTCCATAGGTGTTTTGAGTATTTTGTAGTGAGAAATCATGTAAATTGACAAATCAAGACATCACGTGAAGAATCAAGGATATGAAATTGAAGACCAATGGTTCTTAGAAGATTTTTGAAGACAATACAAAGTGAATAAAATTCTTTTCAAGTTCATAGGAGTTTTCAGACGAAAGAATGGCCGAAAACGGGACGAAAACGCAAGAAATCACACCTGAGGGGCTGCCTCAAGCGCCCACGCGCATGTACTATGCACCTCTGCGCCTGGGACAACATTCCTTGCTGCCCAGGCGCCTATGCATGTGCCCCATGCGCCCAGGTGCTCAGCTGCGGGATGAATGCTGATTTTTCTTATGTTTCCAAGTTGGATCGGTGCAAAAAAAAAACCCAGTGTTCTTCTTTTAAACCCTAAGTAACCATATGTTACCCTTGCACACATTATTATTCATACATAAACAATGATGGTCAAAGCAAGGGTCAAGCATCAGAGTTTTAAGGCAGGATTCTTCCTTCTCTTGTTCTCTTTAGGGTATGTTTTTCGATTGTTTTATTATGATGTATGTTGCCACGAGTGTAACCTTGGGGATTGAACTGTAGGATAAAAGTAGATTATGTCTGCTCTTTAATGCTGCATCAGAGTGTAACCTTGGGGATTGAACTGGGGATTTAAATTAGATTATATCTGCTCTTTAATGCTTCGTCAATTGGTTAGCTACGAGTGTAACCTTGGGGATTGAACTGTAGGATAAAAGTAGGCTCTGACAACTCGAAATTATATCAGTTCCATTGGCTTTTCTAATTACCACTTCTTATAGAGGTTAGGAAGTTTCACGTTTGAACTCCTTTCATCATTACTCTTTTCTTAAGACAACGTAGTACATGATCTAAAACTAGGTTGGTCCTGAAATAGTTATTTGAAGAAACTTCGAATGAGTTTTACTGTTGGATTCATTAAATCAAAGTAAGCACCACCCACATAAGCTATTTGATTCTTAAAAGATAATTCTGATAAAGACGAAGGGGGTTTAAGGATTCCCTAATCACCGTTAATCATCTGAATCATAAACCTAATCTTGCATTTGGAAGGGCAATTCAACCCTGCAATTCTATTCAATTTTATTTAACTTTCGCCATTTGAAATGAGTTTTATTAACTACTAAATTGAACGACAATCCCTATAGAGAATGGTAAACTTACTACTTTATTAGTTGTTATGATTTTGTGCACTTGCCAATTTCGTCCATCAGAGAGTGGTTGCCCTTGCTCACTTGTACATGGAGCTTAACAAAGGAGCTCATTATAACACTAAACACATATGAATCACCTTGTTACAGGTATAAATAATAATGAAATGTTTATTTATTTACATGTATGTTCATGTTTTTTATACTAATAGTTATATGTTGTTGACCTTGCAGGTTTCGGTTTTTCAACACTTTAATGGAATCAGAGCCAAAGATTATTGGGATGGATATAGGGAGCATCGTCACTCACGTGCCATGATGTTTGTTTCTCTGAAGGGTTAGCCTGTGACAAATCCCATAAGATTGCATCTGGATCACTTGGATCTTGGTATGTTATCATGAACTCATATAAGCCCCACCACCAGACGTGTTCCTTTGAGTGAATCAATCTTTTTTCTAGATGGCTCGGATACAAACCTCTTATGGTCTAATATATGTCAAAGAAGGTGATGCGCCAATTTGGTTATGTCCATACCATCCCTAGCCATCCATATAAGAGTAAATCCCAAGGTGACCAAGCAGGTGAACAACCAGTGTTGCATGCAGTAGCTTGATTATGTGTTAACTCAATGAGATTTGGGTATGCCTGCTCCAACTAGTCTAGAGACAACAATTGGATACATAAGATGGTATTTTGCCATTTCATATCCATGCATTGTATGTCAGTAGGAGGATGTACATATCCCGAGGCCACCTTAGCAGGAGGCTATTGATGAAGTTGCCGCTGAGGAGCATGAAGACCATCAGTGGCTAGACTCCAGGTCACACTTAGCACGCATCAAAGATCATGCCCTTGCTATCATCGGTAGTGGTTATGTTGTTGAGGGAAGTCTGGCTTGGATTAGTTTCATGTGATTCTGCAAGGGGCTCGGGCCAAAAACTTGATAGAAGTTTGGAAAGTGTACCAAATACTATCGAAGTAGTAAAAATATCGTTCCCACAAGGACTGGTTTTAATCTCAAGAATTCAATTACGTTATTCAAAAGGATGTATAAAGTTCTTTTAATTTGCCACTAGGCAGTTGGTTTGGTTTGATTTGATGAAATCAAGTAACTTAAAATAAAGATTGATTAAGAAAATATGGAGAGAGATGAGATCAGGTCTGTCGAATCCTCTAGTGTTTCCCTAATTGGTATACTGCACCTATTCTTATGAATAATTCTCTAGTTCCACGATAGTTAACAAAATAGTCCTAATCAATCCCTTGAGTTAAGACCCTCTTCTTAAACTACAACCCCTAATTCCTTAGGCGGTCTAATAATCTTTGAAGGTTTTAAGCATGTTAACCTAATATCACTAATAAACGATTATCCATTCCTAGACTAACCATGTTTATTAGAACAATTCAATTAGATCTAAGTCGAAAGCTAGGGTCAGTAGTCATTCGTTCTCACTAAATCATGTTTATATTTGATCAGGATATAAAAAGTATTAAGAACGATTGAATTGAATAAAAACTATATTGTCGTTCATAATAATAGAGTTTCACAGCAACATGTTTCAATTAGGGTTACACAGATTCATCTCGGACCTAATCTCTGAGAGATTTAGCTACTCATAATCGAGTTTACAAATAGCATAATCAATGAAATAATTAAAACATACATGAACTGAGTAAAGGATGATTAAATCGCCCTTCAAGCAGTGTTCAGGTCTCAAAATCGCACTTTTGCTTCCAAAATCGTAACCCTTGTTTCTGGCACTGACTGCTGTTTAAATAGGAAATATTTTCTGAGCCAAAAATTGTGCCGCGCCTATGTTCAATCACGTCACGATTTTATAACAACCTAGAGTCCTTCGAGATCCTTCTTCACAATCGTGACATGCCTCCAGCAATCGTGTCACGTTTCCAACATGTTTCCAGATATATACAAAATTGATTATGGAGGGATTCTGACATATTCACCATGATATCAAATATATGCAAAATTGATTATGAAAGATGCATAATGGATTCAGAATCCTACTTCGTGTATTTTTTATTCCACTTATAGAGGGGTCAAAATTGATTATGACATGTTTGGTTGTTTTCGAATAGAATTGATTTTACTTGAAGTTAGGATTTGTAGCTTTAGATTCTGGAATTGATATTTACACACAAATTTATGGTTCAACTCACTTTTACATAAATATATCCTAACACAAATCATTTTATATTCAACTCGCTTTTAATCAAAAGCAGTTTATTTACAAAATCAATTCACAACTTAGGTAACCTCAAACACTGTGATACTGACTGGTAAATGTATCCACATTTAGTGTTTGACACACCTAGAACATCGAAGGAGCCCTATGAAATAAAAAACAGAAAGAGGCTTTTTCACTCTGTTGTAGAATTAGGTCTCAAGAGTCAAGACAATGGCTGACCAAAATATTAATCACATGTTCTTGATAGTGCATTTTTGTCTTGGAACTGCAGCAAGTTGGTAATAACCTATCAAAGGTTGAACAATCACCTTCTAAGTCCATGCTGAAAGCACTCTCTCCATCATTGAAATCATTGATTTCTGATAAACTTTTAAAGCATTCAGATGTTGATGTCAAAGTTGCACTTGCCTCCTGCTTGAGTGAGTTTACTGCACCAGATGCTCCTTATGATGATGGCCAAATGAAGGTGTGCTTGATCATTTTTGTTATAGATTAATTGAACTTTATTCTATTATCATGTTCTTAGCAAGTTATGGCTGTTGAGTTTTATGGTGTCGTTTTGTTTCAGGAGGTCTTGAGATTAATTGTATCTTCATTTGAAAATATACATGATATGTACTCAAGCCGTTGGTATGAAACGAGGATTTCAATACTTGAAATAGTCGCAAAAGTCAGGTTATGTGTGGTAATGCTGGATCTTGAATGTGATGCCCTCATTTTGGAGATGTTTCAGCTTTTCTTGAAGACAATAAGGTAAGAACTGTTGCACTTTTCTTGCATACACAGGACTACAGGTCTAGCATTATAGCTTCTGTCTTTTATCTTTGCATTTCTTAGATTTTACGTTGAACTTACCCCACAAAACCGACTTGTAAGGTGAGGATTACCCAAACTTTGTTAGCTAGGTTTAGATGTGGGACTTGGGCATTTTCTCGAATAGCGATTTTTTATCGTCATACATGATATCATCTTAAGATGCTTGTACTGAAGAATTTGCTTTTTACGGAATGAGGCTTGGTGCTCCATAAGGTTATGAATTTTAATGAACTATATCATTATTGGTTCAAAGTATTAATAAATGATTTTGTATATGGGTTGAATTTAATATGAATCTATTACTAAGCTGCAGTAATTGTAATTGTAGTTGTAGTGTGTTAATGTGTGAACATACTTCTTATCAGCTCTGTTTGAAACTTTCAGAGAACATCATCCAGAAATTGTTTTCTTGTCCATGGAAACCATAATGGCCCGTGTTATTGAGGAAAGTGACGATATATCTCTTGGCTTACTCTATCCAATCTTTGATTGTGTAGTAAAAGACAGTAAGGTTGGAGTTTCGAAATTTAATCTCATTCTTTTTAATAGATTGTGATTATGAAACAGAAACTTATTTCATTTCATTATGGATTGCTTATAATTGTCGTGATCACTATCACTATGATTCAGGTAGTTTCTCCAATTGCTCGAAAGTTGGGGAAAAGGGTTCTTCAAAAGTGTGCAACAAAGCTTATAATACCTATTTGCGGCATGCTGTGAATATGTTGGGTACTATGGTTTATGTTCTTACCTCAATAATCATGTGGTGAACTTTGGCGCAAATGATGTATGTTAAAATAGCAATCATGTGGTGAACTTAGGTGCTTTTGGCTAAGAATTTTTTGTGCCAAATTTGTTGTTTATCTTTAAAAATATTTACTAGTTAAGACCAAACTATATATGTATGTTTATAGATATTTGCCAGAAGTCTTTGCTTGACTATTCTAAAAGGTAAGTTGCATATGCAATTCATCAAGATAATACTCTAATGACATCCTATGATAACTATTATAAACAAAGAAATCACTTTTTAGCTTCATTGAATAACAGATGTGTATGGTCTATATCATCATTCAGTGAACATAAAAAAAGTTTTTTTTTGTTTATTATAATGGATGGAGGGTACATTCCAACGATGTATCAGCCTCACCGCTAGACGTGTCTGTTTGAGTGATTCAGTCTTTCTTTTAGATGGGCTCAGATACATACCTCATAGGGTTCGATATATGTCAGAGCGGGTGTTGCGCCAGTTTGGTTACATCCAGACCATCCCAAGCCATCCACATAAGAATGCAAATCCCAAGGTGACCAAGAAGGTGAACAACTAGAGCTACATGCAGTATCTTGATTATGTGTTAACTCGGTGAGATTTGAGTATGCCTACTCCAACTGGTCTAAAGAAAACAATTGGATACATAAGATGGTATTTTGCCATTCGCATCCATACATCGTATGTCAGCAGGAGGATGCTCATATCCCGAGGCCACTTGAGCATGAGGCTATTGATGAAGTTTGCGCTGAGGAGCATGGAGACCAATAGTGGCTAGACTTCAGGTCACACTTAGCACGCGTCAGAGACCATGCCCCTGCTATCATTGGTAGTGGTGGAGGGAAGTCCGGCTTGGATTAGTTTCATGAGATTTTGCAGGAGGCTTGGAGAGGGATTTTCTATCGTCGTAGGTGTGGTAGGGTGGTAGGTAGGCGAGGGCTACTCATTAGTTTTATTACCGTGTAACCGATGAATAATATATTTTTTTTAATTTGTGTTTGAATGCTTTTGGTTTGGTTGTAACCTTTGAATATTTGAGACATTGTTTTAATTTTATGTTACATGTGTGTGTTGTTTCATATGGTCTCATTAATTTATTCTCTTATAATTTGCTTTAATATGCATGGTTAAATCAATCTTGATTCGTCAATTTGCCAAAAAAAAAAAATAAAGTTGTTAAGCAATAAACACATATCCTGCCTCTGTGAGCTGACACAATTCTGCAAATATAATATGAGTAGTATGTTTTTTTTTTTTGACAAAAAAAAAATGATATTCATTCATTCAAATCGAGA
>Ga0228711_1006413_pt1 | contig 17499 bp, 7 predicted proteins | sample MedpolnodulmetaG_2_FD_177996 | JGI IMG/M metagenome (GOLD analysis project Ga0228711, IMG submission 177996) | Root nodule microbial communities from Medicago polymorpha collected in Santa Monica, California, United States - brown nodules | ecosystem: Host-associated > Plants > Roots > Nodule...
CCCTTATTTGGGACACGTGGCGGCTTCTCAGCATAGTTGCGAAAATTAGGGGGTCAAAATTGCATTTTTTTTGTTAGGGGGCCAAAATCGCTACGACGACAAATATAGGGGGCCAAAAGTGCATTTAAGCCAAAAAAAATATACTATTCAACATCATTAAACTTATACATAAACAAACACATTAAATCTGCAAATGCCATGAAACAGATGAATTGTTCAAATAATAATAATGAAGTCAGATAGATCAAAAACAATATAGTCTAAACAAACAAACAGAGCATAGATCCAAATTGCACATTGTAGAGAGAAACTGTACATTAAAAAAAATGTTGATGCTAGCTAGTTACCATAATTAATTCGTAAGTTGTTGCATATTTTTTCAGATGCAATGTAACGTAATTAGGATGAGATATGTACGAACCTAGCAACAGAGAAATTCCATGGTGTGATAAGTTGATCCTCTGTAGCACTATCCTCACCATAGAGGTCCTTAACACCACCACCGACACCATTGACAAAATCCTCAGTTGCCATATCCAAGCCAATTAACACGGTTAATTAGTATTAGTATATTCTAGTCTCTCTTAAGTCCTAAGCCAAGCAATAATAAACCAAAACAATTAAATAGAACAAGCTTGGAAAATATGCAGACAGAATGAGAGGAAAACAAAATGTGAGGTTGGTATATATAACCTTGTGTTATGTCTGTGTATAAATAACCTATTAAAATAATGTTTGGTTTGGTTGCATATGTGATGGGAAAGCATAGAGTTAGATTTCATAATTTTCATTATTTCAATGGTGACAGGCACATGTAGTAATGACCAAAATAAAGAAAACATTTCATGTCCTTTTCCGACTAGTTATGTGCTGTCATTGTTTGTTGGACCAGTAGAGAGACGTCATTCTAGAAGACATGATACAAAGCAGTAATGGTATTTATTTCACGTAGTAATAAAAGTTGGAAATCACCTTAATTAATTTGTAAAAGGTGGGGATTTTCCGCGTTTTGTTAAAGTCAAGTCAATATAAGTGGCAACAGCCAAACAGCAACGAAAATTTGGAGAGAAGTCAAACACTCATCTTCAACTGATTAATTCATAAACTTGTTTGAAACCGTAGTATTAATTGATTAAAAATGAGTTTAATTGTGGAGGAATGGGGTGTCCGGAGTTCGAACTCCGGCCCCTACATATAATATACAATATTCCTACCAACTGAGATAACTCACGACTTATTCTAGTCACACCCTATTGCATCATCAATTTTTTTATGACTTATTCAAGGAATATTTGAAATTTCTTAAGTAAAGTCCTATTCTCTTGTCGTTATTTTTGTTTCTACTCAAGCTGGTCGGAATTGGATGGTTCATATGATACATACTTTTCAAACACTTTGGTTTTCAAGTTTTAAGTTTCAACGTTGTAGTACCCGTCTAACAAATAGAAGGCCACTTTCAAGAATCCGTCACTGATTTGACATTGAATCACATTTTGGCTATTCAATTTCGTGCCTTCTCATTATTAATTAGAATTTAACAATTTTGTTGATTAAAAAAAATATGTTTCTAAAACCGGATTAGACCGGCTAGTTAAATTAGATCCGTTCTCGACCTATGAGATCTTAAAAATTGTTGGTATTAAAGAACCGCTAAAAAATCACTTGAACCGGTAAGAACTAGACGTTGAGGTCGGTTTTAGAAAATTGAACGATCCAACAAAACCACTAAAAAATCACTTGAACCGCATTAATCATATTTGAGAATCTCATATATAGACTCTAATTATGGGTTGTTTGGCGAGACCAATAAATTCGCACGACTAAGAAAAACTTGTTTGACAAACTTAACTTATTTTTCAGACATTATTTTAATGTTTTATTTTTAAAAATTCAGACACACGTAGAGACAAATATTATGCTCGTGCCCATAATGTGGCTTTTTACCTCATTATGAATATTTTTGCGGGTTCTCAATCAATACGGTATCAATCTAATTACCTCCCCTAACCAGGTTGAATGTTGGGCATTATCAGTTTATCTAGACACCCACATTTCAATGAATTCTGGTCTTCTTCCACCAAATTTCGCTTCCATCCAACCAAACTAACTAAAATACTCATGTGTTAGTTAACTAATACAAGTGTAAAAAAAACGTGACTTAGTTTTTACACATGCGCGACTTAAACGCTACGTGAGTTAACTCACGCAGGTTTTGTTTTTGCATATTCACAATGTTTCAAGATTATTAAGCCGATCCCGATCATATGTAAACACTTTTACACCGTGCAGCAATTGTAGGCTCTAATACTAGCTGGCTTTCTCTAATGATTTTATTGCAGAAAAGTAGGATAAACTCAAAATAGCATGCATGCGCATGAATTTTACTGAGGATCATATGCTTGTCCGTCGAGTTAAAACAGAGCATGATTGGAGAGGATTTCCCTCTGCTCTGAACCCATACTTGTATTGTAAACGAAAAAGACAAGACAGTGAAGGTCAAGATGCTTGCGTGGTGCAATCAAGAGAGATTCGAATTTATTAGCAAGAAATAAAAAATAAATAGACATGCTTTTGTGAATATGCAAAAACAAAATCTGCGTGAGTTAATTCACACAAATGTTAATTTCAACGTACGTTAACTCACGAAGCATGACTTAAGTTACATATGTGTAAAAATTAAGTCACGTTTTTTTTATACTTGCGTTAGTTAATTAACGCATGAATATTTCGGTAGTTTAGATGGGTGGAAGCAAAACTTGCTGGAAAAAAAGCAGAATTCCATTTCAATCTGGATCGGGTGATTTTAACCCAAACAGCCTCTAGTTGATCAACATTGCCCAACCCAACTTCATCATGCAACCATGCCAACATTTACCATTCTCAAACTTCTAAGATACTTGATGACTCTTCTTACTTGTGGTAGAACAGCAAACGAGATTTCTACAGAGTACTCAAGTTCATCACATAGCTGGGATGACTACTTATAAAAATTTACCACACCACCCTGTGTTTTTTAAGCTCATCATTCAACTTGATACATCAAAAAAACTAAATATGTTTCAATGGTAACTATTTTGCCAACACACACATTATTTTGTACATAAATTGAATTACTACTATTATATACTTCTTCCTTCTAACGATGGATCCAAGAATTTTGGTTAGTGAGGGCGACGTCATATTCTATACAATATTATATAAAACAATGCAATTCAACCAAAACAACATATCAATGCATTTGTGATAAAATAAAGACACCTAAACATTTATGGATTATATTTCTACATTTTTTGAAAGTATATTTCTACATGTATTCATATTTTAAAATTATTTTAGGATTTTTCATTATTTAACACTATCAAATATATCTTTTTCTTTGTGACTAAGTAATCATTCAACAAGTTATTTCTCATATTACTGTGTATTGGATTAAATATGTTTTTGATCCCTATAAATGTACACATTTTTAGTTTGAGTCCCTCTAATTTTTTTAGACTTTTAGTCCCCAAAAGTTTTCAATATTCACTAATAGTCCCTCTTTTTAAGTAAACTTATGTATAATTCATATTTTTAAATAAAATTTTGCAGAAAAATTCTATCATTATAAGAATCTCTCAAAAAAAAAAAATAGAATTTTTTAAAAAAACATTACTTAAATATAAAATTTTATATTTTTGGAGATTTAAAATTCATATTTAATTCATGTTTTGTTAAAAAATTCTAATTTTTTTTAGGATAGATGTTTACAATATTCTACAAATTTCTGCACAATTTCATTAAAAATTACGTAGGCTACACGTAAATTGACTTATAAATAGAGAGTAAAAGTGATGATTGAAAATTTTATAGGGATTAAAAGTTGAAGAAAAACTTAAAGAGACTGAAATGAAAAATTGGTATATTTATAGAGATCAAAAACATATTTAACCCCTGTGTATTTGATTCTTCACGAATAAAATTATTTACTACTTTATTGTGGGGTATCACTTAATTTTTAGTAAGAAAAAAGAGAAAATGATTAAAAGAACACAAAACAAAATATATAAATAGTGGGGCAGCTACGCCAGATGATCGATGTAGATCCGTCCCGGCTTTCACCCTTTATTACAAATATACAAGACTGTTTTTAACGGCCGTTGTAATAAAATTAGAGGTTCGGCTCTAATATTAAAAATGACCCCTAATAAAAATAATTAATGATAATTTAAACAATTACAAATTAACAATAAGGATTATTTTGATTTTAATTTGTTTTGTTGAATTTTTTTGTTGTTGATAGATGTGTGAGTTTGACCTAACTTGTCCATTTACTCTTTATTTTTGTCAAATAATAAGTGTTTGATTTAGCTTTACGTAACAAAAGAAAATATTATACTATATCCCAACAATTATACTTGTACCCTACAAATAATTGAGGCCCCATAAATTGATTGTCTTGCTCCGTATAGCTCCTTGTGCTTCCGAGGAACGGCCCTAACCCTTTCTATGTACCTTAATACAAAATACTTTACTCTCTCCTAAATTATAAGTTGTTTTTGTCATTTCACATGTATTAAGAAATGTAATTAATTTAAATAGGAAAGAGAAATTAAGAGTTGTTTTACAAAATTATCCTTATTAAATTATATGAGAAAAGTAAATTAAAAAATTGAAAGAATAGCGTACTAATCAGGGGTTGTGCTTAGAGCATTTGTTAAGGAAACCAAAAATAGTATATTTGCATTAGATTCAGCAATATTTTGACTTTTAAAAAGTTAAATCTTCATTTTTCACCATTTCCCAATACAATATTTCTATTTTTATCATTTTAACCAATATCTTAAAGACACTCTTTAACATTTCCCAATAAATAGTTACGGGTATAATATGAAAAACATCATTAATGTTTCATTGAAATTATAAAACTACTTATAACTTGAGACCAAAAAAAAAAATCTCAATACGACTTATAATTTGAAACGGAGGGAGTAAATTTTTAGATATATTTATTACTCTATTTTTTTAATATATATGTTATTAATACTATCAACGTGTCATAAAATATGAAAAGTTACAAGTTGAATGAATCGATAATTGGGGAGTAATTTGGTAATATTCATACAAAAATTTGTTACATTAACTGCACCACCAACTTTTTTTACTATAAATGAAAAATAACGTCTTATAAATAAGTTTATGGAAGTAACATTGATCTTAACATATTCTTTAACTTTTTTTTTTCATCAAAAGTCAAAGTACTTGTAATCAATGCATGAACGTGCTTTTTAATTGGCCAAATATTTTACGTGATCCTTTAAGTTATATGTTTTTAATTAATAAGTTAGTTCTTTAAGTTTTTATTTTTAACAAGTTTGTCAATTAAGTCATAAAATATTTTCACCATTACCCCTTTGTTCATTAAACTCAATTAAAAAGTGATTATATATACTTTTAATACTAAATTGATGGGTCCAAATCCACTTCGTTAATCAAAACTACGATTCATAAGTGTTCATGTTAAATTAGGTTTGGATTCAAAGACAAAACAAAAAAAAATGTGAGTGCGCAATCATGTTAAATGACACTCCCTCCATCCCAAATTATGTCATTTTATCAAAATTTGTTTATCCTAAGTTATATGTCATTTATAAAAAATATATAAAAAAAGATATTAATGTATTTGATCTTTTTTTTTTTGACAAAATTAATGTATTTGATCCTTTTAATTTGCCTTCTTTCCAACCGCACATTGATCTAAACCCCACCCCCAAAAAACAAAAAATCACTGGTCTAAGAAGAGAGAAACACGTCTTGTGTTAGCGTCATATATAGATACGTTAAAGGATAGAAAAATAAGACTTTTTCGATTATCATCGCCCCTCTCATCAAGAATGATCATTATTTTTTCCCTTATCGTTGTTGATGAGTTGATTTTAGTTTTTGCTTTTACTTTGATTCACTTATTAATATTCAATTTTTTTTTTAATTGGTCCAAGTTCACCACTTCTAAAAATAATGAACGAGAGAGAGAAAACATTCTAATTTTAATTATTTTATATTTTTAATGATGTATTATTTTATAGTGTGACAGATAATTATGATATAATTTGATTGATTTAATTGATCTTGTTTAATGGAATAAGGTTTAATTGTTGTTGTTCCTAAAGCAGATTTGTTAGGTTATGTTTGCATCTATACAAGAATTCTCCTAATCTAAATTCTAAACGTATTTTTCACTTTCTCAAATCTAAAAGTAGGTGGGTAACCAAAAAAAATCTAAAAGTAGGTGCATAGCCATACAAATGTAAATGTGATAGTACCCGTAATCAATGCATGAAAATGACTTTTAATTTGCCTTCTCTCAACCGTCAAATGAGTGTTTGAAATGTCAAACCCATGGCTGGAACATGCAGTAGCATTCACAATGGCAATACCAGTTCATTAGGATAATGTTTCATTAAGACACTTTTTTTTATTGTACCACACAGTATGTGAAAGATTATAAATGTAAGATTTTTTTGTATGTAGAGATCATATGGACACATGTCACAATTGTGTGTGGGTGTACAAGTGGTACATGTCACTTAAGGTGATCTATGTTTCACTACTCGTTCATTAATATGGACTATTTTAATGGATCCACATGTACATCTTATTTAATTATAATTTTTTAATAAAAGTTTTTACTAACGGCCCGATGATTTCAATGACAATATACTAACAAAGACTCTCTAATAAAGTGTTTAAATAGATCTCACCAACTTTACATCATTATACAAAATGGCACCAACTTGTACATATTTAATTACTTCTTTAAAACATGGGACCTGTTAGTTGCCCACGAGAAAGATGATCTTTATATAGTTGTCTGTTACTTAATACTAATAGGTACTCTTCTTTTCTTTTTACAATAGGAAGTTCTTAACAAGACGTGCTCCTTGTTAAGTAAGGAACTTCATAGAAGATGCTCTAAGTAATTGAATGAGTGTTCGAATGGTCCTTTTCTATAAGATCACTTACATATTTTTTAACTATATTAATTTATTTACCAACGTACATCTATTTATTTTACATTTTTTTTCTTTGATTAACGTTAAATATTATGTTGAAAATATAAACCACCTCTCTCACTTGAAGAATAAAACTGTAAAAAATAGTAGTGGTTATAAATAAATTTAATACCACTATCAAATTTATTAATTCTTTATATTTGACCAAAAGGTTCTTATATTTAAGGACAGAGAAATATTTCAAACTGATTTAAAAAAATTATAAACGAGAGAAATTATGTAATTTAACACATATAATTATTTTCCTCAAAAAGAAAAACACATGTCATTATTAAGTTGGTGGTTAAATAGTCTTGTTTTTATAAAAAAAAAAATTATAAATAGGTCCATAATTGTGAGACAAATAAATCATATATGAGATTGATAACAAAAATATGGATTAAATGGTCCATATAAATATACCAATTTTTCATTTTAATCCCCATAAAATTTTAGATAGACATTTAGTCTCTAAAAAAAATTTCATCACTACTTTTGGTCAATACTTTTTAATCTATATCAGTCCTTATATTTTCAATGAAATTTTCCAAAAATATATAGAATATTTTGACAATCTCTCCATTCTTAAAAAAAGAAAGAATTAAATATGAATTTTTAAGCGAAAAAAAAAATCATATTTAATTCATGTTTTGTTACAAAATTCAATATTCTATCAATTTTTGAAAAAATTCACTAAAAAATATATAGGGTAGACATGAGATTATAAAAAGTATGGATTAAAAGTGGTGATGAAAAACTTCTAGGAGACTAAAAATCTAACAAAAAATTTGGGAGACCGAAAATGAAAAGTTGGTATATTAAATAGAGTTGTATGGGCCACAATATCAAGGTGATAGTATATATAAGTCTTGAATACAAATTAAGTTTTGAGGTGAAATTAAATGACAATAAACTGAATACATACAATACAATTCTATTTGTTTTTTTTTTATAGACGAATCAACAAATAACTATTTAATCACACACACACGAGTGGAGGAGTTGAGGTTCGAACTCCGATCACGACGTCTGAACTAACAATTTTGGTATTTTTGTCAGTTGAGTTAGAACTTGTGGATCATACAACTCTATTTTTATATGTGCGCATATATAGATTCTTTGTGATACAAAGAGAACAATATATAGATTTAATTCATCAAGTTTGCAACTTCTTTTTTTAAGATAAACGAAATGATAATAGCCAATTCACATGTACAAGTGAAGAAATTAGAGTTTAAACCCTGCAATCATGATGTTTGATCTAACAACTTAGGCATTTTCTCCAATTAAGTTTGGACTTGTGAACTCAACATATCAAAATTGAGATTTTTGACCATCCCAATCTTTGATGTTCTCTACTTTAAAAAAGGGAAATTATCTCTTTTACTTTTTTAAGTACCACTTTAGATTAGTACGCTCAAATTAAGAAAGTGGATTTTTGGAGTTGTTTTCCAATTATATTATCTTTTTAATCCACCAATATTTTTTTTTTTTAACACATCTCTCTATTTTCAATAAATTTGATGTTCTATCTTTTCAACCTAGCTGCTAGAAATTCACCTCTTAAGGTGAATAAATAGGATTCTTGGGGTTGGAACCGTGACCCCATGTATATATAATACATTGTCTCTATCATCTGAGTTAAACTCACGGAGACTAATAATTAAAAATGTTAATCATCACAATTTTTGCAAGTTAGGTTTATCTACTTAACCTATCAATATATTTTGATTCATTCCCATCCAACCATAACTATACGGGTCAATGATGAGGCAAACAAAATGAGATAAAATTTCATGCACCGATTGTGTAAAAAGAATTTGCACATGCATTTCATCAAATCATTTCATATATATTTATAGATATATTTTATTTAGGCAATTTATAGATATATCTTAAGAACTAAAAAAATGTATCATAGAACGGTTTGATTTAATGCATATGTAAACAAAACTTTTTTTTCGAGGGAAGTATGTAAAAAAAGAAAACTGTTAATGCATACAAGCATCATTTGGGACAATTGTCCCTAAAATAATTTTAATTTGTATTAGACTTGGAATTGATTTTGATGATATGAAATGAAACAAAACGTATGTTTTTGCAATAAAATTCAGAATCCATTTTCATTCATATGAATAAAGAACCCAGAGAAATATATAGTAAATTTGTACGTATAATAATAACTAAATTTCCTTTTTTGAAAAAAAACAAAACCTTCCATTTGAATTATTATTATTATTTTGTTTTGCATGGGAGTAAAGTTCGAGAGACACCGAGAAGCACCATAGTTTCATCAAATTGGATTTTTAATAGTCGTTTTTTGACACATTCATGGAATGTTCATGACAATGATGGTCTTTGAATTAAAATAGAATGCTATCAAAATTTAAAATAATAACTAAATCTTCCTTTCTTTGAAAAAAAAAACAAAACCTTCCATTTTAATTATTATTATTATTATTTTGCATAGGAGAACAGTTCGAGACATCGAAAAGCACCATAGTTTCATTGAATTGGATTCCTTAATTATAGTCATTTTTTTACGCATTCACAAGACGTTCATGATAATGATGGTCTTTGGGTTAAAATAGAAAAATATCAAATTTAATATGACCTGTCCAGTCTCGACCCAAAATCACAATTGTCCGCGACAATAAATTGACTACGAAATCATGATCCAAAGTTGTTCCAGTTCCATACGATAAGTTAAGGTTGGAAGAGACAACTTATTAAACAAGTAAGAGAAGAGTCAACAAAATGTGCTGCTATATTGCTATATATCTACATCACTTATGCAAGACAATTTGCATCCAGAGTAGAGTAACAAAGAAAATGGCTTACTCCAAAAAGCATTCGTTCCTCTTGATTTCCACTCTCCTCATGATTCTCCAACTCCAATTATCCTCTACAAATGCTATGATTAAAGGTGGCTATTGGTATTCTGATAGTGGCCTTGCAGCTTCTGAGATTGACCCCTCTTATTTCACCCACTTGTTTTGTGCATTTGCTGACCTTGATACTGCTACCAACACAGTCACCATTTCTGCTGCAAACGCAGCCAGATTCTCAACCTTCACCCAAACTGTTCAGGCAAAGAGTAGCTCAGTTAAAACTCTTCTATCAATTGGTGGTGGTGGTGGTCCTACTTTGGCACAAAAATATGCCAACATGGCTAGCACACCCGGTGGCCGAAAATCATTCATAGATTCTTCAATCCGAGTAGCCAGAAATAACAACTTCCATGGCCTTGATCTTGACTGGGAGTATCCATCCTCAGACACTGAAAAGACCAACTTTGGTTCACTAATCAGGGAATGGAGAGCTGCAGTGACCACTGAGTCTAGGAGTTCCGGCAAGCCGGCACTGTTGTTATCTGCTGCAGTGGGTGGCTCTGATCAGATCACTCCATTGAAGTACTACCCTGGTCAAGATGTTGCAAACAACTTGGATTGGGTTAATGTAATGACTTATGACCTTTTCATCTCAGATAGTTATCCAAATGAAACACAACCACCTGCTCCTTTGAAAAACCCAACTGGCTTGTTCAGTGCAGATGAAGGTATCAATAAATGGGTAGGGTTAGGTGTGCCAAAAAACAAACTTGCACTTGGTTTACCCTACTATGGTTACAAGTGGAGATTGGCAGATCCTAATAACCGTAGAATTTATAGTAAAGCTACGCAAGGACTAGGGGCAGTGAAGTACAAGGATATAAAAAATACTGGGGGGCAGATTGTGTACAACTCCACATATACTCAGAATTACTGCTTCATAGGGACAGATTGGTATGGATACGATGACACTCAAAGTATAGCTAACAAGGTTATTTATGCCAAGCAAAATGGTTTGTTTGGATATTTTGCTTGGCATATTGAACAAGACAGCAACTGGGCTCTTTCTGAAGCAGGTCAGTTAATAGGTTCTATTCTCCTAATTAAACACAGCTTTGTTGCACTTATTTTTTATCTTCTTTCTTTAACTAATTATCTATCTTTTAGAATACTCTGTGGAAGCACTCGTTAGCCTTTTGCTTAGTTGAATAAGTAAAAAACCACCGACAAAAGTGTTGTGTTGTTTGTAAACTATGAGAGATGAGTTGCCTGGCTGCTCCTTAACCGACACTATATCTAGGGCTGACCCATGGGGTTGCAAGTAAACCAGTCATTTTAGGCGTCAACTTTTTTAGTACTCAAACTTATTTTTTTTATTTAATCAATACTCCTTATTTGTTTTTTTAGTCATTATAATTATACATTTCACTCAATTAATTACTATAAAAAGATTAATCAATCATCCCCTCAAAAAACAAATTAGTAAAAACAAAACTAGGTTTAAAACCTAAAGATCCCACTTATTTACCTTAAATGTGATTAGTTGAGTTAAAAAACCCACTAATTTTGTTGTTTGTTTTTTAAATGGGTTACATCAAATTTTGTTTTAGGAGGACCATGTCTACATCCTCATAGGATTAGTCACACGGCTAAACACCACCCAAAAAAAAAAAAAGAGTCACACGGTTTGGATCCATCCCCAACTAACAATGAGTCACTCTAATGAAAATTTTTACTGTATTTTTTGCAGCTTCTCGAAACTGGGGGGCCTAATAATGTAAAGTAGACAGAGTTCTATGCTGCAAAGAGAGCAAAGGAGGGTTATCTACACTATAATAAAGTTATGACCATATTAGTTTCTATATCCTCTCATGTAATAGTAAAAAATAAGAATGAGATATTAAAGGATCTATAGTAATAAAAAAGGAACTCTTGCTTTGCTTCTCTTGATCTAATCAATAAAAAGTTTTATTCAATATTTTTTAGCTTCACATATGTGGGAATCATATATATGAATTGCGGACCAATATCATACATTGCTGCGAAAATATACCTCCTTTCAGCTCTTATATAACTGGTTTTGATAATTTGATGTCTCATTGTCGTTCTTATACTATACGTACCAAAAACAAATGTTCATATAATTAATGGAAGTCTCTCTCACCGTTACTTCCAGCATATTCAAGATCAATGCAGAACATTTTAATAAAAATTTCGATGAGTACCAAGATGAAACATACCGTTTGAGGTTTTGTTAATTATGAGTTCTGCGACTTTGATTGTCATATCTACAAACATTGACAACAATAGTCTATATGAAGTACTATTAAGGTTAAATGTCATCATACACCGGGTGAGTCAGCTGTTTTATAAAAATCTACTAATTATATGTAAACAAATATTGATGTGTGAATACAAATATCTATCTATATAACTTGACGTGTAATCTATCCTCTATATTATTTTTCTTCATCCGCTTCTTTTTTTTCTTTCTTTTGTAAGTAGCAACCTACAGAGATCGAACGTGTAGCAGAGTTGATACTACACGGATCGAGTTGAAGATTAGGTTGTTTACTTACACGGATTGATATTACTTTTGTATTCACTTGTAGTTCCATATTTGGTTATTTGTATATTTTGATGGACACTTTTGTTTTTCATTGGATTTAGAATTGTGTATGGTACCATTTTGTAATACCTTCATTTTCTTTTTTCTGAAAGCTTAAAGTACATTTAAATTGAGATTATTTCACTTGAAATATTGTTAATTTCAAAACTATATAAGAGTTTATACTCTTTGCCCACTGGACGTTGTTTGCAAAATCAGCAAGGAGCTGCATTCAATATTTGTTCTATCAAATAAAAACTTTGTTATGAGGTGCAATATATTTGATATACAAATAATGAAATTTTAATGGAAGCTATGTCGAAATTTTTCTAAAATTACTTTTTTATTTTCTCATTTTTTTAATTTACATTAAATCAAATGAAGTGTTGTACACCCTATACTTAATTTTTTATTTCGTCCTTGCTCCTAGCAAGAGTACACTGACTTCATAGAGAACACCCCATACGGATTGTGGTTCCAGCACTAGACATCCTTCCTGCTAGGAGAGCCTCTCTGACTTGATATTGGGGTATGGTCAATGACGGAGCTTGAAATATTATCATGATGTATAAGGTTAAAATACACACCGCAAGGATCAAATTCAGGATTTTTGCAGGAGCGTCATTTTGCCGCTAGATTGCGTTGAATACTTCTAATACATGTGCATGTGTTTATGCTAATATATAATATAACATTTCTTAAAATATGTATATTATGACCAAACTTTACTTATCTCATAGTTGACCCCGAATTATTAGGACCCCATTCCCATGAAATTGGAGGGTGGTTCACACAAAAAAGAATGACAACTTCGGAATTTTGGGAAGGCTGTGACCTTCCTACGTCCCTTTAAGGATTCATCATTGTGTATGTTACTTAAATTGAGTTAAATATAAATAATATTTAGAGATGCTCACTTAATAGTCTAAAAACTTCATATGTCTCAAATTATAAGCTGTTTTTGGCAATTTCATACAAGTAAAGAAATGTGGTTAATTTTGTATGAGAATGAGAAATTATGAGTAATTTTACAAAATTATTCTTCATATATGGCATTGTAAAGAGAGATTAAAAGAATTGAGATTGAATAATACTCTCTCCGGTCCTTATTATAAGAAGAAAAATCAATGCAATCATTAATTAGTGTAATTTTTTTGAATATTTTACAAATATACCCTCATAAAAAGTTGTGAAGCATTAAATACCCCCACTAATATTAAAAACAAAAACATTAAATAAGGGGGTAGAAATGTCTTTCAAGCAATAACTACACCTTAAAAGTTGTAATATTTTCTTGTAATTAGGACCAAAAGTTTCTTTGAAAATTTTCTTATATATAGGACCGAAGGAGTAAATAGTAAAGAGTATGATGAGAAAAACGTCATTAATATTTCATTGATACTGTAAAATGACTTATAATTTATGAGAGATGGAATAATATTTTTTGTATAAAAATTATGTATTAAATACTATAATAATAATACTATAAAAAGGATAAATAAATAAACACTAATTTAAGATGATTCTTGTTTTATTTTAGAGAAATGATATTTGTACATCCACTTTTTGACAACTTTTGAAACAACCATATCTCTCATACTCACATGTTTTTTTATTCTCCCTCTTTCTTCTTCTCTCTTTATTGTTTTTGTCAAAAGAAAAAGTGGTTATCACAAAGGTTGTACAAAATTGGTTGTAAAAATATCAATCCTCTTATTTTACGAGTCCTATATCCTATTTATCGGAGGAGGCAAGTACTCAAAAATATCTAGTTTATGATCACCGTAGTTTTTTGTGACCAACTACATTTTAAAAAATATGATCAAATATTATTTTGGCTTAATTGCTATTTTAGTCCCTTTTGGTCCCATAACTAAAAAAAAGTTCGTTTTGGTATTTTAACTTTTGTTTTGTTACATGTTTTGGTCCCATCTGTTAGTTTTAATTCAATTCCGTTAGGGTTATCCATAATGTCTGAAATCAGGGCTGATTTGGCATAGATTTAGATGATGAGATGACATAGTAACACTTTTAGGACATTTTTAGAGAGATAAAAGTCATCTAGAGAGAGAAATAGAAGAAGAAAGGTTTTGTTGAAGAGTTTTCACACGAAGAAGAAGAAGACGAAATCGAAGGACAAAATCTCGCCGACGACATCAGGTTTGTTATTTTTCTTCTTCATCTGTTATCTGTTTCATCGATGAGTTAAAAAAATATGGGCTTTAATGTTACTATTTTTGGTATAGGGTTTATGAAAAGTGGTTTCTGGTTTTAGGGCATTTTGTTTCTGGTTTTAGGGTTTAATGTTGGTATAGGGTTTCAATAAATGCAAATTTTAAACCTTTGTTGTGTATTGTTGTTGTTTAAGGGGTTTTTGTGAATATTAAATTGAAGTGGTCCAGTTTTTTTGATATTCGTGTATGTTTGTTTATTAGGATTCATGGGTGAGTGTTCATGGAGGATAAGTTTGAGGTGGTATGTCACTACGATGGTCATTTTGATGATTTCAACCATAATGGATATTATGGTCTTGAGAGCACTTGGTTATGTGATCCAGATTACTGGTGCTACTTTGAAATCATAGGTAATCTAGATGTTTTAGGTTATAAGGAAGAAGCTATTGATTCTATCTGGTTTTATGAACCATACATGGCTGATGAAATGGTGCTATTGGATAATGATAATCGTGCAAAGAGGGTTCAATCTATATCACAAACTGATGGACAAGCTCATATCTATATTGTTCACAAAATATCACAACCAGAAATTATTGAGATGATAGATTATTATGGTTTAGATGAATACAATATGGCTGATGAGAATGGTCCTACTGATAATGTAGGTCCCACTGTTGATGAAGTAACATATGATGTGGCAGGGGATAATGATGGGGTGGGGCCCACTGAAGTTGAAAGAGAAAATGAAACATTTGGGCCCACTGTTGTTGAAGTTGAAATAGAAAAAGGTGGTAAAGAGTCTGGTGGAAGTGGGCCATCTGTTGGGGAAGACGTAATTGGGCTAGATGTGAGTGAACATCAATTTGGGCCAACTGTTGGTGAAGAGGAAAGTGGGCATGTTGTGGATGAAAATGTATCAGAAAAGGAAGTTGGGCTAGGGGACAAGGAAGCTGGGGAAAAGGATGTAACAGGGTGTGATAAGGAAGGTTCTGGTGTTGGTAAGAAAAATGACAAAGGTAAGGAGCCTGATGTAGAGGAAGAAGATGGCTTTTGTTTTAAGTTATATGAGGATAGTGATGTTGACAGTGCTCAAGATGTACATTTTGGTGATTCAGATGTGGAATGCATGCTTAATGACTGCTTTGACTTTGATGAGGGAAGTAAGGGTGAAGAGGGGGCCAATCATGATGAGTACAATGACTTTGAAGATCACAATGAAAATATTGACAACAATGTTACAGCATGTATGTTACAACCCCCCTCCCTAATGCAAAGAATGATATTATAAAGAAATCCCTCTGTTTATATGTTGTTAATGTATTATATATGATGTTGATGTATTATGCAGGGAATGTTGATGCTGAGGAACATGTTACAGAACCACCAAGGAAGAAGAGGGGTAGACCTAGGAAGCAGCATGTTGATCCAGATGCTACTGATGGAGCAGAAAACTTTGTGCCTGAAGATATTCAAAATGAGAGTAGCAGTGCTACTGATGATGAGCTGATTATTGAGGAAGGGTCTGGTCAGGAAAATCAGGTAGAAGATAAAGGTTTGGAAAATGCTGAGGAGTATAATTCTGAAGAGCTTGATAGTGGAAGTGACAGTGATGAGGATGGTGCAATTCAGGGCAAGTTTCCTACATTCAAACAACCAAGGAAGATGTTAGATTATAAGTGGGAAGTTGGTACATATTTTGGTACTAAACTAGAATTTCAACATGCTATGAAGACATGTGCAATTCATTCTGGTAGGGAAATCAAGTTTGTGAAGAATGACAAATTGAGGATGAGGTTGAATTGTAGAGGCGGCTGTGAATGGAAGGCGTTTTGTGCCAAAATACCAAATGAGGAAACTTGGCAGCTGAGGCAAGTTGGTCCTGACCATACATGTAGTAGAGGTAACAAGGTGAAATTTCTGAATTCTAAGTGGCTTGGTACCAAACTTCAGGCTAATGTGAGGGAGAATCCAACTTTGAAAATCCAAGACATTATCAACAAGACTAATGAAAAGTGGAATATCAAAGTGACAAAGACAAAGGCCATCAGAGCTAGATCAATGGCTTTTGATGCTGTTGATGGCTCTTTTAGGGAACAATATACTAGGATGCATGACTATTGTCATGAGTTACTGAGATCAAATCCACATTCTACAGTGAAAATAACCAGTACACCATATCTTCCTTCTGAAGCTGATTTACAAGATCCTACTGCTAATCTGAATCCTCACTTTCAAAGAGTATACATATGCTTCAAGGCATGTAAAGAGAGTTTCCTAAAGTGCAGACCTATCATTGGCTTGGATGGATGCTTCCTGAGAGGTTATTATGGTGGTCAACTTTTAACAGCCATTGGAACAGATCCAAATGATCAAATACTCCCTATTGCTTATGCTGTTGTTGAAGGAGAGACAAAAGAAACATGGGCTTGGTTTTTAGATTTGCTTGTGAATGACTTGGGTGGTGTGACAAAATGTGCTGAATATACATGCATAAGTGATCAACAAAAGGTATGTTATATTAATTACTTATCAACATATGGATGTTATGTTGAATGTGTGTGTTATACTGAAAATGTGTATACTGAATATGTGTTATGTTGTGTGTGTTGTATGTAGGGATTGTTTCCAGCAATGGATGAGTTGCTGAAAGATGTTGACCACAGATTCTGTGTTAGGCATCTATACAATAACTTCAGAAAACAATACCCTGGGAAGAAACTAAAGGAACTGATGTGGAAGGCAGCCAAAGCAACATATCCAAATGCATGGATGGATGCTATGAAGGAGATCAAGGCAATCAATCCAGAGGCATTCAAGCATCTTATTCAAATATCACCTAGAAGATGGAGCAGATC
>Ga0228711_1006415_pt1 | contig 17492 bp, 10 predicted proteins | sample MedpolnodulmetaG_2_FD_177996 | JGI IMG/M metagenome (GOLD analysis project Ga0228711, IMG submission 177996) | Root nodule microbial communities from Medicago polymorpha collected in Santa Monica, California, United States - brown nodules | ecosystem: Host-associated > Plants > Roots > Nodule...
AACACACACTCTTAATACTAAAGAAACAGAAAGAATAAACAAATGTCAATGAAGTTAGCGAAAAATACAAGTTTCCAACCCATTGTTCTTGCTTCATATAAGCTTAACAAGTTTGACATCAAAATGCCAGACACGTAGGAAGCCCATAAAACATAATTTATTCAACTATACCTAGGGAAGGATATTACCAAAACAACAACCACTTAATGCTATTTGTAGTAATAATAATAGTGACATCTCAATCTATCGTATCAAAGTATGATGGTTTTTATCAAGTCAAATGGCGGAGCTCCGGAGACACCAATGATAAGGTGGTTAAGGTTGTCCCGTCGAGACGGGGAAGGATGTGGGCATGCATGATGTCTGGATCTAACCTACAGAAGATATTCATTCTCATGGTTATTGATGGGTGAGCGTTGAGGAGGCTAGGGTTTTATTATTTTATGATCGAGCTAGGGCATTATGTTTGTACGGCGGTAGAAACTCATATTTTGGTTTAGGGTTAATGAAGGGATTAGGGGTATTGGTATTTATTTGTAGTTGTGGATCGGGTGAGAAACAAAAATTCATTTGATCCATAAACAATCACACATGTTCAGCAGGTTTAGATAACTATTTTTAAAAATATTTGATCCGAATATTATTTTTTGGTACAAGATTCCCAAATTAATGCACTCTAATTTGCATCATATTTGGATATTCAAATTAGAAATTATAATTTTTCTCCTTAATTTTTTTTTCTTTCTATTAATACAAGCGTTTAGACGGAAACTCTGTGTTTTTTTTTGTGGTGATCAGGGTTCGAACCCTGAACCTTGCATATATTATGCATTGTCCATACCAACTGAGTTAAGATCACGAGGACGGAAACCTCTGTGTTTAACGTGTATGAATTGTGAGCAATTTTTTTATTAAATTTTAATTTTTATAAAAATTATAGGTAACAATGTTCGTTACTTTATCCCTCATGTCCGTTTGGTTCAATGGGGGATATTTTAATTAAGGAAAATGATATTTGATGCGGGAGTTTTAGGTACCGATATTCACGGATGCCTGAAAACATGCAATTTCAATGTGCTGTAATTTTCATTATGTTCCTGGATGTACTACGGATTTAATTTACGATGATATTAGTTAATATGGTTAAACTTAAAAAATGTTTATGTTAATACATAGAATTTGGATTCTGGAATTTAATGTATATATGTTTTGGGTCATGTTAACAGGTGTCCCGGGGGCACTGGTTATGGAAAATAAAATAAAATTTTAGATTAAAATACTTTTTAGATTTTTAATAAGTTGATTGTAGAAGTTTCAATGTAATATTACTATATTTGTTTTCTTAACCAGTGCTCCGGTGATACCGCTTAACATTACCCATATGTTTAATAGATTACTGTCACAAATAAAGTGGATGTTGTATAGGTTATAATTGTCAAATTTTGCTTTCAATTGGTGTGGCCTGTGATAGATATTTGGCAAGTGAACCAAATTCAATCGAAGTAATAATAATTCGTTTCCACGAGGACTGTATTTAACTTCTACTTAGCAATTTCATTATTAAAAAGGAGGTATAAAATTTATATTGATTGCCCTAGGCAGTTGAGTTGGTTTTTATAAATAAACTATTTAAAAACGATAAAAGCTTGGTTTTAGAAAATTTGAGAAAAGTATGGTTAAGGCCTTCGAATCCTCCGAAACTCTCCTACGGTAATTTGCACTCCTTGTTCAATCAATGATTGTTTAGTTTCACGACAGACTAACTTATTAATTCTACCCAATCTCTTGACCTAGAATTCTCCCCGCAAGTGACAACCCCTTAATCTCTTGAGTGAATTCGAAACCATTGGAGGTATTGAAAGAACGTTAATCCTTAGATCATAACCTAATAATGATCTATCTCTATCTTGATTACTTAGGTTAAACCTATTACCTAGCTCAAAATTAAAAGCCAGGGTTAGTGGTCATTCAACTTCCAAGATCAGTTCGTATATTCATAAAGCTAGGGTTAACAGTCGATGATAAACATACAAAAAGCATTAAACACAAAGTAATAAGAATAAAGACTAAACTTTCATTGAAATTCAAAGGAGTTCAACAAATTAGGGTTCCCATAGGGTTACATCGGATTCATCTAAGGAATTAACCACAAGAGAATTAGTTACTCATAGCTAAAGTATAAGCTAACTAACATAAGAAGAAGGATTCATACATGTAATGGATGATTGACTATTAGTTTTGATGGTTGCCTAACAGATCTTCAAGCCTCTTCTCCAAAAATATGCTTTAGGTCTCAAAATTCGTCAACCCTTAATCAGAAAACGCAGTTTGCTTAAATAGGCCAGTGAAAACTCGGGCCCCGAAGTGTAGTATTCGGTGCCCGAATTGCAGAATATCACAATCCAAAAGCCCATGTCCGCGCGAAATCGGCGCCCGAACTCTCCCGTTCGACGCCCGATTTTTGTCGAGCAAAAGGCTCTTTTTGAGCTTCAAACTCGGCGCCCGAACGAGTCAATTCGGCGCCCGATATTTGTCGAGCCAAAGGCCCTTTTCCTGTACCAAAATCGGCGCCCGAACGTGAGGATTCGGGGCCCAATTTGCTCTTTGAAAATTTCCTTGCTTCCTGTGCTTTGGACCCTTTTTTGTCCCATACTTCCAATGATTTTGTCATAAAACTAACTAAAAATAGCTAATAAAAGAGAGATGACAGAGCGTCATCAGCCTGATCATTAAACTTTCGTTGGAATTCTAATGTTTTTTTTGTATGTGTACTGTTTGAGCGCGTGGAAAGTAAGCATTAATAGGATTCCGTGAAATTTCATATAAAAAAACCTGTACTATATATCATTCTTGTTTAATTAAATATGTGTTTGGTTCACAAGGGGAAGAGAGGAAATTTAAAATTAATTTACTATTTCTTTTTCTTTTTCTCTTCCCTCATCCTCTTTCGCCTTACTCTCTTTTTCTCTATTTCTCTTCTCCGACTTACTCTCTCTCACGGAAGGCCTTTGTCCCTCTCGTCGGCGTCTCTCTCGTCTATGTTTATCTCACGGAAGGAATTTGCTCCTCTCGTCTATGAATGTCAAATCACCTTTATTTTAATCCATAACAAATTGGTCCTATGATACCGTTTGTTGTAACTTTGTTAAGAAAAAAACTTTTGTTTTTACAACAGAAAAACCACTTTAAAGAGTACATATCGGTTCATTATAGCTTTTTTAATCAAAAAGAAAAAAGAATATAGAACCTACAGAAAATTATAAAATCAGTTTCGGATGAAAAGTTATTAAAAGTAGCTTTTCGAAAATAAGCATCAAAAGATTGAAGTGATTTTGCAACAAAAACTCTTTTTTATAGGTGTATCCAAACAAACTAACTTTTGGTAAAGAAGTCATTTTTATTATGATAAACAAAGACAAAATTGACTTTGCTTTTTTAATAAAATATGTAAAATATAATCTCAAAAATATTGAATGTCAAAATCATTTTTTCAATCCGTAACAAACGATCCCTATATTAATTTGCATTTACCAAAAATAGGTTTTATAATGTATAGGTGATTTTATCTCACTTGGGGTCTATTTGATACAATTGAACAACCTTCATATGGGTTTTTCTTTTTAGGTAATCCAATGAAAAATTACAATTAATCAGTTCAATATCTATATTAGTATATCAAAAATAAGTTTTATTATATGTATAGGTGATTTTTATAAAACAACCTTCGTATGAGTTTTTCTTTTTAGGCAATCCAATGAAATATGACAATTAGTTTAATATCTATACCAATATATAAAGGTGTCTATTCGATTTCGGTATCTATTTGATTTCTGTGATTATCGGGATGTTACTGTAGTGGAGAAGCGAAGGATAGGCTAATGGGTATATTGGTACAGGTTGGCGGTTGAGACATCGACTGTTTCCTTAGGAGGAGGAGCAGTTGGCTGATTTTGTTTCTCTTTCAGATAACCTTTTTTTTCCCGGGTAATGTTACACATAAATGAATGTTGATTCCTAATTTTGTTGATGGTTACATGGTCAAAGACATTTATCAAATATTCTCACCCAAACTGAGTTGCTTCGGCGTGTTAACTTCATTATGACATTATTTGGAACAAGCTTGTGCGTCTGAAAGTATCATTATTTGTTTGGAGATTTTTAAACAAAAGGATTCCAACAGAGAATAATAAGCTTCATCGTGGAGTGGTGCTTCTAGGCTCGAATCTATGCTTGGGAGGTTGAAACAAGGAGGAAACAATTAATCATTTATTTCTAAGGTGATATTTTTTCGACAGTATTTGGCATCTTATCCATCGATAGTGAGGAATTTCAACGGCAAACCCAGCTGATGTTGGTGAGCATGCTCTCTAATTTGGGGGTCCTCAAGCTTTTCCGAAGGATGTCAATTTTTCTCTTCAAGTTGTCTTGTTGGCACCTATCTGGTATGTCTGGTTGGTCACTCTTACAGAAGAATCTTGGCAAGGACTCATTATTGCTCTAGTAGTCACATTTTTCTTCCATAAATTATAGTTACAAACAATGTAATATGTACGGAATAGCAAGCTTTTGATTACTTTGTTCAGCAAATTATATATTAAATTATGGATGCAAACACATTCGTTGTCAAGCTAGGAAACTGATGGTGTAAAATAGAAGCTATGAAGGCGCTAAGCGGAATTTGAATAAATTACTCTTGTTCCGCGATAGCTATTTAATAGAAATCGTTGCTAAATAGCGGCTATAGTGGCCTTACAGCACGGTTGCATAACATAATTTGGTTAAACCGCTATTTTGCTTGATCTGTGATTCCTTGATCTATGTTTGAAAACAATAAAGGAAACTATCTTGAAAGAAACCAAAATCCAGAAGACAGTCAAGTTTTTTTTTTGTTTCTAAATGCAAATGTTAATGGTTTTATGATGTTTTTAAGTGCAGAAGGAGACATTGTGAAGAAGCCTGAGAAACTAAACGCACTTAATAGAGATTATATGGTGTTGAGAAGGAAAAGGATGCTTGTGTAAAAAATTCAAGAAATAATGTTGAATATGAAGATATATTGCTTACCAGAATCAATTAATCAGAGCAGATGAGTCATAAATAGCATCAAGGCCATAAAGAAACCAAAATTGGACGAGAAAAATCGCGATTGAGTTTTATGTATAGTGCAAATTGAGTGAAAGAAGTTGCCAAAGTCTCTGCACAGCACACACAATCACTCACATAGTTATCATCTGTGGTTTGAATTGTAATTGCAATTGCAATTATGCATCAAACCATAGAAAAAATGAAGAGAAACACGAGCAAAATGCAGCTGATGTAGTAGACCGTAATTGTGGTTATAATTCCGTTGTGGAGACCTCTAATACCTTTATATACCTTTATCTCATGAAATCATTTATTAGATCGTTGAGGTTAACTTGGTATATATAGTAGTAGATTAATCTAATTTTCTATTACTATTTAATGAGTGCATTTGCAACATGTAAATAAGCTATTTTTGTAGCTTTTGGATAAATTTTCGAAGAGTTTTTTTGCAAAAAGAACTATCAAACTAATCGTGCAAAAGTTTAGTTTAAAACAACATATTCTCGTCTAAAATGAAATTAGCTTCTCATTTCGATTTATCAGGACCTTTTTCATTTAACTTCTCCATAAACATCCAAAAGCTTATAATGAGTTAAAGACTTTTCTATAAATAACGAATCATAAACTTATTTTAATTGAGAAGCTCTTATAAGCTAGAAACTAATCCAAACGAGACCAACGTAGTGGTATATCTAGATAGAACAAAGAAAGAGAGAACAACGAAAAGTGAAGGAATGAATATCTCCAATTTACAAACTCTTCCTAGGGTTAATCGAATTTCTTCCTCTCGCCATTTTGAATTGCATTAAGAAGAATGGTGACACATTGAGGCAGTCCAACTAGATTTCTGCTGATCATATCCTTCATTCTAACTACCACTTCCTTCAAGTGCAATCCATCAGCATTAGAGAAGCAAATGACCCTCACCTGACACTTGATCGGTATTTGGTACTCCCCCGCCATTGCCTTCTCACACAGCATCTCATATTCACATTGACCATACCTATGTATGCATCGTGCAACCATAACAGGTTTGCGACTGGAAGGAAGCAAGTTCGCTGCACGCTTATGAGTTGGATCTATAACAATCCAACTCAACCTCAGCTCCTTCTCTTTCAAACATTCATTCCACGGCTCGTTATGAATGCGACCCATATACAAATCATCAAACAGCAGACAATATAAATCCGAAGAAGAAAGAGTCCAGTTTGTGTTTAAGCTTTGAACTCGAACTCTTGAAATCAAATGTTCTCCATGAATATAGATATCAACGGCATGTATTAAATCTATCCTAGGAGGATAGGAACAATGAGAATTATTAAGATGGTGCAGGGAAGGGAATGCGTCGGAAAAGAAGGAACGGTAACCACCGGGGAAAGTGGAGATGACGTTGTGAACGATAGGATCCAACAGCAAAGAAGGCCAAGTTGAGGTGCATATGTTCCGCTATAGATCTTCGTTGTTGTGGCAGATCATGTGACGGAGTTCTGAACATACAGAGGATAAGACGGTTAAGGTTGTGCCGTCGAGGCGGGGAAGGATGTGGATATGCATGATGTCTAGATCTAACCTACTGAATATACTCATACTCATGGTGATTGTTGATGGGTGAAGGACCAACTTGTTTTGACACGAGGCTAGGGCTTTATTGTGTGACAGTGAAAACTCGTGTATTGGTTTATATAGGGTTAGGACGGAGATTAGGGGATCTTTTTTTTATTTCTTTATTTTTTGGTTACAAATTAGGGGATTTATGTTGTATTGGTATTTTTTTTCATTATTTTTTTTTACAATCTTTTTTTCTTATCGTAGATAGTAATCAATTAGTAATGTTTGTCCTCGTGAGCTTAACTCGGTTGATAGAGACAATGTATAATATATGCAAGGTTTGGGATTCAAAACCCGACCACCACAAAAAAAAATCAATTAGTAATGTTTCTAAGTTGCATCGTGTGGACAAATAAAATAATCCTGCATCATATGAAATCTATATTTCTCTAATCTCTATCTATTTATAAAAGTTAATGATTAGGAAAAGCACGATTTTGCCCCATTTTAATCATTTGACATCTCAGCATGTGTGTTTGCAACAAAAAATCATATATAGATGAGTGAAAAAATAACTATCAAGAGATTGATGTGATTTTGTAACAACAAATTCCGTTTATATATTTGTATCTAAACAAACAAAATTCTATTTTTTTTACAATAAACAAACAAAAAATTGACTATGTTATTTTATAAAATCTCTATAAAAAACTTTAAATTATTGAATGTCAAAATCATTTTTTTCCCTAATTTTTTTTTCTTTCTATAAGTATGAATGTTATATTTAATTTAAATTTACTAAAAAAAACTTGTAGGAACATTGGTGTGAAGTTGGAAGAAAAATTGAAAGATTAACACCAAGTAATTATATTTTGATATAATGTTGTGTGAATTGAAAAAATAGAGTGTGGGTGTCTCACATAAAATAGAACACACATTAGTAATGTTTAAATTACGGTATTTAATTTTAAATATTTGATAATAATAGAAATTATTTTTTATTCGTGAATATTACTTCCCACAAATTTAGCTTATGGTGGTTGCGATAAGAATAAGAATAAGAATTCAATTGAATTTCTTATCTTTCCTTCATTCAATTCAAATGAGTTTGTTTCCTCCACTTTTGTGGATTTGTTTCTTTTTTTCTTATCTATAAGTGTTGTTGAACTAATTAATGGATAAATTCCCTTTTGATCTTATGCATTAGAGTAACTGCTGCCGCAATTTGTGCTAAAATAGTTACAAAATGTCCATATAAATAGAGGACTCCAGTCACCTCAAAAAACACACCAAAGAGTTTTTATTGAGTTGTTGAGAACTCTTTTATTTAGTTTTTATTGAGTTTCTATTAAGTAATGTTTCTAAAATACCCCTTTTAACCATACATTCATATTTTTTTTTTCTCTACCATTATCGTCTTTGCTTTTACTCTCTCTTCTCCGACTCATTCTCCCTCTCTCATGAACGGTCATTGACCCTCTCTCGTCGGCGTCTCTCTCCGTATTTCTCTCTCATCAAACTCTTCTAATATTTAGGTTACTTGACCAAATAAAAAATTGGAGAAACATTTATCTCTGGTACTTAACAAAACACAAGAAAAATATTCTATATCTTTATCTATATACTTTTTTTTAATAGCAAAATTTATTCTCGACGAAGAAATGCAAGAAACATTAAAACTCGCGGCAAAAAGGGAAAAAAGCATACAATACAAAGGTGCCGCATATATACGGAACACCTTCCCTTTAAGAAAGACCACCTAAAACGGAACCCGGTCTTGAGGCCGACATATACTTGCGAGATGTCCGCAAGCATAACAGTAAAACACAGTTATGTCACATTCTAATCATTTGACACCTCAATATTTTTTTTTACTTTTTTGTGTTTTTTGTTAGGTTTTGAAAAATCAATGCAAATTAACATTCATTCCATCTTAGCGGTTTTCACAAATATACATCCAAACATATCCAATAATGTTTAGTTACGTGCGGTTTTTTTGTTTTCTTGTATCATTTTGCATTTTTAATTTGCAGCAGTTGGATTTAAACACCCGCAAAAGTAAATAGACATTTTTTTTATGGATATCAAGGAAATATTTTGATGATAGAAGTCATTCATAATGAATAAGCCATAATTTTAGTCTCTAAACTTATGAAATCAATCATTTCAGTTCATAGCATCTTAATAACAGTGATCAAATCGACGGGTTTTATATACTTTAAAAACTATTTATTACATTTATATACTTTAGGGAAAGGAAAAAGAAAATGATAATTAGGAGGGACTACATTGATAGTTTTTACTCAAGACTAAATATTCCTAAACAAAATTGGATGCAATAGCAAGTAACACCAGCTTTTGATTATTTGGGTCAACAAATTATACATGAAATTTCCTCTAAAAAAATTATACATGAAATTATGGATGCAAACACGTTCATTGTCAGGCAAGGAAACATGTTGTCTTAAATAGCAGCTATTGTTGCGTTGTAGCACTGTTGCATAGTGTAATTTGGTCAAACTGCTATTTCCCTTGATCTGTGATTCCTTGATCTATGATTCACAACAAAAAAGGAAACTCTCTTGATACAAGTCATAATCCAGAAGACACACAAGCTATTTTTATTTGTTTTCGATAGGTAAATTTTAATGGTTAATTTGTTAGGGGAGAGAGTTTGTTACCCCTGGTATGGGGGTGGGGGCGGGGCCGGGAGACCCGTCCCCATTGGGGGCGGGGTTGGGTGTTCAATTTTTACCCCGATATGGTTTGGGGACGGGGGCGGGTGCATGAAAGCGGGGGCGGGGACGGGGATACTCAAACCCGTCCCCGATCCGCCCCGTTGTCATGTCTAGTTAGCAGTAAAGATCGAACTCTAGACCTCTTTTTTAATGCTCCTTCAACGTCTTCCAACCCTTACCACTGGACCTTATCTCTACATAAATTACTGAAGTGTAAAGATAAAGCAATAATCATTCAGCAATGGAGAAAGGTGCGGATAGATTTCAGTGAGTGCATTTGCAACATGTAAATTAGATATTTAGTCTTTATTTTTTGGATAACCTTCTCAAAGTTCTTTTGCAAAAATAAATGTTAGAAGAATCATGGAACGACTATAATTTTTTAAAACAAACAGCTTCTAATTTCAATTTTTCAGGAACCTCTTTCATTCACTTATATATAAATATCTTTTTTTATTTAGGGATTATATATAAATATCTATAAGCTGAAAATGACATGCAATGCAATCTTTCATCCATGCAAATAAAAAATTGGCATAGCAGTTACCGATAAACATGTTTAAAAGGAAACTATAAAGTTACTGTGTAGCAGCAAAATCAAAGGTTTACTTAGCATACAACAAACTAGCAGAATATACAAAACACTCCAAAAGAGAGAATCTGGATGAAAAAAGAGAGAATTTATCAGCAAGAAGTTGAAGTAGTTTTTAGAATGTGTTTTAAGATCAAAGAGTAAGCTTATCAACTCCAAAATTGTAAATTTTCAAGAGTTCGATTTTACTAAACACATGTTTTGTTTGTTCAGGTACGGTACAATAATCGTAATTAGGGTTTGTATTGTATTGGTCATGCCTTGAGAAGACCCTCAAGGCTTGTATTTATAGCCCTCTATGAGACTGATTTGTGGTTACTTAGCCAATAAGTAATGAGGGTATTTCTGTATTTAAGGCGCATTCTAGAGGCTTTTAGAAGCAGGTTGAGGCGGCGCCCTGGGGAGGACGCGCCTTGGGCCTTAAGGCCCTTCTAGAGGGCGTTAAGGCCTCTGAGAGGGTCTGAAAGCCCTTTTGGAGGTCTTTTAGGTCCTTAGGAATTTATTGACGGTCCACAGCCCCCCAAACACGAATCTTGGGAGAAGGCGAAGTGATTGATTTGCTTTTAAAAATTTGGCTATACTTTACTTATACTTGGTATGTGCCTTTGGGGGTTATCATCCGAATTTGGAGAGTCCCCCAATGATGATTTCACTTTTCTTCAAATCCCCCAGGGAGTATATATTCGAATTGTTTTATAAGTTGACCATTCATAGCCCCCCAAGCCCGAGCCTTGGGAGAAGGAGAAGTGGTTTGTAACGGCGTGACGAGTTGGGTTTTTTGTGGCGATTTCTCAAGGGCGAGTTTTCGAAAGAATAAATGGCGAGCTCTTTAAGCACGAGTCTTGAGACAAGGAGAAGTGATTTATATAGTCGATAGTCCAAAGCCCCCCAAGCACGAGTCTTGGGACAAGGTGAAGTGATTAATTATAACGTTGCTCTTTTGATATTGGATGATGCGTGATATCTGCATTTGCATGTCCTTCGGCGAGTTCATGGGTCTATGGTATGGGCAAGCCTTTTTTGGCAATATAGTACTCTGTAACTTGGGCGACCCCTTTTTGACGCTATAGTTCTCTGCAACTTCATTGTTGATGTAATTTATCGGGGCGAGTTTTCATGGCGTCCTAAGTACTTGTGATTTTTATTTTGATGTAACTTAAAGTGGGTGAGTCCTTCTTGGTACTTTGTAAAGAACTTTAGTATTTCTTCGTCTCCTATTCGTCTGCAATTTTATTTTATATTGTTTGTCAGTGGTATTTGTGATTTTCTTTTGGGCGATCACAATGTTGTTTCTGGTTATTTATTGTTTCCTTCGAAGTCTGTCCATTATTTAGCGTCGTGGTGCATTTAAGTGATGCTTGCCTTTTCTTGTTGGGGAAATATGGTTGTTTTTCTGACTATTGTTTCAGTCATTTTCTGGTGATTGCTGGCGATTATCTTTTGATAATTGTTGACGTTTTATGTTGTTGTGGAGCATATGTTGACGAGTTGAACTTTTCTATGGCGTTGCGTCAAATTTCGTAGCATAGTTTGTCTTTCATATTTTACAGTTGTATCTTTGTAGGCAAACATGGTGTGTAGAATTTTTGTAAGTTGCTCGTTTTGTTTAGAGCCTTGATGGATTGACTTAAAATTGTTCAGAGCCGCGAGGGGTTGACAGGGCGTTCAGAGCCTCGAGGGGTTGACGCATTAGTTCAGAGCCACGAGGGGTTGACTTAAAAATTGTTCAGCGCCGCGAGGGGTTGACAGGGCGTTCAGAGCCTCGAGGGGTTGACACATTAGTTTAGAGCCATGAGGGGTTGACTTAAAAAATGTTCAGAGTCGCGAGGGGAATTGATAGGGTGTTCAGAGCCTCGAGGGGTTGACGCATTAGTTCAGAGCCACGAGGGGTTGACTTAAAAACTGTTCAGAGCCTCGTAGGGTTGACAGGGCGTTCCAAGGCCACGTAGGGTTGACGCTTTCAGAGCCCACTGGTCGACGTTCAGAGCCCACTGGTCGGGTTGACGTAAACGTTGGCGGCTTCTGTATAGTTGCCTTTTATTCCTGCTAGAGTCAAATATAGAAGACAACAATAATTTCTGAAGAAATAGGGTGTCACGATAAAAACCTGCAAAACAAACCTCAAAGGTCGAAAATGGTTAGGATACCTCCGCGTTTAATCTTCAAGCTCTTAATGGTGGGACCATTGCTTTCTATATTTCATTTTGTTGTGTTGTTTCGTGAGTTCTTCCTTTTGTCTACTCTCGCCCTTGGCAGACTTGTTTACCTTCCAAACTTTATTTATCTAAAATATAACCTTACTTCCGAACTTCAAAAATAAAGGAGTCTTAATCATACTCAATCATATTCAATATTTATTTTTTGTCTTCCTTTTATTTGCCTATATTTTTTGCTCCTATTCCTCTTCATTCTCCTACTAAATTGGAAATATATTATTCGATTTTACTCTTTTTAGTTCTCCTATTAACTCATGACTATCTCTCGCCCATTAACTTACCATGCTCCTATTAAATTCGAACTAACTTGCTCACTCTATTATTCTCTATGTCTTTACTTCCTCCTATGAAGTTGGAACTAAGTTTTTTTGCTCAATTTTATTTTTCTGTGTGGGTCTGGTTCTATTAATCTATTATTTCTGTTTTTACTAAGCAGTGAGTTCAGTTCGTAAAGTAAATGGTATATGAAAGGGTTCCAGGAAAGAGAGGTGGGTCACTTTAACCATTTAAATACCAAGGCTTTCCTCGCCAGAATCACTCCCATGCTGCCTTTAGCAATACTACACTTCACTTTTGCCACAGGATACCTAGAGTAGTTAAATAATTTTCCTAATGATAGAATTCGTTTTACAATTTAATAAATATAGCTGCAACTGTACTACTCCTAAAAGATTGAAACTAACTCTTCCTCTTAGTTGTTTTCTACTCATCTTCCTTTTCCTAATAAATTGGAACTAACTCGCCCAATTTACTATCTGATGGGTTGATAAGAATACCCTTTCTTAATTTAAATTCGGTTAATCCTATTTTTAACAATAACCAACAACAAATAATTCCTCCACCGTGTGCTAACTGCAACGTTTTTGAGAACATTGTAGTGCCGCAAGAAGACTTGTCTTATGCTTCAACAATACGAGTATAAGAAAAATCTCTTCAAATCTCTACATCACATTTTTCCTATCTTCAATTGGTATTTACTTAAATCTCTTCAAATATATACTTGTCAGAGTATAACTATGTAATGACTATGCCAAGTCTTCAAGTTTGAAAAATCTTCAACTGGTATATACTGAAATCTCTTCTAATATATACTTGTCAGACTATATATGGTAATGATCAATCAACATAAATTTTTGCAGCAACCCCAAAATTCAATAGCCATATGTAGCAGTGAAAAATAAGAATATGGTAACACCAAAATTGACCAGTATCGTGTATTTTAAAAAAAAATGGTATCTTGCACAGCTAAAACATAAATAATTGGATAAGAATTTTCAAACCCTCCTCAATTCCTAAGTCAGAGAACCGAGGCAAAGTCTCATGGTTGTCTAGCTTTATTTTCAAAACACAGATAAGACCCGTCGTTGTTATCATTTAGTGGCATATGTAACAAATATGAAAGCGATGACCACACAAATTTAATCAAGGTTTTGTGAAATAATGGAATAAAGGAAGCACATGGCATGACTCATGAAAGAGTGATCGGTGAACGTGGATTTATGGGAATAATTGAAACCAATACTAGGATTAATAATCACTAGGATTGAAATTTAAAAGAACCAAGACACTTACGTATAAATTATACGAGACAGCCAATTGGAATATATTGAATATAAATACACTTACGTATATGGATTGGATTCAAATTGATGAGAGCCAAATACTTACGTACCAGATTGAAATACAACAACTCCGAGAGGAAAACGAGCAAAACAATCATCCGTGCAACATGATGAGAAAATTGAAAGGAGGCGTGTTGAAACCACGGCGGCGGAGGAACGATAACTCATCGGCAAGATGAGGTCACTAACTTCCACGCCTATCGTGATCAGTTTTGTTGGACATCGTGGTGAAATGGTGGTTGTTTCTAGATCGTGACGTCGGATTAACCTGCAAAAGTACAGTAATCATAATTAGGGTTTGTATTGTATTGCTCATGCTTGTGAGAAGCCTCTAAGAGTTGTATTTATAACCCTCTATATATGGGCCTGATTTGTGATTACTTAGCCAATAAGTAACGAGGGTATTTATGTATTTATGGCGCATTCTAGAGGCTTCTAGAAGCAAGTTGAGGCAGCGCCCTGGGGAGGACGCGCCTTGGGCCTTAGGGCCCTTCTGGAGGGCACTAAGGCCTCTGAGAGGGTCTGAAAGCCCTTCTGGAGGTCTTTTAGGTCCTTAGGAATATATTGACGGTCCATGTACTCTAACTCAAAGAAAGGAGACAGGTTGAAGGAGCTGCAGGAAAAGAAGTCTCTATCAAAATCTCAACTGCAAAGTCTCTATAAAAGTTATAATTGAACTAGACAAAAGGAAAGATTTGATGCGAAATCATGATCAGCTTAGAAGAAAAATTGAGGACAACTTAAATTACAGAAAAACAAAGGCCGAAGTAGATGAACTAGAACATGAAATTGAATCACTTGAAGAAAATATGTTGAAGGTTGGTGTATCTGACACAATTCAAACATAACACCAAAGATTATCCCAGACAGACAGGCAGAGGCTTCTTTCGGAGGTATTTCCATATGTCTGTGATACTACTATGTTATCGGTCTGTAATTCGGCCCATAACCATGATTGATGTACATTTTACCATTTGTGTCTTCTTCGCATATTCAATTGTTACTTACTTTTTCTTCTACTATAGAATTAATTCACTTTGTTTCTCTATTTTAATTAATTACGATGAATTAAGCTTGTTTAGAATTAATACACTTTTCTTCTGCTAATGTTTTTTTAGTATTCATTCCAGCCAAAAAGTATCGCTTTCAAAGTAGACATTCTAATAAGAGAATATCGTTGCTTGCAAAGAATAAGAATTAAGAAGGGTGGTAGCTTCACGGTTCACATACTTAAGAATTAAGACCACTCTCTATTTCCAATGACAACGTGAGGGACATTTATGCTAAGCATCATATCTAGTTTTTGAAGATTTAGAACTTGACTGAAACACTTGGCGTAAGTTTTCTAGAAGATTTTCACAATTTTCACTTTCTCTTTTATAGTTTGTTTTTTTAAAGAAGAAATTGTCGTCTGAAAATAGTGAGTGTGGTAACTTGTCTACTGATAAATACTGTGAATCATCTATAACCCCATTCTACACAAAACATTAGATCATGCAGCTTAAATAGAAACGACGATTGTGAAACAATGTTGAACGGAGATATATTAGGTCAGTTTGCCGAGACGCAAACATAAAAATTACATATTTAATTTTGTAAAGTATCAAAAAGTTGCAGCAAACTCTTATTGGCTTATGGCACAATTGCGTGAACGTAGACAGCTATTGGCCGCAATTATTGATCCGTCGGCATTCAAAATCGTCGTAAGATGGTTGTGCTTTTTGCCACCACCATGAACATGGAAGCGCGCAGAGGCGGCGGTTGTTTATTCATGATAACGAGATTGGTTGAAGACTTGAACGGAAATTAAAACGCTCGAAAATCAAAGAGATAGTGAAATCTTGTGAAAAGTAAAACTGTGAAAGAGAAACGTTTGTTGGTAGACTGCGACTTTTATTATGCATTGTTGATCTCGAACTGTCGGTTGAATTTGCGACCGTTGAGATTCAATCATCGAATAGAAGTCGACCAAACCGTTGGAAAAGACGTTTGCTCAGTATAATAACAAAATTCTCGAGACACTTTTCTTGGATTTGAAATGCAACAAATTCACATAAACTATCTCGAACACACTTACTGACTTTTGTGGATAACTAACTTGTTATGATCGATATGTTCCCTGTATTGATCCTCTCCAAATAGAAACAACAACGGGTGCTACAATGAATACTTGAAATGTGTTTGCAAAAAAAAAAAAAACCTTCATTTTCTTTAACAATGATATCCCTACTACAGGAATCAAAACCTCTAGAAAACCAATACTCCAATATTTGCCTTGTAGATTTTCAATTTTTCCTCGGGTATGCATATCTTGATCTACTACGGCATTTTACAAATAATAAAATATAAACATGTAGGGTTAAGTTTGAGATTTTATAAACAACCATCATTAAAGTAAAAAATTTCTTAGATCGACGGTAAATTGGTTAAACCTTACATAGCAATTTGACCCCACAAAAATCAACATAGTTTACCCATGTTAGTTCACCACATTAAAATAAATGCACGTGCTTTCACCTAAGTTGTTTTATTTTTGGACAAAACTTAAGTGCATTTACTTAAATACTTTTTGTGTGGTTCTTCACATAAAATATTCACAATTACAAATGATTTGTCAAATCTACATTTTTCCCAAAGTTTGTAATATATACAAAAGGTGAATTTTATGTGAAGAACCACACAAAAAGCACATAAGAAAATACACCTAAGTTGTATCTTATATTTTTACAGACGTGTGCAAAAAGAATAAATAAATTAAAAGAAGTGTGCAAAAAGAATAATTAAATTAAAAGAAGAAAATACAAAAAAAAAAATATACGAAACAAATAATTAAATGATGATATTCCACATTTTAGTTTAGAGTGGTAACTGATAAAAAAAAATATTTCCATAAAATATTGGACTGTTTTAAATATTTGTGTGATTATTTTTAAAAAAAAAATCAGTTATTTTATAAAATAAAATAAAAACTAGATAAAATAATACTTACATAAGTTTGATAAGAGTTCTGCAAAGATATATAATATTCATGTTCACATGATATATATGACTCAAAAAAGCATTTTTAATACGTGAAGGAGATATGTTGGTGGTGTGGTGCATGTAGTTGACGTACTTATTGTTTATTAACATGTGTGACTCTGTTTTTTTTTTTTTTGTTTCAAAACATGCATGACTCTAAAAGAAATATTTAACACATGAGGATGAAAAACAATTAAAAATGTATGATTTATCTAACATTATAAATTGGTTTTCGTAAATTTAAAAATAATATATTAATTGTGTTTTTATCCTTTTAGTTAATATTCATAAAAAATATTTCTTAATTAATAGTAAATTTATCAATTTTACATAGTTTAAAATGAAACTATCGATAAATAATATCTTTTTTTATAAGGCAAGAGCAAAATTACATAAAAAAAAAATAAAAAATAGTGTCCAACTATGGTTTTTTTTGGTAAGCCAGGAGAAATGACAGGCACCGAGAGGAAGTAGCGACATCTCAACCACCTTGCAAAACCTTCATCCTGTGCCGTCAAACTAAAAAAATATTTTATTAAAAGGTAAAAATATATACAAGAGGAGAGACTAGACCAAAATCCTCAAAGGCTGAAGATAAAAGAAAAAAAAAAAAAAAAAAAGGAAAGAAAACAAAAAAAAACAAAAAAAAAAAAAACCCCACCCCCCCAAA
>Ga0228711_1006416_pt1 | contig 17490 bp, 8 predicted proteins | sample MedpolnodulmetaG_2_FD_177996 | JGI IMG/M metagenome (GOLD analysis project Ga0228711, IMG submission 177996) | Root nodule microbial communities from Medicago polymorpha collected in Santa Monica, California, United States - brown nodules | ecosystem: Host-associated > Plants > Roots > Nodule...
CAAAAAAAAAAAAAGTGTGCAATCTAAGGCTTGGCTTGTATCTTCACCATTTCCATCAAGTCTATCAAGCTGTTTGTCTTCTCTGATTGCTTCTTCATTTCTTCTCTTAACTCATTGTTACTCTTGATCAGATTCTCTTCTCTGATTCTTGCTTGCTCCTGTTGATCTAGCATCTTCCTCTGAAGTTCAGAAACCAACACCTTGTGTTCAAACATGGATTTCTTCAGTTCCTTGTTTTCCTTCTCTAAGACATGATCATATGTTAGCTTGTCAAGAATAGGAGCACCTGAATCTGAATCTTCAATTTAGTTAACCACCTGAAATCTGGATTCTCAGAATGCACACTTGAAGAGATGATACTTGAAGCATCCAGATACATAGGTGTGTATGAGAGGTACAATATGCTCTTCTCTAGAGTTCTATTGAACTCTATTTCTTCCATGTTCACAGTTACTCCCTTGATTCATTGCTGAAGATCAAGTAAGGTTTTGTCATGAGCTTCCAAGGACAACTTGTGAAGTTCACACGTCATGTATTCCACTCTGTTCCTTAGAGAGGTCCACTCACTGACATAGTCCTTCTCATGTATGAAGTTGTTTATGGTCTTCACCAATTTGTTCAAGTCTAAGAAAATATGTTCACATGCCTCCTTTAATATAGTAGAATCTAGCAACAGGGTAGGAGGGATATTTAAATCTGTGAGTTGAGGAGGAATTAAGGAAGAGGGTTCAAAGTTTATGATTGTTGAAGTATGGCTTTCAGTAACAATGATTTGGTTAGGAACAAATGGTGGATCATTGACATGTTCTAAAACAAATGATGAGGATGAGGCTAAAGTTGTTTCAATTTGTGTGAGAACCTCATTCACCATATGTTTTATGATCATTTGTTCAAGTTTAGCAGGGTTAAGTGTAGTCTCAGTTGAAGGTTGAGTAACACGGGTTTGGTTTTCTGATGACTTGTTGGCCAGTTTTCTTAAAGCAATACCAAAAGATATGTTTGAGTGAGTTGCATTGAGATGGTATGGTTGATATTTAGGATGAATAATCAGTTCAGTGCAGGTGTTTGTGGCCATTTCAGAGTTAGGTTCTTGTTGTTGGGGTTTTCTAAAATAACTTCATCAAAAGCTAATTCATAGGCTTTTTCTAAGTTTGGCTCAAATCCTGGTAATTCACCTGAATAGTGATTAGCTAGTTCATCCAAAACAGATTGGTGAAAAGTTTGGGTAGATGGTTTGGGATGAGATGATGATGATTCTTCATGATTTGCAGACTTAGGCACTGCTGGTTTACCTACAACCTCTGCATCAACAGGAATAGATTGAAGTGGTTCAATCACTGGAGGTTGAAAAGGATGATCAACAGGTAGTCTCGCACAGACAGCCAATCTCATTTGTGACATCTCACCTATTCTATCAAGAACAGATGGATACATAGGCACAAATGTATCACCATCAGGCTTTTTCTGATGTTTGGTAGATGGTGAGGGGGATCAGGTTTTATATAGGTTTGCATAGACTCTATTCAAGGGAATATTGTCTATGTTTGAAGAGGTTGATACTGAGGTTGAGTGTGAGGCTGAGGTTGAACTAGATTCTATTTCTATTATATTAGAGATGTTATGTGAATCAGTGTTACCTTGTGTTGCTTCTGAAGCATCAGTTTCTGAACAAACAACTTCCTCCCTCTTAACTTCTTCAGCAGCATCCAGCAAATCACCAGCCCTTACCAATTGTTGAAGATTCTCTGTTAGCTCAACCACCTTATGAGCAGCTTCAACTGATGATTCCTTCAACAAATCTTCAGCAGGAACTTCAATCTCTTTAGCAATTTCAAGAGCTTTTTGTAGTACAGCTTCATCTGCAGCTCTTCTTCTCTTGACTTCTCAGGTGACCAACCCAGTTGCCGTTTCTATCTTTAAATAAGCAATGTGATCTAAGTTTAAATGGACTTGTGAACTAATAGTTCAATTAAATTAAACTCTCTTTTGATAATCAACATGAGGTTTTAGGGAATTCGACTATATATTGTATCATATTTCTATTCTAGTTTAAAATAATACATTTATATATGCAAAAAAAATTAATGTATACTATTAAAGCTTAAATTATTGAAAAAGTTTACAAATTTATATTTTAATTCAAAGTACAAAATATAATATAATAATAAATAATATTATTCATATTACTTCAATAGGTCGGCCTATAGGCTTAAGAAGCTCTTTGAGAGACCTGTGGCCTGGCGTTTTAAGCTAAATAGGCTTAATATAAAGCCTAGGCCTTCTCTATTTAAGAAAAAAGTCTAGCCTAACCTGGCCTATCGTAGGCTAGGTCGTAGGCCCCTGTAGGCCGATCTGGCTTATTCCCATCCCTAGTTGCAATGCTTATGATATCATCGCGCCAGTCACTGACAATGACGCCATTTTGATGTTAGATATTTGTACATCCTATTTTTTTTTTATCAACAGTAAGTATTTTTTGTATCGTCTCTACAAGGACTAGTGCATATCATAAACCGTTCAACATCAATTATCATCTTAAGTTCATGGTTTAATTGGTTGTTTGTTTAAAAACTAATCTAACTAATTTACAATAATAAAATAGAGACGAGATATGACATATAACGATTAGGGTTAGAGTTCGTCGACCAAGCATTACGTATGTATTCTTATGACCGCATAAACAGATTATAGCATTTAATCGATATTATCACGTGTCACTCGACAACATCATTCATGTCTAACCCTAGATTTTGTATCGTTTAATCGACTATTTCTCAATCTATTAAACGATCCAATAACATTAAGTTATGATATTTAAAGTGATTATCGAAACCTAAACCCTATGTCTAGAATAAAAGTTTTGATAGATGATTATACTAACCCTAGATTCAAAAGTATTTTTTCAATATTATTTCAAATCATACATAAGCATAAAACATGAGAATAATATCAATATCAAGTTTGCTAAAATCATATATTTAAGGATCAAAAGATTACATATTGCTTGATCAAGCACCTCTAATCCCAAAAGGGTAGATTTAGCTACATATTTTCATAGTAGCCTTGCAAAAATGGAAGAAAAGATGAAGATTCAAGACAAGATCTTTGATTTCTCTATCAATCTTGTGAAAATCCACTTCAAACACTCTTGCTTTGTGTTTCTCTCTCTAAAAATGCGCACTCTCTCTCTCTCTCACACACACACACACACGCGCGCGCGCGCACACACACACACACAAAATCAGATTATCCTATAAAATGAGAGAAAAAGCCTTTTATAGGTGACTGAAAAGTGACAACTCGCTTAGCGAATTGCAGCTCGCTATGGCAAATTGTCTTGCTGCACCACAGGTTTTCTGTCACATAGCCTTCTCCTAAGCCGCCTTAACTCGCTGTGGCGAGTTGGCCTTCAAATTTCATGACTCCCTGGAGTTTTCTCGCTGTGGCGAGTTGGCTTGCCATGGCCTCGATCTGGCATGCTGAAGGCGTGAAAAACTGGGACTTTTTGGAGTTTTCTCGCTGTGGTGAGTTGAACTTTTGCACTTCTGATGATTTCTTTGTTAAATTCAGGTCCTGGCTTTCAATTTCCTACACAATTGGGTAAAATAAGGCACATAAAGCATAAATGGCATCTATTCATCAAATTGTAGCTTTTCATTAGATAACTTGCAAAACAAGTAACTAAAGTGCCTAAAACAAGACATGAAATATGTCACTTTCTAATAGAGCTGTTAAAACGGTCCAGGCCTACGGGCCGACCCGTTTAGCCAGATTAATTATAGGGTTTGGGCCATAAATATTGAGCCTGAATTTTAATAGGGCTTTTTAGCCCGGCCCTAAAAAGCCTACTACCCGTTAGGGCTAGCCCGAACGGGCCGCGGGTAGCCAGTTAGCCTGCATAACAAAAAAAATCCTATAAATTATATATATTTTGCAAATAATTCTTTACTTTGTTGATTATCAAAGTAAAAAATAAAAGTGAAAATTCAATGAATTAACACAAATATAAATGTAATATAAAATTATATTTACTCGTTTCGTTATTTATAATTTTAAAGATCAAATATATAAATATCTATAACCATAACGTATCTAATTTATTTATAAAAAAATTCCTCGCCGTTTTAGTTTACGACGTTTGTACGAAAATGTTTACAATTTATTTTTGTGCTAGACATTATTTAAACATATTAAAAATATTATTTATAAAAAAATTTTTTATAGGAGTTATTTGTAGTATTTTTTTTAAAATAATGTAATTTTTAATACGGGCCGGCCCGTGTAAGGCTGGGCTCGGGTAGTATATTTCAAGCACGTTTTTAAACCGGGCTTTTTGGTCCAGTCCGAAGCCCGTTAGGGCCGGCCCTAAACGGGGCGGGCCACCCGTTTTGACAGCTCTACTTTCTAACACTTATCATCAGTAATTTACTAAATTATCCTTTATTTTAAATTCGTTTGAATGGGAGCAAGTGGATTTTTATGTTCAAATAAAAAAATGCACACTTGCTAACTTAGACCTTGATGTTTTTAGGTTGGTCTAGTTAGCAACCCAACTACCCCCACACACATATATATTTTTTGGTCCAGCGCGCACACATATATATAATGTATTTATGTATTAAAGTTGTATTTAAAAAATAATAGGGGAAGGGCCATTTTTTAGTAATAGTCATTTTACAACAATCCTAAATGGGAATTTGACTAGGTCCCTTGTTATGATCCCTAAAAACAATTAGGGTTCAAAGCTTTTTATCCCTTTAAATATTTTAACTTTTAGTCCCTCAAAAGTTTTCTATCATCACTTTTGGTCTATGTTTTTCAGTCAACTCATGTATATAATATTATAACAAATTGTCCGTTGCATCATTCAAAATTTTGAATGAGTTTTTTTATAAATGTTTATAATATTATAACATCCCAAAAACATTTTTTTTAACAAAACATGAATTAAATATGAAATTTTATGTTTTTTGTGCTTAACAATTCATATTTGATTCATGTTTTGTTAAAAAAAATATATTTTTTGGAGAGATTCTTATAACAATATTCTAAGCATTCATGTAAAAACTCATTCAAAAATTTAAGGGTTAAATATGATTTTAGTTCGTACAAATTACAAGCTTTCAAGTTTAGTTCCTACGAAAAATTTATTCACTTTTAGTCCCTATTTACATTTTATAGGGACTATTCTGAAGGACTATTTTTTGTAAAAAAATAATATTCAAAATAGGGACTATTCTTACAAATTACTAAATTATGGAGGACTAAAATTACCATTAAAATTATATAAGGACTAAACCTTAAAACATATTTAACCCAAAATTTAAAGGGTGCATGTGACCTGGCTTAAAGCATGGACTGAAAGTGCAAATTAGGAACTTTTGTGGGACTAGAAATCAAAGGAAGATTTAGGAGGCTAAAACAAAAAGTTGAAAAATTATAGGGATCAAAACATATTTAACCCTAAATTTTATGTGGTTTATCATATTCTCATCTTATAGACAAATTTTGAGAGTGTGATTCAAGTTGATTTAATAATATAAACTTTGTAGTTTTCACAAAGTATCTTATTTGAGTTTCAATTTTATAGTTTGGCAAGAAATTGACATTTAAATTGAGTATGAAGTTAAAAAAAAATATTAAAAATAAAATCAATTATACAAATTCAAGTCATCACATAAATGCCCGAATAATTTTGTACATCAAAAGCTATCTATATTTTTTTCTCTTCTTATGTAAGAAAATATGAACACATATCTGATCATGGATTCATGGTTAGCTTATCCATCTAAGAGAGAAAAGAACAAACGATCAAAAAGCCTTAAAAAGCTACTAAATTTGAATAAATTTTGGCTTTTAGACATCCCTAGGGGATAATTTCTATGTACGTTATATTATATGCATTCTTATTGATAAAAAAAAAAAAAATACACATTGTTATTTATATCAAAAAATACACACTGTTAATTATTTTATAATAAATATTGAGTTTTGATTAATTTAGAAGCCGTATTAAATGATTGATACATCTTTGGTATTTTGTGTTCATAAGGCAAAAAGAAACTAAAACTAAAACTAAAACTCCATGCATGTCCTAATCCATAGAAGTCATCCATGTTGGAAAACATCGTTGAGAAAACAATGTCGATCTTTTGCATCCAAAAATATTTGTGACTTTTAGAGGTTATAAAGAGATTCATTTGTTTTTAGTGAAAAAGAATATAGTTCACACCCTTTTTAAGCATAGTTTACGACTTTTGGTATCTCCGTAGGTCGTTCTTATGTTATTTTCTTTCGTTATTTCCTAATCCACACAAGTGAATTTGATTGATGATGACTTTTAAAAAGAATTGTTATTTTTAAGTGTATGTTTGTAAGTATTCATTATTAATAAAAGCATTTTTTTTGTCTAAACAAAATATTAATGATACACAATTCTCTAACTTGTTCGAAGTAGTATTGATGTCATACGTATGACACATACTTTTCAAGTTGTTTAATTAATCAAACTATATATTTTAATGAATAACTTAGTTAAATATTGAAAACTCCCACTATGCAATTCAAAAAAAAAAAAGTATACACTACATTTTGTTTTTGGTTCTCGTTGTTATATTTTTATCCCAACAAACTTCGTTTATATTAGAATTGATCTATCTAATATGTACAATATTTTTTAATCATTAATCTCATCATATTTAAGGGATTATAATTAAATATTCTACAAATTATAAAGATTAATGGGTTTTGAGTACCTCCATAATTGATGAATTTTTCTTATAAAATAAAATAAACATGGATCAATTTAATTATATATACAAAATATGAAAGAATTAAGTGTATGCCAAGTATTGTGGTGGGTGTTTGGATGAAATTATAGTGACAACGTGATTTTACCAAACTATCCACAAAAATAAACAAGAACTCGTACCGCTAACATAATTATTTGGTAGGGACAATGAATTGTTATATATATAGGTCGGGGTTCAATTAAACTCTGAACACTCCACAAAAATAAATCCCAAACACTGGAAAAAACAAAAATAGTATATTTATCTGGACAAAATGCGTTTTAATTTTGTTTATGTCTTCCAATCTGCTTGTTTTTGTCTTATTTTTTTAGGTGTTCTCTTTCAATTAATATAATGTAGAGAAACAAATTATGATGTACTTTAATATACATGTAGAAGATATCGATGACGATAATGTTGGCCAAACACCAACACAAACAGTTGAGGGAATATCACACACCTCACGTGAAACATGATGTATTCTCAGTCGGTGATTTCTTTTTATTTTTTCTCTCAAAAATGTTTGGCTAATACATACCCAACTCCATCTATCCCGATTTAATTGTCGGTATTTGAATTGTCTATGATTTTCAATAAAAAATGATTAATTTGATTGATTTTAATAATAAAATTATTTACATTCTTATTGAATAAGGATATATAAATTGCATTGGTTTTTTTTTTTTTTTACAAAATTATTATGAGACCGATAGAGTATTAATATAAAATTTTTAAGACATGATTTTGAGATTTTGGTGGCCTATAGCGAACCTATAATTTTGCCTCTGATAAATTAATATATAATTTTTTTTTTAAGAAATCAAAATGGAATATATTAACAACGGCGGTGAAAATGCCTCAGTACAAGGTGTACCAGGACACCCACCCCCAAAAGCAATCTGTCATACACAGTAATTACAGTAAAAAGGTCAATCGATACCCAAACATAGTAAAGGGTTCGACCACCATCTCTGAGAGCCGTACACAAAAGTGGCATTATTAGCTTTTACCACCAAAGCGAATGAAATTTTGCTTTCTCTAAAAGCTGTAAAATCGGTGTTTCAATGTTATTGAACACCTTATTATTGCATTCATTCCAAATCAGCCAAACGCAAAGAAGCCATACTAATAACAATATCAGACTTCATAGAAATGAACATTGTTTTTCTATTTAATATTCAAATGTTCTTATAAGACCATTTCTACAAGCATTTTTAGATGCAAAATCACTAATAATCGTGTCTACAACTATAGGTGATATCATATCTCTCAACCTTTCTTGAGACATTGACGATTTCAAGTAGTTTTTCAATAAGTTTAACTTCGAAAAACTTCTATCTGCAGATGCAATAGTCATCAACATAGTTAAGAGAATTCGATAGATAATTGAAACGTTTGGATAATAGTTTGCGACTTTGACAGACTCGGGAATTTAAAATACTGACACAAACATATTTGACAAAGATATTTTCCAACATTTTCAATTAAAAAAAGATTAATTCCATCAACATCCAACAAAATCTTTTTTTTTTTGGTTACATCCAACAAATTCTTATGAGAAAACGCAATATTAACATTTATGTCAGTTTTTTTAATTCATCGTTATCCAATGGTTTAATCATTCTTAATAGACCCCTATTTTTATATTTTTCGTGGGCCCCAATTTCAGACTTATATTGTGAGGCTCAGGATGGTCGTCATCTTTGCACTGCCTTAGATGCAACCCTGATTATTTCTACTCTATTATCTATAACAATATATAGAGCTGATATATTGATTCAGATTGATATTTTTTTGTTAAAAATACCCTTAAACAAACTTGTCATTAATTTAAAAAAAAATTAAACTACTATTATGTGTGTGCTTTTAAGACATGATTTTAAGTTAAGTTAAAAAGAAAATGTCATATTATTATTAGTATTATTGAAAAATATATACACGATTTTTTACAATTTAATAGTCACAAAAATCAATGATTCGTTGCCGGTCTCTGGTGGACGTGGAGACACCGTAATTCAATGTATCTCAGCCACAAAACTTGGTCTCTCCCTCGGCTGAGCTTTCTAATTCACGACACGGTTAATTCCATAGATGTCAGCTTCCAAGCCGCGACTGCCATTCACCAGGACCGCATGATTCGTTGGAATAATGAAAATTTTAGCTACCATGTGCTTAATGTGGATGGTAGCTGCTTGGATGTGCCTATTCGTGCTAGGTTTGGTGTGATTATTCGCAATTCTGCAGGATTCTATCTCTTAGGGTTCTCCAGATTTATCCCTAGTTCAACTGACATATTGTTTGCTGAGCTCACCGCAATTCAACAGGGTTTACGTTTAGCTGTTAAGATGGACATAGAAGAAATGGTGTGTTTTTTCAGACTCTCTGCTCTCCGTTAGGCTCCTCACTGTTCATGTTTCAGATTTTCATTCTTATGCTATTTTAATCCAAGAAATAAAATACCTCTTGTCCTCAAGAAACTTCACCATCCATCATTGTCTCCGTGAAGGAAGTCATTGCGCCGATTACATGGCGAAGCTTGGGGCCAACTCCAACGAAGTTCTTTCTGTTCATGCTACACCTCCGAGTGACCTCCTTCCTTTGATTAGAAGCGACGCCATGGGAACCTTCTACCCTAGAGCTTAGGCTTTCTTTTTCTGTTTTTTGTTTCTGTTTTGTTTCCTTTCTTTAGCTTTGTAACAAACAAAAAAAATAAATCAATGAAATAGCAATAAAACTTGATCACCTAATCAATGAAAGCAAACCCGACTTATATTTTGATGGCTAAATACATCTTTTGATCTTTTAAGTTTGAAAAAAAATATCTTGTTAGTCCTTTAAGTTTTTTAAGTTTCCAACAGGTCTTTATTACCCTTTTAAGAATTTATTTGAAACTTAAAAACTATAGTTGCATTAAATTAACAACTTAAAAACTATATTTAAAACTTAAAAGAACTTAAAGGATCTATTGGAAACTTAAAAAACTTATTTAAAACTTAACAAACTTAAAAGGCTACCCCAATATTTTTGTCAAACTTGATCAAATGAGATATTTTGCCCATTTTCAATTGGTCTTTATATATTTCAAAAACTTTTATTTTGGTTCCTACACTTTCCACATTTTTCAAATTGGTTCCTTAATTTTCTAAAGTTTTAAATGGCTCAAAAAAATTCTTACCAAAACATGTCGGTACATCAATAAACGAATTAGAGCTGGGTAAAAATGGGTTTATCACCATTAAAGCATTAGTGATATCTTTTGATTGTCTCCGACTTAACTCAACATGAGAGTTTGTGAATTGAGAAATAAAACTATGGTTACAAGGTGATGATGGAATAAGATATGATGTTTTCAGCTATATTTTTTATTATTTTCTTTGCACTTAATGGTAAATTAGAAGTCAATTAGATAAGTTGTCAATGATTTGAGGTGCTTTTTGCATTGTTTTAATTCGAGTCATTGTAATTCAATTTTATCCTAAATCATGCAACTCCATAGGTGTTTTGAGTCTTTTTAGTGAGAAATCATGTAAATCGGCAAAACAAAACACCAAAAGAAGGATTGAGGATACGAAGATTGAAGTTCAATGGTTCTTATAAGACATTTGAAGATAATACAAAGTGAAGAAAATTCACTTGAAGTTTCAAGGCATCGCAAGATGGAAGAACTCTTGAAAAAGGGTCGAAACACCAGGAGCACACTATTTTATTCATTCATAAAGCTAGTGGTACAACGGAAGGGTCAAACACCAGGAGCTTCAAGGAAGATGATCTCCATCCTTTTCTTGTTATGTCTAGGGTATGTTTTTCTATTGTTTTGTAACAATGTCGGTTGCCATTAGCAACAAAACCTCTTTTATCAGGGTTCCACGATGACCCCTTTCTTATTTGTATGAAGTTTTTATTCAGTTTATAATCTAAAGTTTGATTTTATTCGTATATGTCTGTTTTTATAATGTATCTTAGATGAAGCCAGTAGGATTGGTTGCCCGAATTCCATTGGAACAGGGAAATAGTGAATTCCTTAGTTACTAAAATTATTGAATTTAAGTAAGAACTTAGGGTTATAACTCATCTTAAAGGAACCCCACAATTGTAAATGGTTGAGTTGCGTGGATATTAAAATAAACTTGCATTGACTCATCACAGGGTTATGTTCTACTTTATTAAATCCAAACATGGCAAGTTATAAACTAATAATTACTCGAGTTAATTTCCAACAAAGGCAGGGGGTTCAAGGATTCTCTAATCATCATTACACTTTTGAATCACAAAAATCAAATCTCGCATTGGACAGGACAATTAAAACCATGCAACCATTCCAGTCTTTTCTTTTATTTGCTTTTTCAAATAAGTTCCTCTAATTACCGAGTTGAACAAAAATCCATGTGGAGACAATAACTAACTACTTTATTGGTTGAGTAAGAATGAATGCACTTGCTCACGATTGAGTATGAATCAAGCTATACTCCTTGGAGGAAAAAGCCAATTGTCTTCATATATTTCTTGAAACTACTATAACTCATTTAACATATTGTTTCTCATCTAGCGAACCACCTTTTGCATTTCTTTGTGTAACTCTCTGTTTTAGCTTGCTTTCACGTTGTTGAGCTCGCCTAAAGAATCGGGCTTTTCCCCAAATGTCTTTCTGGTGCTCTGACTTGGCTTCTAGCGTGTGTACTTACATGCTTTGTTCTGCATTGATGTAGTCTCGTCCAAAACCTATAAAAAAAGGTTTGGGAAACAGACGTAGACGTAATATTCTTAGCATAATTTTGCGATATAAAGATATTTACATAAAATTACGGTTTTTATATTAGATTACTTGCAAATCGAGTCGATAAGTGCTATAAAAAATAACTACAATTAGTCATTTATTAGTTAGGTGAAAAGGGCTGCAAAAGCAAGAAAATCGCCACAAATGTTGTATTTGTGTTCAAGACAGCCTTGTTTATGTCATTCCATAGTCCCGATGTATGCCAAATTTGAATGGTGAATGGACACTCAAAGACAACATGTGCAATATCCTCGTAATGGAATCACAACTTAAATGATGTACAAAATTAAGAAGACTTTTATCAATCAAATGACCCATATTTTTAGAAGAGTTATGATAACTCAACACAAAATATCAAACACAATACAGACACTGCATAGTATAAAATACTGTTTTTTTTTTCTTCTTCTTTTTTTACCATCTTTCTCTCTCTCCTCTCCTTTCACAAAATATCAAACCCATATTTTCTTTTTCTCTTATTTTTAGAATCCTTTATTTAAAACAATTTTTAGAGGACTTTTATTTATTTACTCATTTATGTTTCTACCTCAAATTTTTAAAATTTATATGAATGTCCAAACTCTAAATAAGCTATTATTTTCCGATTCACATTTTATTTATTTAGTTTAAGTTAATTAATTTATGCAACCAACTTATTTATATTCATTATGGAATTTAGGTTTTTTACGATGTACTCCTCACACTCAACATTATTGGTGTGTGAAAATAAATTTTGTGTAGTTCAACGAATAGCTCTAATACCAACTTATGCTTTTATATTAGACCTAACTCATCTTTACAAAGTAATTTTTTTTAATAATTATTTTTAGGTGAGCTAGGTCTCAGAATAAGATTAGAAATGAAAATAGTAGAGAGACTTGGAATAGCACCTACTGAAAAAATAAGATGGTGAACATTAGGCTTAGATTATTTAGGCAAGTAGAGAGAAGATGTGGATTTCATAATAATAAAAGTATATTAGATGAAGATGAGTCAAATCACTACGTAAAAAAGACCTAAAAAAATCATAAGAGATCAAAACCATTACTAAATGTTCCAGACCGGGAGGTCACCTCCACGGAAGGACCTATGAGAGGTCACCTATGTGTCTACCACATAAGAGCATGCTCCGTGACTAATCCCGATCCTTGATCTGATCTTAACTAACTTCCACATCTTTCGTCGAATTTCACGGAAGCAGTTATGTTGAGCTCAATTATATAAGCGTGGATCCACACTACGCCCCAAGTACAGTCACTTTTTCACTCATTTTCTCACACTCTTTTCTCGAGTACAAACACAGGCTTTAGCGTCAGAGAAGATACCTGTTTTGCAGGTTTCTTCCCCACCGTCGACTAACAACCTCCATGTACTGGAGCTCTTCCAACGTCATATCGGATCGTCGACATCATGAGCTTTAAGATCATGTCATCGTAGTTATGTTCTTGCACATATCAAGAAAGATTAAGGAAATAGTGAGTTTGATAGAAATATGGTATTTAATTGAATATTTTGGCGTCGCTTGATCCAAGTAGTTGACCATTTAATGAGATAAGGCTTGATGGTTGTTGTTCTTGAACTTAGTCTCGAAAACTCACCAGAATCAAAACATACCTCAAGACTTAGAGAACGTTGATACAAGTACTTACAGATTACCCACGAACGATGTCATTACATCGCTTATAGGTCAACTTCTTACAAACCTAATAAATTTTCATTAGCTTTTATGAAAGTAATTTTCTAAGCATGAATTGTAGTTAATAATAAACCATAAGTTTAAATACAGTTTGGGTTTTCCTCATTTGATAACACTGCGATTTTGCTCACTTATGTTTAATTATGCAATTTTGTTCTCTATTTCAATATCTTTTAATAATCCATGATTTTAATCGTCCAATCGAATGTCGTGACAATACATTATTCACTGCCAATCTATTGTGTCATTTCAATTGATCTTTTTTTTAATGCTTGGTCGCGACTCAACTCACACCTTACTTTTGAGGGTTAAATATGTTTTTGATCCCTATAAATATACCAACTTTTCGTTTTAGTCTCTCTAAAATTTTTCTTTAACTTTTAGTCCTTAAAAAATTTTCCATCTTCACTTTTGCTCCCTCTTTTTAAGTAAATTCATATGTAGAATTCATATTTTTGAATAAAATTTTTCAGAAAAATTCATAATATTATAAGCATCTCTCCTAAAAAAAATTAGAATTTTGTAAGAAAACATGAATTTAATATGAATTTTTATATTTTTGACGGTTAAAAATTCATATTTAATTCATGTTTTGTTAAAAAAAATCTAATTTTTATTAGGATTTTTTTTTACAATATTTTACACATTTCTGCACAATTTCATTGAAAAATACAAAAATAACTTAAAAATAGGGACCAAAAGTAGTGATTGAAAATTCTATAGCGACTAAAAGTTGAAGGAAAATTTTAGAGGGACTAAAACGAAAAGTTGATATATTTATACAGATCAAAAAATATTTAACCCTACTTTTAAAGACTATTAGCAATGAGGATATTCGTGTTTATATCATATCACTTAATGCACCGTTTTCGAAATAAATGACCAAAATTGCATTTATATTTAACTCATAATACAAAACTTAGTTACGTGACCTAGTAACGATGAATCAAACTCAACATCAACTACTTTATTTATTTTATTATAAAAGGAAGAATCAATAGTCACTTCATTATTGTAACATTTGTGCCTTGTGGTCTCATCTTTATCCTTTACTTTAGATACATTGATGTTATTCACTCTATCGCAAAATTTAGCAAAATGTAGGGTGTTGTGTAGCTTCTGGCCTTATCAATTCATTATCCACAAACAATTAGAAAAAATAAAATAAAGTTTATCCATCACATGCATTTTTTGGTGAATTATTCATCACATGTAGTATAATGGAGGAGTTAGTTAGTACTCATATAATTGCCTTGGTCAAAACTCAACAACTGAGGCATGGTATATAAGATAAAAACAAGCATATCCGAATAAACACGTGTACAAATGTTAAAGGTGTCTTATTATTTAATCTTATCCTTTTTGTACCTCTTTGGAGCCCAATTAGTATAAAAATATTCTACACTTTTCTTAGAAAATTATTGAGTTTGTGGATCACGAATATAGGAAAAATAAGCAAGTGCATTATCTCTTACAACCTTTTGAGTTGAGTAAGAAAAAAAAATATTGAGTCTTCTTTTAATAGTCCAAAAAATATTGAGACTTGGATTGTAAGTATTGGTAATTCAAAGCATCAAGCAAAAGTGGATGGTAATTCATTCCAAATTTGAAGGTACTAGGAAATGCCAACGAAATGGCATCTTAGTTGAATAAAGCATGATAATGATTTAAGTACTCCAAATTTAGGTCGTAGAAAATGGGGAAGGTATCCAAATTGCAACACTTTGATTGAGTAAAACGACTTCAATTTGTCGTTTTGCTAAGAATAATTTGTCAATAATAGAGAGTAGATAGGAAAAAGATTCCATTATTTTCTATTGTAACACACACAATAGAAAGAAAAAAAAACACACAATAGGATATTTTTTTACTATATAAATGGTATATAAAGCATAATACTAAGGAAGAAGAAAAACCTAGTATTAGGTGGAAAAAAATAGATCACAAGTTGTGATTTAATTTTTTCGTAGGAACTTAAGACAATAAATGAATAGTTAATCAATTTAAAACCTAGTACTACTATTTTGGACTAAATAATTAGTTTGAAAATTCCCTCTTTTTATAATTAAGTTTTTTTATAAGATGTGTTGCAATATTTCACTACAACAAGACTGCATATTTAAATTCTCTAAAAAGAAAGACTGCATATTTAATTGGAATAATATTTTTTTGTCGAATATAATAATTATTGAATATATGAGGTTGATTTGATATGGAAGATGGAGAAGTTAATGAGTTAGATGATTTTTTTATACAAAAGAAGATTTTTTTTGAAGAAGTTAAAATGAGATATATTAATCAGAGACTTAGTCTCTCAAGAAGCGGCGAAGCTACCCATTATTTTACGAGATTGCCAAATCTAAAAAAATAAATAAATAAATTTTATGTGCTATTTTGTCAATTTTTATTATTAACAAAGCTCTCTTTGTAGTTGTTTATGAGATCAAAAGTTTTAAAATAAGACATAAAACATATATCAAACAAGTAAATATCCTTTGATTTTCCTACATCTACTCACTTTTGACAAATAAACTCATTTGCGGTAGCTAAATATATTTTATTGGGGTAGCTAACTACAAAATAGGTTAAGTTATTCAAATAAATGTAAAAAAAATGGGGTAGCCAAAGCTACTGCATTAATATGCATAGCTTCCCCCTGCTCTCAAGCACAAGAGGTGTCAGAGAAGAGTTAAGAAAAGTATGAGTTACAACAAGTTACCAAAAAGAAAATGAGCGTTATAGTCACAGAGCAGGCACACTAAGAAACAAAAAAAAAATACTAGAACGAATTATGAATTTTCAAACGAAAAAGGGGATTAAGCCATCAAATGTGGTAGGTAAAAGCAAAATTATGATAATTTGCCTTCAACTACCAGAAAGATTGAAGTTTAATTTTATCTACGAGTTGGTTAATGGAAAGTCCCTTTTGTTAAAAAAACTCTAGCGTTTCAGTCACACCAGATAATCCAAACACAAGAGAGTCATATCAAATATAAGGAGTTATATAAAGGAGTTAGATGATAAGGAGGTAAAATGTTAAATCGTAGCATATGAATATTTTTTAATAATATCACCCGTTAAAAAAATGGTATGCTAACTTATTTCCTATTAACCAACAATTTTTTTTTCATAGTAATTTCAAACAAGTTCTAAAAAAAAAGAGGTATTGTTTGTTTAATCAAGGTCTCTCTCACTGTAGACAGGGCCTTTATCTTATTCATGTTTTTTTTCTTCTTCACGTTTTACTTTAATCATGTTGTTTGCTCGACATCATGGTATGGATGTGGAATGACATAATAATTGGCTGTATTATATAATCAAACCATATATATGAGGTTATGTGGCGTAGGAAGACGCATGTGATGGAGTCACTGAAAATGACTTTAGTTTATAAATTTTTTAAACAACAATCATATAATTATTTTTCTTAATATGACCTATTGGAACGAAGCCCAAATATGCTATTTTTCTTAACCCTCGTTCTCTTTATTTTTATTTTATATAATTTTCTTATCCATCATTGTACATAACTAAATAAACAATGTAAATGACGTAGCTAATAGCTATGGTACCTAGTATAACATAAAACATTATAAAATAAAATGATGATACAGCTTTCGTTGGTTTGATCCCTTTAAAAATGCCAATCACCATCATGCCCTCATCATAATCACTTAAAAAACACAAAAAAGACCTAAAAAAATAAAGTGTGCGGCAACACGATGCAGTGTCGTGTGTAAAAGCAACGAAATTAACCACAAAAAGTATTTTCTTATAGACAATTAAAAAATATTATAAGGTGGATTTGGAGTTTTCATTTTCTTTGGACAATGACTTTGAATTATCAATTAGTGGATCATAATCATGGTTAGAATTATGGTTTAGATAATCCAATAGGGTGTGGTATTTTATTTGTTCGAATTCAACTTTATGACATTTCACATTTGATTAGTATATTTTTTTTTACAAAGATTAATGAGTTAACACTTGTAAAGTTGTAGGTGAATAATGTGCTTTTCAACGGATTGGATATTTGGATAAGGGTTAAATAATTACTATAGATAAAGTTTGTTATTGTATAAAGTAGATATAACTTAAAACAAGATATTAACAATGAATTGATTCAATCAGTAAGAAAGTGAACCTTTTACGTAAATAGTTAAGAGTTTGCTGTTCTCCAACTCCAACAAAGATTGTATAAATATTTTTCAACTTAATTAGAAATTTTG
>Ga0228711_1006417_pt1 | contig 17489 bp, 11 predicted proteins | sample MedpolnodulmetaG_2_FD_177996 | JGI IMG/M metagenome (GOLD analysis project Ga0228711, IMG submission 177996) | Root nodule microbial communities from Medicago polymorpha collected in Santa Monica, California, United States - brown nodules | ecosystem: Host-associated > Plants > Roots > Nodule...
AAACAAAGGGTAGAGATTAGGGAAAAAGGCTAATTTCTTGTAACCTCTTGTAACATCTTCTCATAGTGGATTGGAGAGCTGCTCTCTCCCCCAGAGTAGGTCATATTGGACCGAACTGGGTTACCATTTCTTTGTGTGTTTGTTTACTTCCTTTTAAGCTTGCTTATCTTTGTGCTTGGTTTGTGTTCATGTCTTTGTTTTAGCTCTTTGTGTGTGTCCTAGCTTGAAGACACTTAGACCTAGGATTACCACTATCGTTTGCTCCACACATCATTGTTTTATTTCATTGGTGTGATTCGATTAAGGTTGATTTCACAACAGGATATACTCAATCTGGCCGGCTTACTTGTCATATTTGTTATACGGTTGAGGGAGGTAGACTAGATGTGGAGTTCAATATTTTGGGGAGTTATTTGGCGCCTCTAAAGGTGATAGAATTCCTACCCCCGTCATAACCTCTTTAGATGGAGGGTTTTAGAGAATCATGTTGGTTCCTCTTCTGTTTTTTTTTCAATGCAATGGTTGGGTGAGACATTTTTTAGCTAAATTGATTTATCGTGAGACATTTTTTTTAACAAAAAATCTTGAGACTTAAAGCCCTTGTTTGAGTGACCTAGCCCCATGTCTCTATCTTCTGTATGTGATTTAACACTTTTTGAGTATTTAAAGAAATCGTAATTCTTTTCTAAAGAAATCACTCCTTGGAGCACATGACCGATTTATCCTAATACCTTTCAAGTTCAACAACAATTTCCTAATGATATACATGTGCATGGAAGAACGTGCATGCTTGACTGCACAACTACCATACATTAATTCCAAAAGAAACCACTGTCAGTTATATAAGATCTATTTCCAAAATCAACATGGGTTAGATTGCTTTGAAATAGCAATAAACAAAAATAACAACAAAAAAAAAACAAAGGTGGTATATTTGATGATGCCATCTTCTTTCACCTTTAAATGTTAAGACTCATATAACTTTGAGCACATAAAGGTAGAAGCTTCCTCGATAACTGCACGCATGGAAGTGCGTTGTATTCTTCCTAACCCCTTTAGGCTTTATTAACTTTTCCTATTTCACTCTCTCTCTGAGTACTACATTAGTGGAGCAAGAGAGAACTTTCTTTAACAACTTGCAGTGTGCCTTAAAATTTTCTCTGCAACCAATAAAGGTTGTTTGCGCAACCCTTTTATTTTTTATCTCTTAGGAAAGAAAAGCTTCATGGTCATGGTTCTAATTTCCTATAAGGAAATGGAGACAAGGTGAAGGTTTATGCATGTGTGTATGCTTGTTTATAAATTGATTATAGTTCTTTTAAAGCAAGTTTTAACAAGCTGGAAGGCAAAGCTACCCATATAGGGTCTTTATAAATCTATGAATTAAATGTACCAAAAGATTACTACATATTATCTAAAGAACATATCAGCAAAAGGATTGTCCTTCCCTTCTTTTCCAATCTCTCTCTCTCTCTCTTTCTCTCTCTTGGTTATATAAGATTTGCATGGATTTAAAGGTTTTATTACTCCCTCCTTTTGCTTGATGACTAGGTAATATGGAAAATGCATAAAAGGGATATTTTGTTAACATTCACATTTAATGTAACTTTTGGTTTAAATTTGAAATTATGCCCTTAAAATTTAGACATAAATTTCATTGTAAATCATTAATGAGTAATATGATACTTGTTTATCTTACAGGAGTGGTAAACTATTTTTTTATTTAAAAAGAAAAGAAAGAGACTCATATAAACCTAAAAAAAGTAGAAGTGGACAGTTATCATTTTTAGTAAAATATAACATCATTATTTTTTTAATCCACAAAATCCACTATTTTACTAAACGTGGTGAGATCCAATTTTGAGCCGGTTATATTAGGTCCATATTAGAAACACCCTTCTATAGAGTTCTTTTTTCCCTAGCGTGCCCAATGTTATAAATCAAAATTTAAAAATATTGTTTTTTCTACTTTGCTAATTATTGAAATAATGTTATACTAGTTATTTTATGAAATCATCTCCATATAACCCCTCTCTTGTGAATGAAAAATGATCAATTATCGTACTATCAGATGCAACTAAAAATAAGAGTAAAAATCTAGCACGACTTTTACTTTTCAAGAGTAGGATCTCCAAAAAAATAATTTTCACAAGAGATCATCAACCTAACATATTATTACTAGTCCAAAGGCATTGTGTATATATTTGTTTTTTGCACACTTAAATTCAAGATTTAAATCTAGACCAAAGTAGTAGATCATGACATGTTAGTCTACTACGGTTGCATTCACTCTTTGCTTTATTAAAACAAAGTTGGTAAAGGAAGCAATTTCCTATTAGACAAAAATAGAAGGTAGAATTAAAATTTTGAAGTGAAATCTTGTGTGATAAGATATAGCCATGTTGTCCTGATCATGTTATTCTCAAAGAACATAGAGCAGTAAAGAAGAGGAAAGATAGTGAAAGACAGATACTCTCTGTCGGTTTCAACTTCATATCCCTTAGGAACTTGAAGAGAAAGCTAAGATCATGTGGCAGTGTACCTCTTCTCTTGAAAATGACTTGGCATTTTTTTAAAGTTGATTATTCTCTCTTTTAACTTTCTTCCATTCACTCTGCAATATCTTTCTATATTCCAATTTATATATATGCCTTGAGTACTCTAAGATTTGTCTCTCTTTAATATAAATAAAATATAATAAATAAAATAAACCTATTTTGGTTGTTTTTATATTTTCCCAAGAGATTTGTCTTCAATCATTGAGTAACTAACTTGTACCTACTAACTTCCAATGATTAATGTCTAACTTATATGTATAAAGGCTAATTATGACTTGCATGTATTGAACAAAGTCATCATCACCTCAAAAGCCTAAAGAAACTCAATTTAAACAGATTTTTTTTTATCAATATCAATAATTATATCATTAACTAATTTAATGTTTATTGTAATTGATGGAAAATATAGAGAATCACACGTTGAATTTTTTAGCTTATATACGAGATGTGTACTACCTCTGTACTCTTATTAATATATTTACTTATAATAATAAAAAAATTATCTTTTTTATTTTCTGAATGGCAAAATATTACTCATATTTTCATTTCAAATTAATTTTTTGCTTTTAATTTTATTTCATTTGTTTTCAAAACTCAAAAAATCAATGTAACAGTAAATGGCTCCCATGACATAATATATATGTCATCCTACCGATTTTAATGTACCAAATATCTCACTTCTCGGAAAGAAAAAAAATATATAGGAAAAAAACTGCTTAATAGTGACGCAGAGAATGTTCCATACATAGTGTCAGAATAAAAAACATTAGAAGTGGGTCCAAGAGAAAAAGTACAAAGAAAAATCATCGGTGATAAAAAGAAGAAAAGTTTATATGCTTGCTTCGAGTTTTTCTCATCTATCATAACACCATGCAGACAAGCATTCACCTAAATTTGCTAAAACAAAAAATTTAATATAAAATGATCATATTAAAGATACAAAGTAAAACATACTAGTGTTTCCTAAAAAAACATACAAGTGAGAATGCTCACATTAACTAGGCACATTTAAAGTGCTTTAATTATATTATCGTTAGAATAATTAAAATGTTGGTTTGCCATGCAAGGCATTATACCTCATAAGAACATGATGATTTCCAAGACCAAATTCAAAACCCTAAGAGAGTTTCACAACAAAGGAACAATTACATAAACATAATTAATTATCAAATAATCTAAAGACATTATATAACTAATTCTCATCCAAATGGTGAGCCTCTACCTTGTGCCATAGTACCAGTACTAATCATAGGACTCATTCTTTCAGCATGAAGAGATGGCCCTCTTCTTGGTGAGGGTCTTTCAAGTTTATTCATTGATGCATCAAATTTCTTTTCACCTAAAATTTCCCCTTGAAGTAAAGGCTTTGTATCATAAATATCTATAGTTTCAATATCACTTCCTCTATCCAATGATGGTGGTGCAATTTGAATTTGATCACCTTTGAAAGGATCATCTAAGCATGATGAAGCTGTCCCTAAATCTTGAAGCCTTAAATCATCACTCCACATTAATGGGTTTTTTCCATTTCCACTATAAGGGTTAGTGTTAGGGTTAGGCCTTTTTTTGCCAAGACATAGATTCTCATTGATTTGCATAAATCCATGATGTTCTAGGGTTTGCTTGTCCATGTTTTGTTGAAGGTCGAGTTGATCACCACCACCACCACCCCCTCCGAAAAGATCAAGATCTTGAAAAGATGAAAAACTAAGAGGTGAACCAAATTCTTTCAATAGTCCCATTTCAGCCATTCCATGAGGTCCAATAACAACACCCTTTAAGTTATTAGTTGTAGGAGATGCCATGTTTTCACCTGCAAGTGTTTGATAAGCTTTCTCCAATATACTTTGCATGTATTTCCCTTGAGCTTCAATTCTTAGTTGAAGGTGTTTTTGTACCTGAAATATACAACTAAATTCACGTTAAAACGTGCCCATTGAAAATATTAATTATGTAACAAATTGGTTTCAGAGGATCTAGGTTTAATTTTGGAAATATATGCACTTTGAAGGTTGAACGAAATCACGGTGCAATCATTGTAATTTTGTCAAACTCGCCAAGATTCCAAATATATATGCACTTATAAAAATATTTTGTGGAGCTTTTGTAAAGTTTGTGTGTTTACCTCAAGCTGCTCATGTAGTCTTCTCTGCACCTCAATTTGCATCCTAATTACATCAACCTTGTGTGAGTTACTAATTCAAACAGTTCCACCCCCCAACAAAAAGATTCAAAACAAAAACTTGAGCAGGAAGAATTTTGAAAATTCTCTCAAAATTTTCTTTACATATAATTCGGTCAAATTAAAACAAGAGATGTATAATGGAATAAGAGAATTGGCATGCATACTCATTCATGTTTCGGCCAATCATAGCAGAAGAGGAAGCAGTATTCCGTTGCAGTTCTAAAGCTGAAGCTGCCATATATAAAGATCTTGTCAATATAAATATAATACATAATCATGTCTAAGGATCATAAAGTCCAAAAAATTTAAAAAAATATTTGGAAACTAGAAAGAGAAGAAGTGTCACCTCTCATACCATCCTTAATTGAGTGATCATTGAATTCCTTGTGGGGTTGCTTTCCAAGCCTAAATTTCTATGTAGTAGAAACAACAAGGAAAAAAAATAATAAGAAAAAGGGATATAAACTAAGAGAGAGATATCAATCCAACCTGAAAATCTAACCATAAAAAAAAGGATTTAGATCATCTCTCACGCTGCACACCGGTGCAGCAAAATAATTTTTAACTGAGACGACATATTACTGTATGCAGTTGCAAATTTTTGTAAAAGTAAATTTTGCTGCACCTCTGCATCGTAGGAGATGATCTCTGAGTCCATATTAAAGTTTTATAAAGAAAAAAGCAAAAAAGAAGTTCAAATGAAATTTTTTTATTTTTCATATTTGTATTCAAACCTGAAGATGGCTCTTGAGATGGTAAAGAGTAAGACCCTTCACACCCATAACCCTCATGATAGTTTTAGGAGTGGCCTCTGAAAAATTTAAGAAACCATCATATATATCTTAGTAGTGATCCAAATATAAAAATAAAAAAAAAAATATCAAAAAGGGTGTATGAGAAGAGAAAGAAAAAGAGTAGTGAAAGAATAGTACTATCAGGTCCTCCAAGCTGAGTAACAGCATCAACAAAACGTTCATGGAGTTCAACAGTCCATCGAAGACGAGGTTTTGGGTCAGTTGTAAGAACAAGACCTGAGTCACCTTGAACACACATGGGTCTATCATGTGAATTCATAGTTGAAGGCTTCTTTGGAGGGAACATTCTTTCCATCTCTGTGAAGAGAATACCGCAGAGATTCAAGAACAAATGCGGATGCAAAATAGGGAAGAATATGGTGCGTTTTTGAAGAAGAGAATGGGAAGTGAATGGTTTTTGTTAACCTTCTCAAAGTATAAAGCAAGTGAGAAGGAACTATAACTAGCCTTACTTAAAAGAATGTATTTAATATTATGAATTTTATTTATTTATAAAAAGAAATAAAGGTATCCTATTATAACATGCATACCTTACTTTGTAAAAAGACATCTAACTCCCTATTCTCTCTCTAACATTGTCACCTTGTTGATTACTATATCATGCATGTGTTCACAAAAGTGTAGTACAATGGTGAGATTTGATACACCGAATAAGTATTATGAAGGATGTTTAGAATTTTATCAATGATTTTAACAAATTATGTTCTCTCTAACAAACTAATTATTAATATTTCATTGAACGTATAAATAGAAAAATAACTTTGGTAATTAAGTTTGACATCTCCAACTCTTAATTAACGACCATATTGGATTTTGGCATATTTTGTCTCTAAATTTTGGTCCCTATTTCAATTTTTGAAGTAGTATTTGTTTATGAAAAAGGGTTTGTCTATCCTATGCAATATTGCATGGGTTAAGACAACTGAAAATGGTTTTTATTGAAAACACAATTATTTATTACAAAATTATGTATTTAATATAAAGTCTACAAATTATTAGATAAATTTATTTTTTTAACTTATTATATTAGGTAAATTTGTACATGATAAAAAAAAAACCATTAAAATTATTATACCATGCATGTATAGTTTATTACTTTAATTTCAAAGAGAAATACCCTTTATTAAATTGTATATGCATAGATATAGAGCTTTTTTAGGCATTATTAAGAAGGCCCTCAAGCAATGATGATGAAGGACAATATGTATAGACAATAGTGTTTATGACTACATTATATATTTACATGAATATTGAACAATGTTTGGTTAAAGCATTATTATGGACATGATCTCTTCTTTGGCTGTTTATGTATGAATGGGGCATTTCGTGGTACGACACCCTTTTTAGCATAATTATTAGTACGAAGATATCAGTGGCCTCCCAGCTACAATGGTAATAATGGAAAGTATTGGCTTTATGTCATTACCATGAAAAAGTTTTCCATCATATATCTGACGGATTATTTTATATTTTCTTTATGATTGATTTATAGAATGAGTAGCATATTATTAGTTTCACTTTACTACTCGATTATGTGAGTAAAAACTCAATACATAAATCAAATTAAGTTGATATTAGCCATTAAAAAGAAATAACTTGACATTTACTTTTTATGTGTTAAAAGGATGAATAAACAAAATGCCGAGGCTTTTGAGATGTTGATACATTATCTGACTTGAAGGTTAAGGGTAAAATATTATTATCAACGGATGGGTACGGTCGTGGTGAATGAGATCATGACGTCGATAAAAATTATAAAAGAAAGTGTTATAACAGGATACGAGAATAATGACAGTAAGAGTAAAAAAAAAATGAAAAATGACAAAATATTTAATATGATATCCAGCAATGTGCTGACTAATCCACGGGTAAAGCTACTGAAAAGAATTCCACTTTAATTAATGATTACAGATACTGAATAGTAGATGTAATACCAAGTATAACACAACCCACTAAGTATTGGCCCAAGAAATACTAATACACAAGATCATTATTTATATCGTCAAGTATTTGCATATTTCTTCCTATTCTCCGATCTGGGACTTTTTTCCAACACTAATTCAAGTCATATTTCAATAAATCTCCACCTTGACTTGAATGTTCTCATAATAAACAGATGCACCAGATATACTCGAAGCACCAAGTGTGCCAAATGCATTATACAGAATGCTCATATGTGCTTACTCTGCCCCAGGCCTTGCCCCTCCAAGGGCAATCAACAACTTCTAACATTGAGCAAGTTCAAACAATGTCGAAAACCTGCTCTACGGAACCGGCTTGGTAAACATATCAGCTCGGTTGTCTGTTGTACCCACTTTGTTTAACTTGATCCTCTTCTCAGTTCTCAGAAAATGCTACCTCACATCAATGTGTTTTGTCCTCTCATGGTGCACTTGAAGCACTCAAACTATCACATTACAATGAAGCCTTATCGTGATGTAGACCCAAGTCACTGACCAATCATTTTAATTAGATTCCCTCCTTAGCAGCTTCTGTCAAAGCCATATATTATGTCTCTGTAGTAGACAAAGTCATTGTAGGCTCCAAAGTAATCTTCCAACTCACAACAGAATCACTAGGAGTGAACACATAAACGGTCGTCGATCTTCTACTGTCCATATCTCCTACTTAATCAGAGTCTAATTAATCAAATAATAGACATTGACTATCACCACCATAATTGAGACCAATATACCCTTAAGATAGCAAAAAATTATCTTCACTGCTTGCTAGTGTTCCTTATTACTAGGGTCTCCCATGAACTTACTAACAACACTAACTGCATGTGCAAGATCCGGTCTAGAGCAGACCATAGCATACATCAAGCCTCCCACCACATTAGCATAAGGAAGACGTGCCATGTATTCCATCTCCTCAGATGATTTAGGTTCAAATGCTACAGAAAAATGTGCATTTGAAGCACTAGGAGTATCAATAGGCTTAGCAGTAGTCATTCCAAACCTTGATAGAATCTTCTAAATATATCCCTTCTATGACAGGAAAAGCTTCATCTGTCTTCTATCCCTGTAGATCTTCATTCCCATAATTTTCTTAGCAGCAACAAAATCCTTCATTCACATTATGTACTGAGTAACCCCTTCAGCTTTGAAATATTAGTTTTCTTCTCTGCAGCTAGAAACATATCATCTACATATAACACAAAATAGATGAAGGGACTGTAACACCCCGTTTTCCCAAACAATGTAAATAGTACAAATAATCAGAGTATTCAACGTAAAACGGAATGTCACACTACTTTTAAAGTAATAAATAGAGTAAAATTGCTATTTATCAAAACAACCTGGTCAAAAATTCATTTATATCGCAACGGAAAATTATTACAAAATCAACAACTTGTTCAACAATCTTTGGCACTACGGCCTCAACATAAATAACTTAAAGGAAAATCTTAATCCAAAAAGGTTCAACAACATAGTTCATAAAGCAATACGTAACAATGGAAAACAAAGCAAATATCTCCATCCCGTTACGTATCAGAGCGACCCTAAGATGACGCACAAGAGAGTCAACTCACATCAACAGCTAATCCTGGTTATCTTCACGTTACCAACATAGGGGCAACATTCAAACAGAAGGGGTGAGATTTCACATTCAATAATAATAAGCATATAATTCATCAACGGAATTTAACAACCTAAACAACAATAATTAACAACAATAATAGTTCACATATACTTATCATCAATAATGTTTCACATATGCTTCATTTATTTTCACTTAGCATTTAAATAAACAACAACTATTCAACAACGACGACGACAACTCGACATTAACGACAATGCAACGACACAACAACAACTTGACTATGCAATATGCATGTGGTACCAATCAACGTGTTAGAGGAATAAGCTCTTCAAGCAACGCTGGAGTAAAAACTCCTAAAATCAACGCTGGAGCATAGCTCCTAAAATCAACACTGGAGCATAGCTCCTAACTTTATATGAGTATGCATGGACTCAACAACTTAATCAACAACAACGTAAAACGTCAACAACAACGTGCAACATCAACAACAACGTACAACTTCAACGACAACGACAACATCAACAACAATGACAACATGTTAAATTCAATTTCATAATTATATAACCTAAGATTAGAGAATATTAGTCCCACCCTTACCTTAGATTAGATGATTGCAAGGTTCTACGAATTCTTCTCTTCTCTAGGTTCTCCTCTTTTTATATCTCACACCCTCAACATATTTTCTAACTAAATCCACATATCTTCTAATTAAATCCACGTATTTTCTAACTAAATCAACGTATTTTCTAACTAAATCCAAACCAGCCCCTCAAATATATATATTCTAATAATCCAACATATTCTACTAAATAATAATATAAAACCACTTAATAAAATATAATACACCACAACACGTCATAAATCAATCATAAATCAACATAAATCATATAAGTCATATAATAAAATATTAAAACATCACAACACGTCAAAAATCAACATAAATCACATAAGTCATATAAAAGACTCTAAACTCAACCAAAAATAATTAAATAATAAATAGGACGTTACAGGGACCATCTTTGAGCTTGTTGTAGTAGAGACAACTCTTATACGGGCTTCTCGAATAGCCAATCTCAATCATGTAGCTATCGAACTGCTTATGCCACTGCCTCGTAGACTATTTCAATCCATATAAAGACTTCTTCAACTTGAAAACATAATCCTCTTTTTTGGGTTCCTGAAACCCATCTGGCCGAGTCATGTTTAACTCCTCTTCTAACTCTCCATGTAAGAAAGCTATCTTCATGAATAGTTGTTCGAGCTCTAAGTTCTGATGTGCAACTACAACAAGTAGCACCCTGATGGAAGTGTGTCCGACTACTAGTGAGCATATTAATAGTCTACTCCCTCTTTTTGACTAAAACATCTAGCAACTAACCGAGTTTTATACTTGATTGCCTCAGTTGGTGACAACCCTTCCATCTTCTTGAACGACCATTTACCAGTCACTACCTTTCTCCCCGACGATCTTCTAGCTAACTCACAAGTCTGATTCTTCTTGAGTGACTCCATCTCATATCCCATGGCAGCAAGCCATTGGACAGATGCAGTACCAGTAACAACTTCTTTGTAGGTGAATGACTCTTGAGGATCCACTTACTTTGCAACCTGTAAAGCATAAGCAACCATGTTTTTATAGCCATACCTCATAGGATGTACCCTAAAATTAGCTCTTTTAAGGCGATTTAGAGCTATATTGTGATATTCCCCCAGTGCTAATGGAACAAATAATACTTCTGCCTCTGAATCTAACTGAAGAGAGCCATCCTCTTCTTCATAAATAGCCTCAAATTCTCTCTGCTCTACCTGCTTCTCAACACCACAATCTTCCGGAATAGTGAAGTTTGGAGTTGGGTTAGACATGGAATTTTCATCAAAGACAACATTCCTACTTAGAATACTATATTCTATATCATTTCACACCATCCCTATAGTGTACAAATACTCCTTTCTTCGCTCTTGGCTACAACTTCCCCTCGTTGAGATGATAGTATACCGTGCAACCAAAACTCCTAAAAATAAAATTATCAGCAGATTTCCCATACCACGGTTTATAAAGAGTTATCAGATTTATACATGTGTGAGATCCAAGATTTATCAGATAGCAAATATGTTAACTACTTCCGCTCAAAACTTTCTTGCTAACCCAACATTCAAGAGCATACAACGAGCTCTCTCTAGAAGTGTCTGGTTCATACGTTATGCTACACCATTCTACTGAGGTATTGGAACATGTCTAACTTTGTTCAATGTACATAATTTACCAGTGTGAGTCCTAATCTTGATAGTGTTCATCCTAACCACCTTGCAGACAGAGCTATTGGACATAGCAATGTTGCCACCATGCAAATTCTCATAGGTTGAAAACCATTCTCTCATAGGACAAATATGATAAGATGCTCTGGAATCCAGAACTCACACATCAATGTAATATGTGTGACTATCAGTAACTAAGACGATATCTTCTTTGGAATGTGTACCATCCTCGACAACAACGACAATACACGATGCCTTCTCTTGTTTCATATGCCTCTTCTTGGGACAATTATGCTTCCAATGCCCTATCTCCTTACAATAGTTACAAATATTTATCGGTTTCGGACCCCTACTGACAGGTTTATGAGAGAACTTATTTTTCTCTGATTTACAATATCCCTGATTGTTGTTTGCTACTTGAATAAAAGTCTGACTATCCGAAACAGTTCCACTACAGCTATGTCACAGTTCTCTACTATGAAGGGTAGACCTCACTTCTTTCAGACACAATGAATCTTTACCACTAATGAAAGACTCCCTAAAGTTCTCATATGACAATGGTAATGTAGACAATGGTAAATAGATTCATCTTTAAAGTAGACTTCGAAAAGGTTATGACTACATGAGTTGGATTTTTTTAAGTATATGCTAGTAGATCAGGCTTCGTCCTCAGATGGTGAATATGGATTCAGGCGTGTTTATCCTTCTTAAATATGTTTAGGGGGGTCACTGTGGGTAGTTTGTGACTTCTCGTTTGCAGTACGTACACAATATTATCCTCATTAGGGAGCATCTGTTGAAAATTTGTTAATGATGAAGGAGAAATCGATGTTTTAAGCTTATTTATGTGTTGTGAGCTTACTATCACTAGAACTTTGAATTTCATGATGTTTGAATAGATTTGATACATTGTATATGTGAAGTTGGATGTATGTGATGTATATGTGATGGGTTTGCTTAACCATGGTGAGTTATATGATTCCATAATATGTGATGAGGATACATAACAATGATTTGATGTTATTAACTTGAGATGGATGATAATTGATACGTTATGATTCCCTTAGACGATGAAGCAGTGATATTTCCAATACATGATTAACATGGTTCTCCTAAGGATCGTCATATAAGCTAACGAGGGGAAGATCTAAATGTTAGGTTCATAAAGGGGAGATTATTTTGTCATCATTTAGGTAGCGTCTGACAAGTCTTAACATTGTTAGAGAGTTATATTGTATTTGAGACAAATCATGGAGGGATACAATCCAACCATGAGGATAGGTTTCATATCTTAGGCGTATATCGATGGGGAATTCCTAAATGGCTTAGTGGGTAATTCCCTAATGCCAAAAGCTACCATGAAACACACATATAGCATATATGTTGCATATAAGTGTCTTTGGTTGATTTAGCGGAATCTATATATGAGAACATTGACTTGTTCGTTCACTTGTGTGATGACGTATTGTAACAGCCTCCTTATCAAGTACTTCACAATAGAATAATACCATAGAAAAAGGAGAAGTATAATCTAAGAGAATGTATATCACTAGTGTGCTAACCCATGCAATATACGGGTGACAGACTACTGTTTTTTTGGTCTCTAAATATATACAATTTTTTTGCTTCTTTAAGTAGCGGACTTTTAAATATTATTTGTCTATAAGTTTGATCCTCTAAGTTAAATGTGATATTGCGTTGAGAAAAAATAAAAGATCACATTTTTTAAAAGGAACATACTTATAGTATTTCATTAGTAATCAAATCTCAAATACATGACAATACATTGAGAAAAAATATGAGAGGTAGCTAAATATGAGGATACCTTTTCTAAAGCACGAGCAATCCCTTGGTTTGCCTTCAGCTACACTCGACATGAGAGTTTTGAAAAAATAAATTACAATTTTGCTTACAACCATACACAATTCTTCCAAACCATGTGATGTGATTGTTGCCTTGCTTGAAATAATCCACCACTTCCTTTAAATCAAGACCAAAATTCATTTTGTCCAGTTGGCGATCTGATACCCACAAGATGGGATGATAACGCCTCAACGCTTCCCCCACATCCAATAAACACAGTGGCGAGAACCAAAGAGTCCTCCATTTATTTATTTTGCCCTGGAGCCGATTTCACACACACATGAACAAAAGCATTATTCCCCTGCTGAGTCATTGTACATGTGTTGGTATTACCATTTGCACGACAATGTCTAGGCTGCCTCGTCGCATTAACCAATTTTTAGTCTTCTAGTAGATGAATTACACACTCCTTTATATGGTTACTCATCTCATCGGAATGTGGCCAAAGTTTCATATTTATGCTCTTCCATAGACTCCACAATTCAATTATAAAATGCTCACTTTGATATGCATGGAAGGGCTGCATTAAAAGGAAAATCACCTTCTTAATATTATAATGTTGTTGACGTGCATCATTGATCTCATTCCAAAGACTAACAGTTTGTCATACGTCCACTTCACGCGAACAATCAAGCCAAAAATAATACTATATTCTCAAGACTTATTACACATCACACAATTCACTGGACATGTAACGACTCAGATGCTCAGATTGACTCTGTTGGAATAAAATGTGTTTAACATTGCTACCTTTAGTTTTGATGATAACAAAGTATTAAAAGTTCAATTGGATATGTTAATATTTGTTCAAGTGTGCAGGACCATATACTAAAATTTTACAAGTCTTAAAACAAGGTATTGGTTCTAAAAGAACAAATGAGAGCAATGAAATTTACAAAGGAAGCTTATGTTGCAAGTCTGAGTCTGAAGATTCATCAGAAGCTGACTACCACAATCTGACGTCATCAGAGTCTGAAGTCAAGAACCTGAAATTAGTTAAAGTTAGTTATTTGAAGACACAAGTTTGTAGAAGGAATAGAAGCCTAGAGCAACGGCTATTTCAAAGGAATTAGAAGACATTGAATGCTTATCCACTGAAGAGCGTAGAAAAGAAAATAGTAAAATTGTACAACCACTACTCCACTACTCCACTCACTGTCTACATATAGTACTGCTACAGCTTTGTCTACGTTGGTTAATTCTCCAAACAAGGAATGGATTTCAAATTATTCCCTCCTAGGACATTAACTAAATCAAGAAACAGATCATTGGTGATTTGATCAAGTTTCAGTAACGACTCTTTGATGTGCTGACAATCTCTCAACGTCTCTTTCACACCTCTATATAAAGGAGTGAAGACTTGAAGATTTAGAGAGACTCTACAACGTTTTAAAAGTGTCAAAACTCCGCTGAAAATGTTGTGCATAAAACACTAAGAATTTTTTATAAAGTTTCATATCTTAGAAATTCTAGAGTCTTAAGAGTCTGATTTTGATTTGTATTGTGAACACCACTGAATCTGATAGTATATCAAGTGTTCAATCCAAACATCTTTATGTGTAATTTTGTTTGTTTAGAAGTTTCCAAACTCGTCACACAAGATTCTACACTTTAGAAGAAACCTTGAGTCTCCAAATTCTAGTCCACTGCCATAGACGCCGTAAATGAGAGGTATCTGCAATATTTTCCATATATAATCTATATGCAATATGAACCAAATAATGACAATCCTTCTCGGCTATCCACACCATAGAATAAGCTATAGGTTCCAAGTTTTTTTTAAATGTTCAATGAGATTTCTAACCTTAACATATTGGAATGTGCACTTATCACGATAATAGGAGAAATACTCATACCATCCGCCATCCATGGCTCACCTATGAGCGGAATACTTGCCCTAATACCAATACCTCATCGAGCGTTGTTGCTTCTCGCCACTAATTTTTTTATTTTATTTTTATTTTTTAAGGAATATAACAAAATTGATTTTTTTTTAGGGAATGATGTACACATGTATATTACATACTCTAGGAAACAATTGTATAATATAAAGATAAAGAAGGGATAATAGTCACTTTAGTTATTGAATGTGTAATGAGTAGTTTGAATAGTTTTTCAATGTATTAAAATTTTAAAATAGTCCTTGATTATGCACTATGTTAGTCAAAATACTCTTTGGCGCTAAAATAATTTTTCAATGTCCATTCATATAAGGACTAAAATAACAATAAGTAAATATTTATAAGGACTGATATGACAATAAGTAAGTATATTGAAGGACTAATATGGCAATATTAATGAAATATTTTAACATCAGAGACTATTTTGACTAAAGAATTACACATCAATACATTGAGGGACTATTGTGACTACTCGTTATACATTTAGAGACCAAAGTGACTATTACCCCGTTTAAAGAAATAATCTATTTTGATAGGTTAAAGACTTTTTACTATTTGATTTTGATGACGTACTTATAACACCGGCTTAAGTTTGGGATTTATTTTTTAGCTCTGGTAGGTAACATCTGGTTTAGAAAATTATACTTATTTTGATTCTCAAATTGTATTCATCTCCCCTTTAACATTGTGACATATGATTACTTTATCTAATGAATTTAATTTTCAAATTTAGTGACGTGATAAGTGAGACTTGATATCATTTTTCTCCTTTTTTCTGGAAACCTTAAATATTAATAGTCTCATAGGATTCAAATACTTGCTTAACCTTGACATCAATTTTCTCCTTTTTTCTGGAAACCTTAAATTTACTTTGCCATCAAAGAAACAACCATAAATTCAACTTACTTATCAAATTCTACACTTGCATTTAATGGTGTACCATCCTTATCCAAATTGACACAAATTTTGTAAATAAAAGGAAAAATATACAAAAATGTAACAAGAATCTAAAAGAAGACATGTAAGTGATCATGAGCATGCATTTGTATGTATGCTCTTTTCCACAAGCGTGCATGGTCTTTTGGATGTAGAATATAACTTTTAACCTTCACTTCCACAGAATAAAGCAATCAAACTTCAAGTTTCCAATTTGAGAATTATCTTACAAATTAATTGTATATACCATTCGAGAAACAATTGATTATGATTAATTATTTCAACAATTACTTAGTATTCTCCATAGAGTACCTAAATTCGTAGAGATCACGAAAGACATATTCCTTATTGAGAATTAAGTAATCATTTTCTTTTTGTTGTCTTCCATAAATAGACATAATTTTTGGAATTACTTTTCATGATAAGATTTACAATAAACGTTTTCTTTTTTACACAAAATGGAGTTTAAACTTGAGAGATGTCTACCGGGTCTCACTCAAGATAAGAGTTCGTATATATTTTTTTTCAAAATAAAGAGAATGAAGTCAAATTTTGACAACCAAATTTGTTTTCTCACCATGCACGATGAGAAAGCACAAAACAACAACGTAATATGGAACCCAACTTTAGGGCATGTGGTTGGTAATATTTGAGAATGTAAACATCAATGTATAAGGATATTGCTATGTGGAGCTTTTGATTTGAGGAGTGGGGGACCTTTTAATTCTATCAAGCTTTTAGAGCTCATAGCCTTATAACTTTCGTGAAACTGAAGTTTGTCCTATCATACATGTATATGAATGCATTCATTACATCTCGATCCAAACAAATAAAAGTAAAGTAAATTCAAATTGAATTAAAATGGGACGTAAATGTAACTTTAACCACAATTAAAAAGATGAAATCTATGACAAAAATTAGAGTTAAAAAATTAAAATACACTTCCTTCAAAAAAAATATAAGTTACACTATTTTTTTTGTTGTTGTTATATTGCAACCAATTTAGAGATCTTTTTATTAAAAAAAAAAAATTGTATCTAAAGAGACCAATTTAACAAATGAATTTTCATCATTATTTTGGTTTTTAAATCAGTCGCAAAATGAGTTTGTGACGAATATTTAGAGAGTGATATATCAAAATTGGTCAAATCCTAAGAGCGGCTATTTTGATATTTTTGGTATCTAAATTGGTGTCTAAATTTGTTATAATTCTTTCTTTGCTACTAACTACTAACATTAGAGACAAACATAAGAGGAAAATTTAATCTATATGCTTTTCCTTCTATTTATTTTAATAGATATGTTTTTCCTTTTCTAATTATTGTTGTTGATGTAATTGTTTTCATTAGTTTTTTTCCAAAGAAAAACTTTAAATTGATAGTGCAAGTTTTTTCAACTCTCATAAATGTTTTTTTTTTTTTTTTAAATT
>Ga0228711_1006420_pt1 | contig 17483 bp, 9 predicted proteins | sample MedpolnodulmetaG_2_FD_177996 | JGI IMG/M metagenome (GOLD analysis project Ga0228711, IMG submission 177996) | Root nodule microbial communities from Medicago polymorpha collected in Santa Monica, California, United States - brown nodules | ecosystem: Host-associated > Plants > Roots > Nodule...
GGGGGTGAACTGTGTTGACTTTTTCTACTAATTCTCCTACTGATGTTACAGTTCAGAAGCAGATTGAGATCAGCTTTTGAAGTATCAATCAAAATCAAATGCAGCGGATAAAAACAGAGAGAGAAAGAAGAAAGACACAAAGCAATTATACAAGTTCCTTCCACAAACCGGAAGTAGTCCTATCCCCCTTGCACTTCCAAGGAGAGTTCACTAGAATGTAATCTCAAATTACAATTGCTCAATACTACAACTAGTATGAGACTTCAAGTTACTCAAGCACACAAGCAAGAGATTTCCTATGCTCAAGCACACAAGCAAGAGACTTCCTATGCTCAAGCACACAAGCAAGAGACTTACAAACAAACAGATTTACAAAGAAAATTGTTTGTGTTTGAACACTTGATATACAATCAGTGGTGTTCACAATACAAATCAGATACAAACTCTTTAGACTATAGAATTTCTAAAATATGGACTTTGCTAAGAAATTCTAAGTGACTTTGAAATACAAAATAATAACAGAGTATGAACTTTGAATTATTGTGAGAGTCTAGCTTTTGTGTGTGTATTCACGTATTGCTTTTTGCTGTATGTATATATCTGGCTTGCAATTAGCAAGTCTTCACTCCTTTACATAGAGGTGTGAGAGATACGTTGGAAACTTGTCAGCACACAAAAAAAGAGTCGTTTGAAGCTTTTGATAATCACCAATGATCCTTTGCCTGATATGGTTATTGTCTTATGAAGGATCAATTTCAAATGTATTCCTTGTATGAAGGCACATTTCTGCAGGCAGAGCTGTTATCCTTGTCTTGTTGTAGAGACACAAACAGAGTAGTGGAGGTAGTGGTTGTACAGTTCGTACAATTGTCCTTTGTCAACGCTCTTGATAGAACAAGCACCTAATGCTTTCAAATTCCTTTTCAAGACCCATTGTAATACTCTTTCAGTCTTTTGCAAAGCTTGGACGAGATCAAGGACATAATTCCAACTCTTGAATCTTTAAGATTTTTCATCCTCTGATGAACTTCAGCTTCTGGTGATCTTGCTTTTGATGAGGCGCTTTGATGAACTTGTTTCTGATGACGTCATCACTTCAGGAGCACTTTTCTTCAGATGCTTTAAGCTTCCTTTTTGTTGATTCTTTTGCTCTCTTTTGTTCTTCCAGAACCTTATAAAGATATAAAATTTTGTCTATGGTCCTGTACACTTGAACAAATATTAGCATATCCAATTGACAATTTTTTTAATACCTTGTTATCATCAAAACTCTAAGGGTTGTTTATGTTAAACATTTTTGTTCTAACAATCTCCCCCACTCTAAGGGTAATGTTTGTTAAACGTATTTTGTTCCAACAATTTAGTGGAATTGTCAATGGTTTAAGGAAATTTTTGTATTGTTTTCATTTGAGTCGTTGTAATTCAATTTTATCCTAAATCATGCAACTCCATAGGTGTTTTGAGTCTTTTTAGTGAGAAATCATGTAAATCGGCGAAACAAGACATCACATGAAGGATCGAGGATAAGAAGATTGAATATCAATGGTTCTTAGAACGTCTTTGAAGACAATACAAAGTGAAGAAAATTCATTTCAATTTTCATGGCATTGCAAGAGAGAAGAACGCTAAAAAAAGGAACGAAAACAACAAAATTCGCACATGAGGGGTTGTCAGAATCGCACATGCGCACATGCCATGTGCCTTTGCGCATGAGACAACCTTGCCTACTGCCTCATGTGTCTCTGCACCCAAGTTCATGCGCCCTCCGCATGGTGTGCAGGCATGGAGTGTTGATTGCTTGTTTTTCAAGCTGTTTTAGTTGAAAAACCCTATTTTTCTTCTCTTAACCCCTATGTAATGATGTACTATAAATAGAGCCCCTTGCACACTCTTTTATTCCTTCAGAAAGCTAGCAGTACAAGGTAAGGGTCAAGCCCTAGAGCTTCAAGGCAGAAGAGGATCTCCATCCTCCTCTTGTTCTCAATAGGGGCATGTTTTTCTATTGTTTTGTAATGATGTCGGTTGCCATGAGCAACTAAACCTCTTTAACTAGGGTTCCACGATAGACCCCTTATTATTTGTAGGGTTCAATTAATAAAGTAATTTATTCAGTTTATGATCTAAAGTCTGATTTAATTTGTATATGTTTCTTTCTATACCACATCTTAGATGGAGCATAATAGGATTGACAACCCTAGTTCCGTCCGACCCTGACAGTAGTAAATTGCTTAGTTTTTAAATTAAATTCTTTCAATCAAATTTAAGTATGAATTTAGGGTTATGACTCATCTTAAGGAAACGTCGCAATTGTAACTAGTTAAGTTGCAATGATTTTTAAATAAACTTCCACCGATTTATCACGAGGTCATGTTCTACTTTCTTAAATCTAAATAAGGCAAGTCATAAACTAATAACCAATTGAGTTAATTCCAATAAAGATGAATGGAGGAATTCAAGGATTACTCATCACTTTTATACCTTCGAATCACAAAATCTAATCTCGCATTGGACATCACAATTTTTTTATGGTGATTGAACATGACAATTAAAACCATGCAACCACTTTTAAATCTCTTCTTTTATTTACTTTCAAATAAATTCAATTTAATTACCAATTTATGTACTTTTGTTGCACTGCAATGAGTTTTTTGGTTGTAATAAATTATTTATAATTTCATTTTATGAATAAAATACGGGATAAATATTCTTTACGAATAAATATAAAAAATACAAAATAAATTTTTATTACTAATATATAGATTGTTTCAATTTTTTTTAGTAATATATAGAAAAAAAATACGAAACACATTTGTCAATAAAAATGATATGGTTTATTGGGTTAAATATGTTTTTGGTCCCTATAAATATACCAAATTTTTGTTTTAGTTCCTCTAAAATTTTCCTTCAACTTTTAGTCCCTATAAAATTTTCAATCACTACTTTTAAGTTAATTTTTGTATTTTTTAATGAAATTGTGTAGAAATATGAAGAATATTGTAAAATAATTTTAAAAAAAATAGAATTTTTTAACAAAACACAAATTAAATATGAATTTTTTACCGTAAAAAGTATAAAAATTTATATTAAATTCATGTTTTTGTTAAAAAAATTTAGGGACTAAAAGTTAAAGAAATTTTTCAGAGGGACTAAAACGAAGAGTTGATATATTTATAGGGACAAAAACATATTTATAGGGATCGAAAAGTTGACATTTATAAGTGTAAAATCGAAATAAATAAAGTTATAAGACATTCTATTCGATCAACTTTTCAAATAATATAGTAAGAAATTAAAAATGATATTTGAACAACTATTTTATAACAGCTTTTTCTTTCTCATAGTTTTTATTTTCTCTCTCTATTACTTTGATTTTTGTACTGATACATATATTTCGTTATATATTTTTGGTTGTTGCAGAAATTGTCTTAAAAATGGTTATTTAATTAACATAAATAAATCAGTTCAATTACGCGTTAGTGTGGAAATTTCTTGCTTCTTTGGGTACTATTTTCCCATTGACTTGAGTTGACTACACGGCCGCCAGACTTTTTCCTGATAATGCTTTATTATCTTGCTGGCCACTCTACTCATGTTTTCACTTTTCACTTCTGCAATCTGCAATCTGCAATACAATACAACTGTTGATTCTGTTTCTATTCCTATTTTCCAAACTAGGTAATCTCTCTCTCTCTCTCTCTCTCTCTGATCTATTTGTCTTTTAACACTTCCAATTTGGTTGCTTAATTTTTTATGTACTGCTATCAAATTTCCCTTATTCATTTATCAATTTGGTTTCTTAATTTTCTTGTTTTTTTAAATTATTTTTTTGCTTAATTTGGTTGCTTAATTAATTAATTATGATAAATGATTTTTGTGTGCATTTTTTTAAAAGCTTATAAGTAAGAGAGGTAAAATATAAATGGTGTCACTTTGATTATTTGTTGTTTTGATGTTACATAATTGATTGATTATTGGGTAAACTTCCAATTTACTCAAGTATCTCCTCAAGTATCCCTCTCTCTTATGCTTAATTCTAGAGTAAATAGCTAAGTCTACTTACAGTTGTAGGATTGTAACCCCACGGGTTGGCCTTTTGGTGAAGGCTTGGGATGGGACTTAAGCGTACGTCGCTCTCTAGGTCTCACGTTTGAATGTGTATGTGCCAACAATTTTTGTGTCGAGTTAGTCCTCTGACTTCAATTGGGCCTCCGGCTAGTGGATTGTGGGATTAATCTCCTGATTAGTCGGTACTTGAGCCGGATATTGAGTTTTAAAAAATAATTTGTAGGATTGTATCAACCTAATCCCCCCATCATAAATATTTAAAAATGAATGGCATCGTTTGATTTATGTAGGCAACCCCACTTAGTGGAATAAGCCTTGGTTGTTGTTGATATTTGGAATTACAAAATATTAATCAAGTTCGTCACTATGTCTATTCTAGTCCTAAAGTATCTGAAGAAAATTATGTATAAATAGTCTCTTAAAATATATGAAAAGCTTGTAGGATTCTGTTCCAAACCAGCACTTCTTTTAAGTAAGTAGGGGCTTCAAAGCTTGACTAACAAGCGAGAAAGTTGACTTTGAGAAAGTTTGTTCCTCTTGCAGCAAAAAGATGTATAAACCCTCGAAGTCAGTGCACCAGTGCTTGTTTAGGTTGAGCAGTTTCAACTTAGTGTCAAAGTATTCAAATTAGTGTCAAAGTATATGATATCAATCCATAACCTTTGAGTAGAATTTAACCAAACTAAATTTTTATATACTTGAGACCCCTTACCATTTTCACTACTTAGTAGGATAGACAGTGATATTTGAGGAACTAAATATTCTTTTTATAGCTGCATTGTGTTATTGGAAATTGAAATTGGATTTAGATCCCTTTTAATAACAAGAATAGCATATGATCCTAGTGGAGAAAGAAAGTTTATTTTTATTATGTTGCAGTTAAAAACTCAGTCACTGGATGCTAATTAAGACTGTCTGATGGAGATTGGACAGTATACATTATAACCTTGTAGTGAATAGGATTCAAAGCACAAAGTTAGAGAATTTGAGTCATTTGATTTTTCTCTAATGGTTTCAGTTTGCTTACTGCAGTGACTGGCTGATTCTTTCACTTCTCAACACAAAGCACTTCAATACAGCTACTGATTCTATTTCTTGATTCTGATTTCGAAACCAGGTAACTTTCTCTCTAAATTTGTATTTTCCTTTGTAGAATGAAACATTGAATTTCATGATAATTAAAACCTGCAACCTGTTTTTTTACTATTTAGAATCAAAATGTTGCTTGCACATTTCCAACACACACACCACCATCAAATTTTCTTTATTCAATTCTAAATTAGGTTGCTTAATTTATTGTTCTTGTTTTCATCTTCTAAAAAGTACTACTCCTGTTATTTTTATGTGTAGGTTTAATATTATCAATAAATTTTGTTGTTTTTGAAAATATAACTTATCCTTTTCATGTGATATCCTGTTTATTATATCATTTTACCTATTTCACTCTATGAAATAAATAAGTCAATTAAAAGAAAAGCGACACCAAAAAAGGAATGGAGGTAGTATATGTAATAAACATTAGCATACATGTTTTACTGGTCATAAATTACTAATGTAACCTAGCTATCTTCATTAGTTTTATTGACAATTAAATTTGAAATAAGTTCCTTTTCTTGTATTCAAATAGGATATGATTCCGGTGGAGAAAGAAAGACCATTTGTTTTTATGTAATAACAAAGGATTCACTTGTTATATATAATTTTTTTAAAGGCGCCTTATTCATATATGGACTTATTTCATTTAAAAACTTATTTAGTCACTGCAGTCAGCAGCTAATTAGGGCCATAAGATGGAGATTCAACAATTTGCATTCTTTTAGTGAATAGGATTCAAAACGCAAAGTTTGAGTTTGAGTCATCTGTTTTTCATATAACAGGTTTCAATTTGCGAACTGCAGTGACTGCATGATTTTTAAACCATAGCAAATCGATATAATCTTTCTCCATCACTGACTGTATTCTATGAATTAAAAAGAAGAGACCATTTAAATCATTACATATATGTGACCGTGTGATTAGTTTTACTCATGCTTGTGTTAACTTCATTTACCAAAGGATGGAAGCCCTTGCTGTTACAGTCTTGGAAAAGTTGAGCTCTGCAGCTTACAAAGAGCTTGAAATCATTTGGAATCTCAAAGAGGATATGGAACGAATGAAGAACACCGTCTCCATCATAAAAGCCGTGCTTCTCGATGCAGAGGCCAAGGCCAATAATCATCAAGTTAGTAATTGGTTGGAGAAACTGAAAGATGTACTTTACGATGCAGATGATTTACTAGATGATTTTTCCATTGAAGCTTTGAGAAGAAAAGCGATGGCTGGAAAAAACATAGTAAGACGGACACAAGTTTTCTTCTCAAAATCAAACAAAATTGCCCATGGCCTTAAATTGGGCCATCGAATGAAAGCAATCCAAAAGAGGCTAGATGACATTGCTAAAAATAAGCATGCACTGCAACTTAATGACCGCCCTATGGAGAATCCAATGGTATATAGGGAACAGAGACAAACTTACTCTTTTGTAAGTACAGATGAAGTTATTGGAAGAGATAAGGAAAAGAAATGTATTAAAAGTTATCTACTAGATATCAATGCAACAAATAATGTTTCTATAATTCCCATAGTTGGGATTGGAGGATTAGGTAAGACTGCACTTGCTCAACTAGTCTACAATGATAATGATGTTCAAAGGCATTTTGAGCTAAAAATGTGGGTGTATGTCTCGGATGAATTTGATATAAAGAAAATCTCTCGGGATATCATTGGGGATGAAAAGAACAGTCAGATGGAGCAAGTACAACAGCAACTTAGAAACAAAATTGAAGGGAAAAAGTTTTTGCTTGTGTTAGATGACATGTGGAATGAGGATCGTGAGTTGTGGCTTAAATTGAAGAACTTGTTACTGGAAGGAGGAAAAGGAAGTATGATAATTGTTACAACTCGTAGTCAGACTGTCGCAAAAATAACGGGCACACATCCACCCCTTTTCCTAAATGGTTTGGATTCACAAAAATCCCAGGAGCTATTCTCTCGAGTGGCTTTCGGCGAGTTGAAAGAACAAAATGATTTGGAGTTGTTAGCTATAGGAATGGACATTGTTAAGAAATGTGCTGGCATTCCCCTTGCCATAAGAACTATTGGCAGCCTTTTGTTTTCTCGAAATCTGGGTAGGAGTGACTGGCTTTATTTCAAGGATGCTGAGTTTTCAAAGATAGATCAACACACGGATAAAATCTTTGCAATCCTTAAACTGAGTTATGATAATCTTCCATCATTTCTAAAAAAGTGCTTTGCCTATTGTTCACTGTTTCCAAAAGGTTTTATATTTGAAAAGAAGACACTCATTCAGTTATGGGTAGCTGAGGGGTTCATTCAACAATCAAATGATATTAGATGTGTAGAAGATGTTGGTCATGAGTACTTCATGAGTTTGCTGTCAAGGTCTTTCTTTCAAGATGTTACTATAGACGATTGTGGTGGAATACGTACCTGTAAAATGCATGACATTATGCATGATCTAGCGCAACTAGTGACCGGGAATGAATATGTCACGGTTGAAGGAGAAGAACTAAACATAGGAAACAGAACACGTTATTTGTCATCTCGTAGGGGGATACAACTATCACCAACATCATCATCTTCCTACAAGTTAAGGACATTTCATGTGGTCAGTCCACGGATGAATGCAAGCAAACGTTTGCTTTTGTTAGATGTTCTTTTCTTCTCAGGCTTAAAGTTCTTGCGTGTGTTGACACTTTGTGGGTTGAATATTGAAGAAATCCCAAATAGTATTGAAGAAATGAAGCATTTAAGATATATTGATCTATCACTGAATAATGTACTTAAAAATCTTCCTCCGGCCATTACTAGCCTACAGAACCTGCAAACTCTAAAACTTTCAGCATGTTCTGCGCTCACACTATTACCAGAAAATATGAATAAAAGTCTCAGACATCTTGAGTTAAAGGGTTGCAAGAGTTTGACATGTATGCCTCGGGGGCTAGGACAGTTGACTGATCTTCAAACACTGACAATTTTTGTACTGAACTCTGGAAGTACGAGTGTAAATGAGTTGGGTGAGCTAAACAACCTGAGAGGGAGATTAGAATTAAAAGGGTTGAATTTCCTGCGAAATAATGCTGTAGAGATTGAATCTGCAAAAGTACTTCTTGAGAAGCGACATCTTCAACAATTGAAATTGCGATGGAGTCATGTCCCCAGGGATCTTTCTGAGGAATATCTATCATGGCCAGCAAACCTAAATTCTGTGGAAGATGAGATCATTTTACAAGGCCTGCAGCCACACCACTCACTTCAAAAACTAGTTATATATGGGTTTTGCGGCAGCAGGTTACCAGACTGGATATGGAATCTCTCATTGCTCTTGACTCTTGAGATCCGCAATTGCCATAGTTTGAAATCACTGCCTGAAGAAATGTGTAACCTTGTATCTTTGCGGACACTTTGCATTTCAAAATGCCTATCATTAAAATTGAGTGATGTCTCTATCTCTCGCATGGGAGGAGTTAAGATCATCAGGGACGGAACCAGGTATTGTTGTTTGCACCTGCACACCATGGGATTTTGCTATTTGCACAGATAATATTACTTTTGTGTTATTTGCACATGATTTTTGTTTTGCACCTCCTCACCCAAGAGGCCAAGACTAAATCACACTCACGCGTCTCATATTGACTAGTGACATTTGGCTTTTAAAATTCAATGCTATTAATTTTCTCATAAAAGGACTTTTAGGGATGTTAGACCATCCACAACAGAGCATCCCAAATTGGGTGCTTAAATGTGTCCCCTATATCCACATTACTTATTTTATGACAATATTTAATAAGCATCAATTTTCTCCAACTCAGCACCTCAAAATAAATTATTATATAGGTCCCACAAATAATTATATTTCGTTACATTTCAACAATATTTATTTATTTTATTAAGATTTATTAAATTGGACCCGCAAAAAATGAAGAGAGGGAGGGTGCTTCCATAGCCACCCTTCTCCATAGACACCCATATATTATACTCCACAATAGAGGTGCTTATTTATTATGGTGCTAAATAAGTGAATCACCCACCATTGTGGATGATATTATTTTCTTTGGTAGTAGACTTCAATTACTCATCCACCACACTAAATCATAAGCATTTGTTATTTATTTGGAGACCAATAGTAATCCATCCGTCTCAAAATAACTGAGTTATTTATAAAAAATATTGTCCCAAAGACACTCTAATTAATATTAATTTTATCACTCTTAATTCAATATTTTATACTAAAAAAATATATGACATACATCCGCTGATGTTTTCTACGTCAATTGATGAATATGACAACACATTTGTTTTCAACCATAAAAAATGATGTGGCAACATATATGCATGTATAAAATCATGTTACATCATTGGACATATTAATTAAATAAATACTCAGAAAAATGACTCGATCAAAATTTAATAACCCATGTGTGTCTATATCTATATATATATGTATGTATAAATTTAGGGATAGGATTAAATGACACCAAGGTGTCAAATTAAATTTTGACACCAAATCTCAACCTTTTGTTTTATTTGATCTAATGGTTTATAATTAGTCACTTAATCCTCATGTGACTTGAAAATCTACACTTGCCTTCTAAAGATGAATATCTCAACTTGCCTAATTTAATCCCCTAATTTCTCGGCTCTCTCCCCCTCTCCCATAGAAATGTATATTCTAAAATAAATAAAAGAAGAAATTTTCTCAAGCATATCATGTGAATAATTGCATATGTAAACATATTTTTTAGGACAAGTGACCAACGGTGTAAAAGCAAAGGCAGTGATCATTATTTACTCATTATGAAGGTATTTTTTAGAATATAGATGAATTAGGAAAACCTGAAGGTTGAAGAAGACACAAAAGGTTGAGATTTGGTGTCAAAATTTAATTTGACACCTTGGTGTCATTTGATCCTATCCCTAATAGGGAATAATAATAATAATAAAGTTAAAATTTTGCACCCGTAACGCAGGGTTCGGAATACGGCAATGAAATTCATTCCCAAAAGACCAGCATCCCTCAAGTATTTTACTTGAGTCAAAATCTTTCCTCAATCATGGAGGTATTTCTGAATCCACTCTCTTATATATCAACTTTAATGATATTTGTTGATGGTACATTTTGCAATTATTGAGTTAGCTTTCTCTTGACCTTTATGCCTAACTTTTGCTTTGATGTTCTGCATTTGTTTTGATATTCAATTTTTCATCACTTGGATCATTTTGGTTTTGATATTTGGCTGGACTATACATACATCTGTTTAGATAAATGGATTGCGTGATTTTATTTATGATAACCTCATGTGTCTATTTTCTGATTTGGAATTAATTTTTTTGTTTCTCCAAAAACTAGTAGCTTTTTGGTTTGAGCACTGCTATATATAGCAAATGCTTTTTATCCCAAACTGTCCCGACATTCACGTCTTCCCTTTTTATAGGCTGGTCAAAATTGAAGGCAGTTGAATAGCAGAAATCAGGGGAGGCATAGGCATATAATAACCAATTATATGAATTCGTTGTGTTTCATGATGCTGTTTTTCCGGATAAACAGCATTTCCCTTTTGGTTTACAGTTATTTTAGCTACTATGTTGTTTTTTTAGAAACTATTTAAACCTGAAAAAACTAGTTTCCCCCAATATTCCTTTTTTTATAACGTTACCTCGGCACATAGAAAATGTGTATCTGATTATTAGAAGCAATATTCCTTTATTATTGCTTTCTCTTTTTTGATGATTAAATGGTGGCCAATAATTACTGCAGGAACAAGGGAGTTGCTAAACTGTTCTAAGGAGCAAAATGGTGGTCAATAAATTGGTAACTTTTTCACATCATCCATGACTTTGGTAATCTCACCAAATGTACTTTGGGTAACACTATCCATGACTTCAGTGTTTTCTGAAAATGTGTCCATTGTTCCTTGGAAGATCATCAATCATTGGATGAACTCTATCTCTCTCACTAAGATTATGCATTTTAGAGTACCTCATATTAGGTGCATGGGATTTGTTAACTTGAAGACCTCTTCCGTAATAGGAGTATTATTCCTAGTTATAGGTTTTGTTGACTTTTTCCAGAGTTTGATTTGGTCCCCTTTGTTTCTTTATGTATATTATTTTTGTGATTAATACGATTTTGGAGTTGTTGCAAGTGATTGGTTTTTCAAATGGTGTCAACCTAGTTGGGATCATTGGTTTGGACAATGACGCATTCTCATTCCTTCATTTTTATAAACATAAATCTTGGTTGGCTATGTAAATTTGGCATAACTAAACCTGCGAAACAAACTATCATTAACATGTTTTGAACGGATTGCCATCATTGGATTCTGATTTCACAGCATTCATTTCTTACCTGGAGAAATTAATATCTGAAGGAGACACATTGACCACTAAAACTATTTGAAAAATAGCAGCTCATTTCCAGTCTAATAGAAGTGGATACGCATGGGTAAAAACGTTGTCTATGTATACATTGTTGTAAATGCCTTAAAATCTCGTTTATGAAAGTGTTCAGGTTTGCCTGCTGCGCGATGCGTATGTAGGCGTTTGTTAAGTTGCACATTACTGTGCTATATGCGATACACATAGATTCATGTGCAATGCGCGGACAAGTCTATATATTCACATTTTCAGAACTGTTTTGAGAGAAAAAGGTGTGACGCATAGCTAGGAGAAAAGTCCTTTTGGGTCACGTTCTAGGGTTAAGAAACAATCTAAAGCACTTTGGTGAGAGAAATCATTGAGTCTCTTAGCCACATGAAGAGATTCGGGGTAAGGGTAGAAATTAAGGTTTATCATCATAAGCTAATTTCATGTAATCTGTATATCTCTTTGGAAAGAAACTCTTTGATAGTAAATTGGAGAGTTGTTCAGCGTTTGAAGGAGAGTTATGAAATGGAGTGGTTTAGAACACAAACACAAAGAGAATAAGAGAGACACAAAGCAATTTATACTATTTCATCTCACAAACCAAGAGTAATCTAGTCCCCTTGCACTTTCAAGGAATTTTCACTATAATCACTAAAGATTTCAATTGCTCAAGCACACAATCAAGATACTTCAAATGCTCAATCGCACAAGAAAGATACTTTCAATTCTCAAACACACAAGTAAGAGACTTCTACAATCTAACTTAATCAAATAAAAGATTTTTTTTTTCAGTTGGGAAGTTTGATCAAGTGTGTAAACGTCTTCGACGACAATGCACTTGCAATTATATGGTCACCGTAAGCTCTCTCCCTCTCTTTACCATCTTCCATTTCCGATCCTCTTTCCTCAAACCTTCATCATTCCCCTTTTCTCTTTCAAATTAACCATGTCATCATCTTCTATTCCATCTTTCAACTATGCTTCATCTTCTTTCCTTTCCCTTGGTTCCTTTTTACACAACACCAACTAACCCTTCCCTTACTACAAACCCATTTGAACCCTCAAATCTCAACCCAATCTCAACTCAATCTTTGAGTTTTTCCATCTCTACACAAACCCATTTTTTCATATCACATCTTTTTCACCCACCAAACATCTGTCTTTTTGTTTCTTAAACTTCATTCCCTCATTTTAATCTCTTTGATTTCATTTACAAAACCATGTCATTGGGTAAGTTTACTCTCATATACCCTCTTTTTTTCATCACTCATCTATCATCACATTACCACATTCTTCTCATCAATTTTTCATTTCAAAATACACTTTTTCACTCATGCCCACAAAATGTTTGTTGAAATTCCTCAACCAAACATTTTTTTTAGGAACCTTTTAATTTTTGGTTTTTCAATACTCCTTTATATAGTATAGTAAAGAGGGACAATTTTGCATTGTTGCTCATATAGTGAGGAAGGGAGCAAGGGTGTTTCTCGTTTGGTGCACCATCTTAAGTCATTACACCTTAGTACCGACGAACGAAAAAGTACGATACGGAAAGCCCTTGAGAGGGATTGGAGTTTGTTTATGGCTTTGGAGGAGTCTTTGAGGTTGGTTAAACAATGGATGTGTGGAATGTGTATGAGTTTTCATGCCAAGAGTCGTGCATGTCATCATCCCGATGGTATGGTTCGTGTTACTGATGAGATGTGGGAGGTTGGGAGTCACATTATGCATATTGTAAAACCATCTAGAAAAGATTATGTTGCTATTGCTGCAAAGGAGGGGATGGTTGTGGATGCAAGGTTGTTGGATGAAGTCCTCCAAGTTCCTATCTTCACTATGAAAAGTATTCCTCATAGTTTTCGTCTTGCATTCTTTCAGGCATTAAAAGATGCTCTTTATCAGGTGGTTGATGATCTAGGTTCTGTAGGCCCTTGGGTTCGTTTGTTGTTGCTTCCTCGTTGCACTTTACAAGTGTTCAAGCCTCAGACTACGCAAGATCGTAGGTCTGGAAATAGGTAGTCCTTGCAACAACGTCATATCCTGGGTTGTTTGGCTAAATGGAGAGAAACTGATAGTTTTGCTGAGTTGGTTGGTGGTGTGTTGAGCGAATCTGGACAAGTTGGTTCAGGTAATGGGGGAGAGGATTTTGAGGAAAAAGACAAAAAGATGGGTCCTAACATCAAACAATGCCTTCGTAAGGTTGCTGATGGACACTTCACAGCAGCAGTGAAAGTGTTGGGGTCATCCGGAGTAGCCCCATATAATGAAGATACTATGGAAATTTTGGGGGTCAAACACTCGTACATGCCACCTCCCTCTATGCCGACCACCTTGTTTTCTGAAGCTCCCCTTGTGGTTGAAGTTGACACCGTTCTCAAATGCATTAAGTCGTTTCCTAAAGGAAAATCTTGTGGTAGAGACGGTCTGCGAGCCCAACACATATTAGATGCATTGTGTAGAAAAGGTTCAGCTGTGGCTAGAGATCTCTTATGTGCTATCACTTTAGTGGTTAACCTATGGTTAGGAGGAAGATGTCCCTTGAGTTTGGCAGAGTTTGTAGCTTCTACACCTTTGACATCATTGTTAGAGCCTGGTGGTGGGCTATGCCCTATTGCAGTTGGTACTATTTGGAGGCGTTTGGTATCCAAAGTTGCTATGAAAGGAGTTGGTAAAGATATGGCTAAATATCTCAATGACTTTCAGTTTGGTGTTGGGGTCTCAGGTGGGGCGGAGCCCATTTTGCATAGTGTCAGCAGGTTGTTGAACCTGCGACATGAAGATGGTTCCTTGACTATGCTTACAGTAGATTTTTCGAATGCTTTCAACTTGGTAGACAGGTCGGCACTGCTACGTGAGGTGAGATTTGATGCCCATCTATTTCTTTATGGGTTGAGTTTCTTTATGGACAGGCAACGAGATTATACCTTGGTGATGGTCATATTATGTATGCTACTGGAGTGCAACAAGGCGACCCATTAGGACCGCTCCTTTTTGCTCTTATATTGCACCCTCTTATTCATCAGGTTAGAGATAGTTACAAGCTTCTTCTTCATGCTTGGTACCTCGATGATGGGAATCTTGTAGGGGATTCAGAGGAGGTGGCTAAAGCTTTAGACATCATTCGGGTTGTTGGGCCAGAATTAGGCCTTGAATTGAATATTCGTAAGACTGAGATCTTTTGGCCTTCATGTGATGGTAATAAGCATCGTGGGGGGTTGTTCCCTGCGGAGATTGGGAGGCCGACGTCTAGGATATAAAGTTTGTAAGAAATTCCAAGTACAATTGCGCTTTTGATTTTAACAAATTAAGGACAGTTTCAAACTATGCAGAGTCTTGTTAATTTCTGCAAGTCTTCAACACCTTATATAGAGGGAAATCTGAGAGCGTTGGAGAGGTGCCAATGCATTACTTTGAGTCCTTGAGAAACTTGATCATAGACGTTGGAATTTTTTCTTGATTTGGTTAATGTTGTTTAAATTTTTTTTGAAACCCTTGGCGTAAAAGGAATTATCTGTTTCATTCCAACTGTCCTTGAAGTTCTTTGTCTGTTTCTGCACGTGATTAAATGAGGACAGACTGTACTATCTGAGTCTGATAGTGACCTCTTCAGTTTCTCTTCAAATTTCAAATGCTCTTATATATGTTCTTTCCGTACCAAAACTTTATTTAATACATTGAATTTCAATCTATGGTCCTGCACACTTGAACATACATTAACATATCTAGTTGTTCTTTTAATACCTTGTTAGCATATCCAAAGCCGAGGATCCCCCCCACACCACCAAAAGTAGATGATTCCTTAGGTGATGCAAAAGTAGATGATGATGCTCCTCCTCTTATTCCTCTTATTGTATGTATTGATCATGGATAACATTTTACCACCAAGCAACAGTTTTCAACATGGAATGATTTGTTGGAGTGGGTTCGAGAGAAACCAAGGAAGCTTGGATTTACAGCCGTCATTGGTAAATCCGATAAAGGTGACAATGGAAGAAGTGCATTTGTTACAGTGATATGTGAAAGAGGAGGTTCATACAAGGAGTACAAGAGGAAGACTTAGCGCAAAATTGTTGATTCGGTTAAATGCAAGTGTACGTTTCGGCTGAGAGGTTATTTGTTGATTGCTGGTGATTGGTGTAACGCCCTATTTCTATTAAAGCGATAAAACATGGAATAAAGCATATATTCAAGAAATAGACGCTACGTCATCAACAAAAATCCAACAACATGCATTTATAAAAATTCTCAACAGTCGCAGCGGATATAATTCATATGTCTCCAAAGTATACATATCATGAGATCAATATACATCATCATATAAAATCTCCAAATCCCGACATATGGGTCAAGTCTCAATAACACATAAATCCAACGAAAACATAAAGACCGATGTCCTAATCAGAGCCTAATCTAAGACTCCAAGAAAATATAATGGAGATTAGCTCCCGCTATCCAAGCACTCACCAAAAAGCAAACTACTCCTGCACTCCGTCTACCCATTCATTCAAACAGGTAGGCGGTCAAAACCACTGGGGGTAAGCTTCACATCAATCATAATCAACATATAAAAACATAAGCATTCAAGGATTCATACATATCACATATAAACATCCATCCTTCCTAGAATACTAACATCACATGATTATTATCCCCCATTCTTTACACCTCAACCTATCACATTACTAACATAGCATAACAAGCATATTTAATCTTTAATCAAGTCATCGACATAAGCTCATCATTTATCAACATCAATTAATGAAACGATTACTCACCTTAGTTCTCATTTAGCATACTTAACTCAACAAGTACAATTCATCATTTCAAAGTTTTAAGCAAGAAATCATCATTATCAAAGAAATCACCACATCATATGTATATACATATACAATTCTCACCTCATTACTATTACCAAATAATTATCATCAAATAGATTCACCAAGTGGATAAGCACAAACAAGTAAGACATGCAATTAGAGCATATTTCAATTATTCACAACCATCAACAAAATCCACCAATGTACATATACACCAATCCACACAATCACAACATTCATCAAATTTCACCAATGCACAAATTCAACAAGTCACGTATTCAATTATGACACGACTCATCAACTATTCAAATGCATGCAATGTTCTAAACTCTGCTAGATGCATGTGGTACCAAATCACCTCAAGGTCGTCACCCTTGATGCAATAAAAACATCATATGTAAGATTTCACACCCGTCTTACATTATCACCGAAGTAAAAGAGTAACCCTCTTTTACAACATCAAGACTCAACATGACTATGATGCATGGACATACAAGCAAAGACTCAACAATGCAAAATCAGCTCATAATATTCAACAACAATATAAAGGATAACCTCCATTTATATTGATCACCTCAACAACAATTGCATTATCAACTATTTACGTCCACACAATCAATCAAGTCATAATTCAATTAAGAGTCATCACCACATTGTCATCATAATTATCGACAATCATCAACATCAATTGATATATACATTAATCAACATCAACTATATAATATAGCTCAACAACTCCATACACCTTCTCACATTTCCAAGTAAAGGAGAAAATACAACACCTTAAGATAAATATCATTTTCAACACATATCAATCATTCAAACATCTTTATGTAATCATATAAAGCTATTCACAAAAGATTTGCAAGGCAAGCGACCTTAAAGATCATTTTCGACAAGTTCGTGTATCATTTTACAACTTTTAAAACAATTGAGACAATTAACCAAGACCAAGTAAACAAATTCTAATGTCTCAACTAAGTATACACTTAGATCACATATAAGTGCAGTTGAGTATGCATGTACGTTTCACCGGCTAAATACGACAAAAACATGAGAATCACAAAGTTCGTCTCTCTTTATCATTTTTCCAAAAGAATTCCATTTTCAAAGAAAAGTAAGTTAAAACTCAATGAAACCAATCACAACCATTTTTAGAAATCATATAATCAGTAT